>Ga0182024_10002195_pt1 | contig 48980 bp, 49 predicted proteins | sample P32metaG_FD_120480 | JGI IMG/M metagenome (GOLD analysis project Ga0182024, IMG submission 120480) | Permafrost microbial communities from Stordalen Mire, Sweden - P3-2 metaG (Illumina Assembly) | ecosystem: Environmental > Terrestrial > Soil > Wetlands > Permafrost | place: Sweden: Stordalen...
CTCTTCATCCTTATCCTGATGTTCGCTTCGACGCTCGCATCCAAGGGAGGAGCCGTATGCGGTAATTCCGCAAGTACGGATCTGTGCGGGGGGTGATCAGCGATGGTCATCCCTACCGCAATCTAAGGCCTTTATGGATCGGATGGTTACATCCCTGCGGGCAGGATTAGACTGTAGGAGGAAGTCAGGAGGTCCTAATTCGAGGGATTATCAGCTTCGCAGTCCTGCTACTCGGCCCGTTTGCCGCTCCAGTGTGGACGCAGGCTCCCGCGCAGGGCCAGCCCGAAGTCGCTTCGCAAGAGGCGCCCATTACTTTCACCAGCCGCGTGAACCTAATCTCGGTGCCGGTGGTAGTTCGCGATCGCGAGGGGCGTGCGGTCGGCGATCTCCGGAAAGAAGACTTTCAGGTCTTTGATAAAGGCAAGCTGCAAGTCATCACCAAGTTTTCGATTGAGAAAAGCGATCGAGTAGTAGAAATCGAGACTGGGACTCCAGGCGTCCCGCGTCTGCCGGCGCCGGCTTCCTCGTCGGCAGCGCCGCCGGAGAGCTATGCCGCCTATCTGGTCGATGATATCCACCTGGACCGCGGCGATCTGCTGAACACGCGGCAGGCCATGCATCGCCATCTGGATGAATCGCTCGACCCCACCAGCCGCGCCGCGATTTTCACTACCAGCGGCGTGACGCTTGCCGACTTCACCGCCGACCGTGAGAAGCTGCACAACGCCGTGAACAGACTCCAGCCTTATTCCAGCGGCATCGATCGGCAAATGGGCTGCCCGTATATTAGCCACTATGTAGCCGATGAGTTAGTGAACCAGAAGTTGTATTTGGATGGGGGCCTGTTCCCGGACCAGCAGCTTTATCAAATTATTATGAACGGCACGGAGCCGGAATTGGCCGCTGCCTATGAGGAAGCGTCTAACTGTTCTGGCCCGTGCGTCCCCAACCAGAACGACCAACTGAGCGGATTACCTCTGTGCGTGGTCCAAGCACTCATCAAATTGAGAGAGGCTGCGCGACTGGCCCTCACCTACGGCGACCGCGAGACTTCGCTTGGCCTTGGAGCGCTGCGGGATGTAGTGCGCAAGCTCTCCGTGATGCCCGGTAACCGGAACCTGGTTCTGGTTTCGCCCGGGTTCCTGCTGACTCGCGATACCCGGTCCGACGAGTACGACGTTCTCGAACGCGCCATCCACGCCAACGTCGTTGTGAACGCCATCGATATGCGAGGCTTGTTCGCGATCATACCGGGAGGGGATGTAAGCGACCAACGTTATGTTTCCGCCAAGGCGACGACTTTCCTGACGCAGGCCAATCAGGCAGCCGCCACTCAGTCCGAGGATGTTCTCGCGGAGCTGGCCAACGGGACCGGCGGCACATTCTTTCACAACGACAACGATCTGAAGAAGGGTCTCAATCTTCTGGCGGCGCGGCCCGAATACGTTTATGTTCTGGGATTTTCCCCGCAAGAGCTGAAATACGACGGCGCCTATCATGCCTTGAAAGTGGGCCTGAAAGTGACGGTGAGAAACTCGGCCAATCTGACCACGCAGGCTCGCCGCGGTTACTGGGCGCCACGGCACGCCGTGGATTCGGCCGAAGCGGCCAAAGAGGAAATTGAGGAGACTGTCTTCTCGCGAGAGGAAGTCCAGGCGATTCCGTTGGAACTTCAAACCGAATTCTTCGAATCGGGCGACCAGAAGTTCGAATTGACAGTGACGGCTCAGCTGGATGTCAAAGGTTTACGATTCATTAAGGCCCAGGACCGCAACGACGATACTGTGACGGTTGTGGCGGGTTTGTTCGACCCTAACGGAAACTACGTCGCCGGGGTCGAGAAAGTGGTCCAGTTGCATCTTCGCGACCAGAGCCTGGAAGCCTTTCAGAAAGCGGGTATCAACGTGAAAGAAAATTTCAACGTGGCTCCGGGCCGCTACCTGGTTCGCTTGGTGGTGCGTGACTCCGGAGGAAAGACCATCACGGCGCGCAATGGGGGCGTCGAGATTCCATGAGACTGTCCACAGTGTTGCTCGGTTTCGCCGGCGTATTAGGCGCTCAACCCGCGCCTCAGTCAACCCCAGTGATTCAGACCGAAACGCGCGAAGTGCTGGTGGACGCTATCGTCACGGCCAAGAATGGCGCTTACGTCCGCGATCTCACCGCCAAGGATTTTCGTCTCTCGCAAGACGGTAAGGAGCAGACCATCAGGGGTTTCTCCGTGGAATCTGCATCAGCCACCGCACCGCCCCGCTCTCTCGTCCTGTTTTTCGATGAGACCAGTATGGAGGCGCGGGATCAAGCTCAGGTTCGCCAGGCTGCCGCCGGTTTTATCGACGCCGAAGCGGGGCCGAACCATAGGATGGCCATCGTGACATTCAACGGTTCCATGCGCATTGCTCAAGGCTTCACCGACAACGCCGGCCGTCTGAAGGACGCTTTGAACCAAGCGAGCTTCCACGGCCTGGCGCCCAGCGCCTCCGATTCCGATAACTCGCACGATCCGAGCCGAGCTGAGGAACAACGGGCCGTCGGCCGCGCAACCGGCGGTGCGCTGGCCAACTCCTTGGGAGTGCGCAACATGCTCCGGGCCCTGGGTGACTTGGGAAGAAGTCTAGGCATCCTTGCCGGCCGGAAGATCGTGATTGCGTTCACCGGGACGCTTCCATCCACAACCGATCCGAGAGCGGAAGTGCGGGATGCAGTGGACGCTGCGAATAAGTCGGGCGTCGCCTTCTATCCGGTGGATGTGCGTCCGGTTTTCGTGCAGACCGATCCCGGCGATGCGCCGACTCCGCAAACGCGAGTGCCCAGCTATATGCCGAGAGGAGGCGGGCCGGGCGGCGGGCCGCAGGGCGATACGGACGCGCTCAGTTCGCCCATTCCGGATTCCGTCTCCGGCAGCCAGCAGGTTTTGTTTGGACTGGCCAATGGCACCGGAGGGCTGGTGGTGCGCAACACCACCGATCTGCTGGGAGGATTGCAAAATATCGCACAAGAGCAAGAACAGTATTACGCTCTCACCTATGTAGCTCCGGAATCGAAGGATGGGACCTGCCACGCGATCCGGGTGAAGGTGGACCGCAAGGGGACCACGGTTCGATCGCGCACCAGTTATTGCACTTCCAAGCCCATGGACCTGCTGGCCGGAACCGCGGCGGCTTCGGAGTTGGAAAGCCGCGTGGCCGCGACACAAGCCGGCGACATCGCTGCCTCCATCGAGCTTCCGTACTTTTACACTGCGCCCAACGTGGCGCGAGTCCACGTCGCGATGGAGATCAAAGCCGACGCGCTAAAATTCGAGAATAAGAAGGGCAAGCTGCATGCGGAGCTGGATTTTCTGGGCGTTGCGGCCAGCGCCGACGGGGAAGTGCGCGCGCGCTTCAGCGACGCACTCAAGCTTGATTTCGATAATCCGGCGCAGCTGGAATCTCTGAAAGGCAAATCGCTGCACTACGAGAAGGAATTCAAGATTGTCCCCGGCCAGTACACTTTCACCGTCGCTTTCAGTCAAGGCGACGCGAGTTTTGGAAAGATACAAATGCCGCTGACGATCGAACCCTGGACCGGCGACTTCGGCCTGAGCGGCCTGGCTCTGAGCAGGGAGACTCATTCCGTGGCCGATCTGGGGCTTAGTCTGGGGTTGGAAGGCCGCACGCCGCTGGTGGCCCAAGGCGCCCAGGTGGTTCCCTCGGGTTCCGGGCAATTCATGAAATCGGAGCCGGCTTTCTTTTACTTTGAGGTTTATGGGTCCGGCGCCCTAACGGCGCGTGTCCATGTTCGAGTCCTGGATCGCAAGACCGGGGAGCAGAAATGGGACGGGGGAGTGATTAGCCCGCCGGCTCAAAGCAATGGGGGCAGGTTGCCGGTGGACTCACTCGAGCCAGGGGCCTATCGGCTGGAAGTGACTGCCACCGATTCGGCCGGCAAAGAGCTCAAGCGCACCGCCGATTTCGAAATCGACTAGCTGGCCACTCAAATCAGCTAGTTGCCCACTCAAGGTGGGGCGGGCGCCCTCGCCCGCAGCCCGAGCCCCTGCTCGGGCTTGGCCAACTCCAGAAAAAAGCCGGACGGGGCGTCCGGCGCGGGCGCGCCCGCCCTACTTTGAGCTGTCGTCCCGATCCTTGTCGCGATCGCGCAGCTTGTCCCGCGCCTTGTCGGCGTCGCTCTCCGACTGGTTTAACGCATGGTGCAACTGGTCGCGCGCTTTGTCCAGATCCTCGCGCGTCTGTGCATCGGCGTGCTTCAAATCCTCGCGCAGTTTGTCTCTGGTCACTTCCAACTGCTTTTGGGTGTTTTCCCGGTCCGTGTCCTGGCGGCTGCACCCGGCCGCGAAGAAAATCCCGATGATGATGCCCGCCAATGCGCCCAGTTTTTTCATGGTTGCTCCCTGGTTGCTCCAACAGATGAGACGCTGTCCCGTTCATTTCGTTGCCCACAGTGGTGGTTTAATAAAGTGTAGAGAACCCCTGTCACCTATGAGAATACTGGTTGTCGAGGACGAAAAACGCATTCAGGACTTCTTGTCCCGTGGTTTGGAGAGCGCGGGCTACGCGGTGGACGTGGCCGGCAACGGCTCCACTGCGGTCGATCTGGTTCATGGCGCTGAGTATGACCTCATCATTCTCGACTTGATGCTCCCCGACATGGACGGCCTTACCGTGTTGCAAAAGATTCGCAACCGCAAGTCCAGCCCGCCGGTCTTGATCCTGAGCGCGCGCGACGCCGTCGACGATCGCGTAAAAGGCCTGGAGTTGGGCGCCGACGATTATCTGGTCAAGCCGTTTGCGTTTGTCGAATTGCTGGCTCGCGTTCGGGCGCGGTTGCGCCGCGGCCAGCCCATGCCGGAACGATTGCAGGTGGGCGACCTGTTGCTCGATTGCATCCGCCGCAAGGTCACGCGCTCCAACGAAAACATCGAGCTGGCCCCCAAGGAATTCAGCATCCTGGAATACCTGATGCGCAACCGCGGCCGCCCGCTCAGCCGCACCATGATCGTCGAACACGTCTGGGACATGGACTACGATGGGCTCACCAACATCGTCGACGTGTACATCCGGCACCTGCGCAGCAAGATCGACGACAAGTTTGCCATCAAAATGATTCACACCGTCCGCGGCATCGGCTATATGCTGGACACGCCCGAAAAGGCCGCGGAAATGCCGCTGGAACAGGTGACATGATTCGGCCGGCTCTATGATCACGCCCGGCAAAGCTCTGGGTTGGACCCGCGGACTCCGTTTCCGCCTGGCCTTGAGCTACGTCATCTTCTTCAGCATCCTGCTGCTGTTGCTCGGCACGTTGTTCCGCCAGATATTGAGCGGCACGTTTCAATCCCAGATGGAAAGCGTGCTGGACGAGGAGTGGGGCGCGGCCAAGGGTTATTTGCGCACCGGACCGGAAGGGCCGGATTGGGTTTTCGACGAGAAGGATCCGGACGAAAGCTTCACCGTGCGCCGCGTGCAGCGAGTCTACATGCTGGCCGATACACAAGGCCACCCGCTGCAGCACTCCGAAATCTACGATTCGCTCGGCATCGATTCTCCGTCCGAGATTAGGGCTATCCTGCAGTCCGGCAAACCCTCCATCCGGGTGCGCACGGACCCCAACCGCGTTCCCTACATGATCCGCTCCGGCCTGTGGGTGGATCACGATGGCCACAAGTATTACCTGGCCATCGGACGCGCCCTCGATTACAACGATCAAGTAATCAAGAAATTCACCTGGGACTATTTCGCCTGGGTGCCGCTGGTGATCGTGCTGAGCGGCTTGCTGGGATGGTTTCTGGCGGGACGCGCGCTCGATCCGGTGAATTCGGTGGCCGACGCCGCCCAGCAAATCACGCACTCCAATCTGGACGTGCAGATTCCCTTGCGTCATGCCAACGACGAATTAGACAGATTGATCGAGGCGTTCAATCACATGATGACGCGCTTGAACCATTCCTTCGAGCAGATTCGCCAATTCTCCACCGACGTGTCGCACGAGTTGCGCACTCCGCTCACCGTGGTTCGCGGACAGCTCGAAGTGGCGCTTTTTACCGCGCAGACCGTCGATCAATATCGTGACGCCATGGCCGACGCGCTGGAAGGCGTGGAACGTCTCTCTAACATCGTCCGCGCACTATTGATGCTCTCGCAGGCTGAATCCGGGCAACTGGCGCTGCAAAAGACCGAGATTGACCTGGCCGAGCTGGTTCGCGATTTGGTGGACCAGCACCAGATTCCCGCCGAAGCGGAGGGGGTCCGGCTTTCCGCCGAGCTGCCGCAAAATTGTCCCTTAGTCGCCGACCGCATTCAGATCGAGCGGCTGCTCTCGAATTTACTGGGCAACGCCATTAAATACACGCCGGCGGGTGGCCAGGTGAATGTCAGCCTGATTCCGAGCTTCGATCACGTGAAGCTGATCGTGGAAGATACCGGGGTGGGCATCTCGCCCAGCCATTTGCCGCACATTTTCGATCGATTTTATCGGGTGCCATCGGCGGACGCGGAAAAGGGCCTGGGCCTGGGCCTCAGCTTCGTCGCGTGGATTGCCAAGGCGCACGGCGGGGCGGTGACTGTCGAAAGCACCCTGAAGGAAGGTACGCGCTTCACCGTTCTGCTTCCTCTGGGGCGCTGGATGGCTGTCGCGCCGGACACTCCGGCCGTGCCTGTCCCCGAGCGGGTACACTAAGAAGAAACGCATGGCTAACCTGGAGATTGCATCCCGCGAGAAGGAAGGCGTCAAGATCCTCGACCTGAGCGGCAAACTGGCGGTTGGCGGAGCTTCCGACCTTCGTGAAAAGGTCAGCGCCGAAACCGCTGCCGGCAGTTTACAGCAGCTTCTGAATCTGAAGAACGTCGAATACATCGATAGCACCGGACTGGGCACCCTGGTAATTTGCTATATGGCGCTGCAAAAAGCCGGCGGCTCATTGAAGTTGGTGAATCTCAATCGCCGCAACCTGGAACTGGTGCTGCTGACCAAGTTGTCGACGGTGTTTCAAATCTTCAATGAAGAGCAGGAAGCCATTAACAGCTTCTTTCCCGATCGCGATATTAAACATTTCGACATTCTCAGCTTCGTGCAGCAGAACAAGGATAGCGGCGGGTAAGCCGTCCGCATGTTCGGCCGCCGCAAGAAAGTTTTAGTGGAAGTGGGCGCTCAAGCGCCTCCCTTCCGGCTCACGGGCCTGGACGAATCCGCGCGATCGTTGGACGAGATTCTGGCCGGCGGCCCCGCGCTGCTGGCTTTTTACAAAATCAGTTGTCCGGTCTGCCAGCTCACGGCTCCTTACTTACAGCGGCTGGCTGCCAGCAAAGCAATCCAGGTGATCGGGATCTCGCAAGACGACGCCGGCGCCACACGCGGCTTTATGCAACGTTTTGGCGTCACGTTCCCTACCCTGCTGGATTTGTCGAGCCTGGACTATCCGGCGAGCAATGCCTATGGCATCACATCGGTTCCGTCCTTGTTTCTGTTGGAACGCGACGGCGCCATCGCTCGGGCCTTTAACGGATTCTCTAAGCGGGATCTGGAAGAAATTGGCGTACGGGCGGGCGTTTCGCCCTTCGGCCCCGACGATCAGGTGCCTGAATGGAAGGCCGGTTGAGGCTCCAAAAACTAGGCCCGGTCTGGGCCTGAGAGCATGAGACCTGCGATAATGAAGATTCCAAATGGCCTCTAAAATCTCTGAAGCATTCGGATCCGCCGCCGCCATCGCCAAGGGCATGTCTATTACGCTCGGTGAAATGATGAACCCTACCATCACCGAGAATTATCCGGATACGCCGCCCAAATTCCAGGAACGCTATCGCGGCGCGCATGTGCTGCAACGCGACGAAAACGGTCTGGAGAAGTGCGTGGCGTGCTTCCTGTGCGCGGCGGCCTGCCCGGCCGATTGTATCTATATCGAAGCCGCGGAAAATACCGAAACGCTGCGCATCAGCGGCGGCGAACGCTACGCCCAGGTCTACAACATCGATTACTCGCGCTGCATATTCTGCGGCTATTGTGTCGAGGCCTGTCCCACCGACGCCATCACGCACGGCCACGGTTTTGAAATCGCGAGCTACAACGTGTCTACGCTGATCTACCGCAAGGAAAACATGCTCGCGCCCATCCCGCAAGGCGCGCATTTCCCGCTGAAAGCCGAGACCGAAGAAGCCCCCGCGGGACACTAACCGCCTCGATGTACGGCGGGCGCCCTCGCCCGCGCCGGACCCCCGGTCCGGCTGCGCCGGCGCACGAGAAACAGAGGCCAAGAACTTAGAAGTGGTTATTCAAAGCCTCAATTAACCGCGCCCGGTCCGCCGCCGACATCCCGGAATTCTTCGCGATGTCGCTGCGTGTTTCGAGCTTTCTCCGGTAGCGCCCAAAGTACTCTTCAATGTCGCCGCCGTATTGGAAGCTGTACATGATGTCGGCGAACACTGCGGTATGCGAAAGCCCCAGCGCGTGTCCCGATTCATGCAGACAGGTCAGGTACACGATGGCGTCCCGCAGCAGCCGGTCGCCATTCACCGGCAGCGGGGATGGCAGCACATAGACCTCGGCGCCCAGGTGCCCTTCGAAAGCCATCGGCCGCGTTTCACCGTATAGGCCTAGCTCGGCCGAGGCCCAATACAAACGAATCCGCGCGTGGTCCCGATCCTTTACGCGCGTGAATTCGAGTTCTCCGCCGGATGCCTTCTGCCACGCCTCGAAAGCCCATTGGGCCAATTGCGGATCGTCGGGCCGGCACAGCGACGCTGGATCGGTGCAGGGCTGCACCCAATACGTGTATTTCATTGGGGCGGCAAACAGCGCGGCGGTTGTAAGACAAACCGCCAGGAGGCGCGTTGCGATCATCGTCTCTCAGCCAGGCGATCTTCCGCCAGCAACTTGATCTGCGCCTCGAGCTGATCGATGCGCTTGGTGAGATCGTCGATCAATTGGCCCTCGGGATCGGGAAGAGTGCCGTGTTCGAGATAATCGCCCGCGTCGGCGCGCGACCGAACCACGCGCCCCGGCACACCCACCACGGTGGAGTGATCCGGCACCGAGCGGATCACCACCGATCCGGCCCCGATCTTGGTATGATCGCCGATCGTGATATTGCCGAGGATCTTCGCGCCGGTGCCGACCACGACGTGGTTTCCGATGGTGGGATGCCGCTTGCCCTTCTCTTTGCCCGTTCCACCCAGTGTCACGCCTTGATAGAGCAACGCGTCGTCGCCGATCTCGGCCGTCTCACCGATCACCACGCCCATGCCATGATCGATAAAACAGCGGCGTCCGATGGTGGCTCCGGGGTGGATCTCGATCCCGGTGACGCTTCGATTGAATTGCGAAAGGATGCGCGCCAGCAGCGGGAAGCCGCCGGTGTGCAGCCGGTGAGCCGCGCGATGCAGCAGGATGGAATGGAACCCAGGGTAACAGAAGAAGATCTCCAGCGTGCTCTTGGCGGCTGGATCTCCGTGGAAAACGGTATCGATCTGTTCCCGGATGGCCCGAAACATACTGCTTTGGTTTGATTATCTCACTGCCCGTTGAGTTGCAGAAAAGCGTTGAGTTGCAGATTTCATTTTCCAGCGACACTGGCTGGCGCAAGCGACCCGAGCATCTTATCAAAGGCGGCCTGGTTGGCGGCGATGGTCTTGGCAGGGCCGGTAAATTTAAAGAAAACTGATCCTTGCGGGCCTGCCACGATGGCTCCCAGCATTCGATATCCAGGCATCGCCGGACCCGCCTGGGCCGTTGGACCGCCCATTCCGGTGTAAGCGCCCGAGACGTCCACCGTGGTCGCCTGCCAGCCGTGGATGGTTCGCTTTTCGATCTTGGCCGCGGCTTTCGACGGTTTTCCATCCGCTTGCAGAAACTGGCCGATCCAGCGGTCCAGGTTCGCATCCACGCTGCCGCCTTGGCCGGACCCGAAAAAGTACACGCCGCACTCGGCTCCGGGCGCGACCATGTAGGTGGCCAGGCGCATGGGCCGCTGTCCCTCCGCTTTCCAAGTTGGAGGCATGGTCCAGCGTACTCCCGCGCCGGAATCCGCCATCAGCCACAGCGCTGCAAATAGTAAAACGAAGGCAGTCCTACGCATACGCCACCAGTATGGCACGCACTGTCGAAACAAAAGGAGTACTGGTATATCGCGGGGAAGACCCTGAGGCGAATCTTGTGCGAAGCACCGATCGCCAAGGGCGAACAGGAGTGAGTGCGCCTTCAGCACCAGATCCTCAAAAAGCGGCCTTGTATTGACTTGCCTGCTTATAGGATATATCAATTATTGAGTGTGTCTATGATTGATAGAATCATGATGATCTGCTAGGAATGCTGGTTGGAAGGCCATGAAGAAGCCAAGCGCGGGAGCACATGTGGAGCGGGCCATTGGAAGCTTGATATTCGGCCTCATTCAGACGGGCAAGCACAACTCGTCGGCGGTTTCGAGAGAGTTTGGGCTGACCGGACCGCAGTCCCATCTCTTCATTCAGCTCGATCCGCAGAAGCCAGTCACCATGGTTGCTCTAGCCGTCGCCATCGATTGCGACCCTTCGAACATCACAGGCTTGGTCGACAAACTGGAGATGAAAGGCTACATCCAGCGCCGGCCGGACCCCAAGGATCGGCGGGTGAAAATGATCGCAGTCACGGAGGCCGGATTGAAGGTCCGCGCTCGGTTGCTGGCGCGGCTGTCGGAGCCTCCCCGGTCGGTAGCACTCTTATCCCAGACGGACAAGAAGGTCTTGTATCGCATTTTGAAGGATCTGGTGGACGCCGAGGATCCTGGTCGGAAGGCGGAGAACGCAAGCGAGCGCATGAGCGCTCCCCGCCGAGGCGTCGTGCGTTAGCGGGGAGCAACCATGCGATTCGGCCGTTTTTTACTGAAAGCCCTAGGCGCTTTGGTCGCCATTGTCATTCTGGCCATCCTGGCGCTGGACATCTATCCTCTTCTGCGTCCGACCGCGAAAACCGTGCGGGAGGTTGCCACCATTTCCATCCCTACTCCAGTGCAGATTGGAAGGCCCTTCATCGACTATCTATCGGTAGCCGGCCCCCGGCTCTATGCAGGCTATGCCAGTCACGGCATGGTCGGCGTAATCGATACCGCGACGAATCGCACAGTCGCCACCATCGGTGGGCTTGGCCGCGTGCACGGCATTGCCCTCGTGCCAGAGCGTAACCTCGGCTTCGCCAGTTCCAGCGGCGATAACAACGTCAATGTGTTCGATCTGGCGGACAACAAGGTGCTGAAGAGAATTCCCGCCGGGGACGGACCCGACGCCATTATCTATGACGCGAAGCTGCACTTGGTTTATGTCAGCGACCACGCTGGCAAGAGCGGCACACTAATCGACCCTGCCACGCAGACCGTTGTTGCTACTATCCCGCTCGGAGGCGAGCCCGAATACGCTGAGGCCAATCCCGAGACTGGCTTGATCTACCAGAACCTGGAGGACACCAGCGAACTTGTGGTGGTCGATCCGCAAAGGCGCGCGGTGATGAAGCGCTATCCGCTAGCTCCTGGCGAAGGGCCGACCGGACTGGCCTTCGATGTTGCCAGTCGCCGTCTGTTCAGCACCTGTAGCGGCAAGCTGATCGTCTTGAATGCGGATACGGGGGCGATCGTCGCGGTACTGCCGATCGGCTCCGGTACCGACGGCGCGGACTACGACGCCGGCCTGCGCCGGGTTTATACCGCGAACGGCATCGGTAGCATGACGGTGATTCAGCAGGACTCGGGGGATCGATATCATGTCTTGGAAAACGCTCCGACGCACTTCGGGGGGCACTCGCTCGTCGTGGACCCGGTCACCCATCGCATCTTCGTGGCATATTTCGGCTCCCTCGCCGTGTACGAGCCCATTTCGAAGCCTTAGCCTACTCCGGTCCAGGCGCCGGCAGAGTTCGCTGGTGCAGCCACGGAAAGCAGCGCTGCTATGATAAATTCGATGCGGCTCAGTTGGCTCTTCGTAGCGGTCTTTCTGGTCGGTTGTTCTTCTTCTTCCTCGTCCAACAAGCAAACCAAAGCCGGGCCCGCGATTCCGGCCCACTTTACGGCCAGCAACACTTCCAACCCAATCGCCAAGTACATTGAGCTGGTTGGCTTTCGCGTCACCGAACGAAGTAAGGGCCATCTGGTGGTCCAGTTTGGCGTAGTCAATCACTCGGAGGCCGATGTCGGCGACGTCAAAATGACCGTCAAGCTGGGCACCACCGCCGCCAAGCCCGGCGATCCGCCGCTGATCAGCTTTCCCGCGCAGGTTGCCCGTCTCGGCCCCAGCGAATTAAGGGATGTAAAAGTGGAAGTTCCCACCACACTCCGCGTCTATGAATTGCCGGACTGGCAATTCTTGAAGGCGGACTTCGAGATCACCGCTCCAACGGAATGAAGCGGACCCGAAGATGTTTCCCATTGCCTCATCGATTGTGGCGAAACACATCCGGCCGTATTGCGCGTCCGATGGCAGAGCGATGATTTGCAACAATGGTATTCAGCCTGCATAACGGGTTACGCCGCCCGCGTCCCGAAACCTGGATTTTAGACCACTGGAATTGAACACCACCCTAAAGGCTAAGGAGCTTCTGTGATTGTTAAGAATATTTTGAGCGTGCGAGTTTTTGTGCCGCTGCTGTTCGTAGCGGGCCTAAGCGCCGCGCCCCGCCTGAATCTGGTTCAAACCGCACTCGCCGTTTCGGTCCCCGTCGGAACCAACGGTCCCAATTACAGTCTGGATACATTCAATATTGGCAGTGGCACTTTAAGCCTGCAGGCTTCTTCCTCCGTCCCCTGGCTGGTTCCTACCGTGGGCACATCGCAAGTATGCGGATTGCGGGGCGGATGTTACCCGGTGTCCATTGCGTTTCAGACCTCTTCGCTGGCCGCGGGCGCCTACACTGGAATCGTCACTCTCTCAGACCCTAATGCCGTTGACTCGCCGCAAACCATCACCGTCACCGCGCAAGTAGGCGGAGACGTTCCGGGCAATCTTACTTTCTATCTGGCGCCGGGCGGCGCTACTTCCACCACGTTCACCACGAACGGGCCGATCGCCTCCAAAGTGAGCAATGCGCCTTGGCTCACGACGTCTACCTCCGCGAATGCGGCCAATGGCAGCTATGTAACCACCGTCACCGCCACGGCTGGAAGCAGCATGGCCGCTACCGATTACAGCGGGACCATCACGATCAGCGGCTCGTCGTTTGCGCCCGACAACAAGCCCATCACAGTCGCGCTGAATGTCACCACGCAACCCATCGCTCAAGCTAGCGCCAGCTCGCTTTCGTTCGACATTGCGCAAGGAGGGCAAGCGCAGACCGACCCGGTGGGAGTGACGGATGCCGGCAAGGGGACTTTGACGATCTCTAGCGTCACCGCTAACGCAGCCAACAATGGCACATGGCTGAGCGCGGCTACCGTCAACGGAGGCATTACGGTCAAAGCCGACCCCACCGGCCTTTCGCCCGACGCTTACACGGGCACGGTCACCATCGTGAGTAATGGCGTCAACGGCAATGTCGTGATCCCGGTGGAGCTTACTGTTGTAGCTCAAGGGGCGCCGGTTGCAGCCGCCGGCGGGGTCGTCAATAACGGAACCTTTGCAACGGGAGAGCCGCTCGCCCAGGGCGACATCGCCGCGGTGTTCGGCAATCAATTCACTTTCGATGCTTCACAGTCGGCGGCCAGCCTCCCTCTCCAGACCACTCTGGACAATGTGCAAGTGCTGGTGAACGGCAAGGCCGCGCCCGTTTACTACGTCTCTTCCGGCCAAATCAATTTTGAGATTCCCATTGATGCAGCTACCGGCGATGGAACGATCCAGGTTGTGCGTAACGGAACGCAGGGCAACCTCATCTATGTGGACATCAATGCCCAAGTGCCGCGCTTCATCGTGTATGACGGAAACTACGCCATCATGACCACTCCGGCGGGCGCGTTGACCGGTGTTCCATCGAATCCGGTGAAGATTGGAGACACCATCGTGATCTATGCTCTGGGCCTCGGTCCGACGTCGCCTCCCGTTCCGTCCGGAACCGCGTCGCCCTCCAGCTCGCTCGCTGTTGTGCAGGGAACTACTAAGGTGTGCTTCGGTGTCGAGACGCCATTTTTCCAGGCGCCTTGCGCCACGCCCTTATTTGTCGGCCTGACCCCGAACTTCGTCGGACTTTATCAGGTCAACGTCACGATTCCTTCGGGCATAGCCAGCGGCAACAATACGATGGCGCTGTTCCTGGTGGACAATATTTCGAGCGATTCCGTCCAACTCGCGGTGCAATGACGCGTTGCAATGACTGACAGGCTCTACTACCAGGACAGCTATCTCACCGAATTCCGGGCTCGCGTGGTCGAGGTGAGTCCGGATGCCGTGAGTCCGGACCGGCAACGCGTCTATCTCGACCGCACGGCATTTTATCCCACCTCCGGCGGCCAGCCTTTCGACACCGGCCAACTGGGAGGACTCAACGTAGTCGAAGTGATCGACGAAGGGGACCGCATCGCGCATATTCTCAGTGAACGGCTGGAGCAAAGTGAAGTGGACGGGCGAGTCCACCAGCCGCGCCGCTTCGATCATATGCAACAGCACACCGGCCAGCACCTGATGTCGGCGGTGCTGGTTGAAATGTTCGACGCGGCCACCGTTAGTTTTCATCTGGGCGCGGAAGCATGCACAATCGATATCGCCCGCGCGCTGGAAGCGGAGCAGCTTCGCCAGGCCGAGCGCCGCGCCAATCAAATTGTCTTTGAGAATCGGCCGGTGACCGTCAGTTTCCAGCATTCCTCGGAAGATCTCGGGCTGCGCAAACCGACCGAACGCGAGGGCGAGGTTCGCATCGTTTCGATCCAGGGGCTGGATCGCAGCGCCTGCGGTGGAACGCACGTTCGAGCTACCGGCGAGATTGGTCCCATCCTGCTGCGCAAGCAGGATCGCATTCGCGGCCATCAACGTATCGAGTTTCTGTGTGGCGGACGGGCCGTGGCGCGCGCTCGCGCCGATTTTGAAGCGCTCTCGCAAATCGCGCGCGTTTTCTCGGCGCCTTTGGACGACGCGCCGGCCATGGTGGAGGCGCAACGCGAGAAACTCCAGGAAGCCGACCGGACACGCCGGCGCCTGGCCACCGAACTGGCGCAGGCGAGTGGCCGCGCATTGTATGCAGAGACGCCGCCCGGCTCCGACGGCATTCGACGGCTGTTGCGCCGCGTGGAATCGCTGTCGGAGGAATCGCGAGCCGAGGCGCAGAGCTTCACCGCCTCGGGTCCAGCTATTTTTCTGGCGCCGGCCGAAAACCCGACTTCTATTTTGCTCGCCGCTTCTCATGGCAGCGGCGTCCATGCTGGCGATCTGCTCAAGCCTTTACTCAGCGCAGCGGGTGGACGCGGCGGCGGCAACGCGACGCTGGCCCAAGGGAGTTTGCCATCCAAAGAGGCTCTCGAACAACTGGTTGGGACGCTCGCCAGCCAGTTGAAATTCCCATCCTGAAGCCGCGTACAGCCTTCGCCTACGCGAACACGTGGCCCCAAGGTACTAAGGTGGAAAGCTAAAGTTCCCACGAAAAGGGTCCGAATTCACCTAGAGATGGGATTCATGAAGATCTCGATCCCCGCGCTCGCTCTGTTGCTGGCCCAACTGTTTCTGGCAGGTGAGGCGCCGGGAGCGGACCGGCACAAGTTGGATGTCGATCCCGAAAGCGAGGATGGCCTCCTGTTGCAGAGGATCGAACAGGAGCCAACGCAGCCGCGCAAGCTGGCGCTACTCGAAAAATATGTCGTCCAGTATCCCAAGGCGACCTCCATTGTTTGGGTCTACGAACAACTTCTGCCCATGTACATGCAGGCGAACCAATGGGACCGCGTCATCGCAACCGCCGATGGGCTGCTGGCCTGCGATCCCAACGATCTCGATTCCGCGCATGACGGCATGGCAGCGGCCGAGGCGCTGAACAACCCGGAGTTGAGGATCAAGTATGCCGAATTGGCATGGGACCTCGCAGCGCGCACGCTCCAGGCTCCCAAACCTTCCGATCCGGACGACGTGCCCGACTGGACCAAGCAGACGGTGTTCGCGCGAGAGGTTCTGGATTATTCCGAATATACGCTTGCAACTCTCGCCGCAGCGCAAACCGACGATCTCAAGCGCGCCGAACTGACGCTGGCCCTGCAGGAACGCAATCCGCAGAGCAAATTCCTGGCGCTCACCAAGAAGGCTACGGTGATCGAGCTGGCGACGCTCAATCCGCAGAAGGCCATCCAATTGGCTGAAGAGGGCCTGGTCAAAGATCCGGATAACGTCGATTTCCTGATGACCATCGCCGATCATGACATGAGCCTGGAGAAGAACCTCCCGCAGGTTCTCACTTACTCGCTGCGCATTCTGGAACTGGTGCAAGGCAAACCGCAGCCGCCCGATATCGCTCCGCAGGAGTGGGAAAAGAAGAAAGCTAAGTTTACCGGCTGGGCCAGTTGGCTGGCCGGAGTGGTGTATGGCAAGCAGGCGCGCTACGGATTGTCGGACCGCTATCTGCGGGTGGCCCTGAGCTACATCCATGAGGATCGTCGCTTGCTGGCGGCCGCGTACTTCTATCTGGGTTACGCCAATTATGCGCTGGCGGGCGAACTGGCCGACAAGGGCCGCGCCATCGAAGCGGTAAAGTTCAGCAAGGAATGCGCGGACATGGACTCGCCGTTCCGCTCGTTAGCCCTCAAAAATCTGGAAGCTCTGCGCAACGATTACAACGTCGAATAGCCTCAAGCCGGTGCGCGAGTTAACAGCGCACTTTGCATTACCCTCTCATAGCACTTGCTTTTAGAACCCAAAATGCGTCAAGCTGGACGGTTTCCACGTTAGACGGACATGAATTCATGCGGGTGAGAGTTCTCTATCACGATCACTGTTTCGACGGTGCGGCCTCGGCGGCTTATTTTAGCCGCTTTTACGAGGGAAAGTACGCTCCCGGCGCCGGCTTTGAGTTCACCGGCCTGGCTCACAAAGCTTCCCAGCTTTTTGAAGACGGGCTTTTCGATGGCGATGTAAATGCGATCGTCGATTTCAAGTATTCACCCAATCCGCGGCTGAGCTGGTGGTTTGACCATCACCAGAGCGCGTTCCTGAGTCCCGAGGACGCCGAGCACTTCCGCCATGATCACAGCGGCCACAAGCTTTACGATCCGTCCTACAGCTCCTGCACCATGTTCATCGCCGATGTTGCGCGCGAGCGTTTTGGATACGATGCGCCGGATCTGGCGGAGCTGGTGAAATGGGCCGATATCATCGATGGCGCGCGCTACGGGAGTGCCCAGGAGGCGGTGGAGCTAAAGGCGCCGGCCATGCAGTTGACCCTGGTGATCGAAGGCGCGAAAGGCTCCGAGATCATTCACAAGATCATCGGCTGGATGCGGCGCTGCAAGCTGGGCGAGATTGTTCAGCAACCCGAAATCCAGCAACTCTACGCTCCGCTGTACGAGCGCCATGTCCAATCCATCGATCTCATCCAGAAGCGCGCGCAGACCGGCGACGGGGTGGTTTTCTTCGATTTGATCGGAGACAATCTGGAAGGCTACAACAAGTTCATCCCGTACTATCTGTTCCCGAATTCCACCTACACCGTATCGGTGAGCACTTCCAGCTTCCGGACCAAGGTTTCAGTAGGTTCCAATCCCTGGGCGACGGCGCCGGTAGAGCACAACCTGGCCACCATCTGCGAGCGCTATGGCGGCGGTGGACACCCGCGGGTGGGCGCGATCAGCTTCGAGATCGGCGCCGCCGACAGGGCCCGCGCAGTGGCTCAGGAGATCCGCCAAGAGCTGGGGACCTGATCCGGTTCTCGATTCTGGTTACTCGATCATGGCCTCCTCTCCCTTCGCTCTCGATCTGAAGCCGCCCTACTATACCGTCATCTTCGCGTCGATGCGGACGCCCGGCGACCGGGGTTACGAGGAAACAGCCAAGCTTATGGCCGATCTGGCCAGGACCATGCCGGGATACCTGGGGATCGAGAGCGCGCGCTCGGCCGATGGCTTCGGCATCACCGTCTCTTATTGGCGCAGCGAAGCATCCATCCGGAACTGGCAGCGGTATTCGGAACACGTCATGGCGCAGGAGCGTGGAAAGCGCGAGTGGTACCAGCACTATGAGATCCGAATCGCAAGAGTGGACAGAGCGTACTCGGGCCCCGAAGGCCGCGATTAGGCGCCCGCGCGGCGGCTGACCGCATCCTGGTAGACAGCGCCGTAACGTCCGAAGGCGACCCCCGTATCCCCGCCGTCGACGATCGCGCGGCGGCTTATCTGGGCGTGTTCAGACGGAAATTTATGTCAATTTCTGTCTTGACCCTAACCGGCAGACCATGAGCGGTCAGCGGACTGTAGACCCACTGCCGGGCGGCTTCTTGCGCCGAGGCCACTAGCATCGGGTTGCCTTGGATGAGCTTTAGCTCCGCCACTTGCCCTTGAGCGCTAATTATCGCCGTGAACCGAACAGTTCCTTGCACTCGCGCTTGTCGTGCGAGAGGCGGGTAAACGGCCGGGACCAAGTGGATGATCGTCAGTTTGTTGTCCAGCGAATGCGAGCGCGCTCTATCCGCACGGTCCCACCGATCAAGGAGCTGCTGAGCTCCCAGCGAGGCCACGAGGATCATTATGGAGATCTGGCGACCGCGCTTGGAGTCAAGCTGCGTGATGGCAGCCACCTTGTCGCTAAACTTCGCGATTAGCGTCAGGAAAAGGTAGAGGAGGGCGCAGATCCCCGTGATCACCGGAATGGCGACTAGAGGCGTCAAGCGGACACCAAAGCCTGTTTAGCGATTAGGCGCCCGCGCGGCGGCTGACAGCATCCTTAAACTGCGCCGTGTCGGTGTATTGCTGGAAACTGGCGACCTTGCCGTCCTTGAACCGGAACACGTGCACGAACTGGGCGTTCACCTTGACGCCCGTGGCTTTGTAGACGCCGCCGTATCGCCCCAGGGCGACCACGGTTTCGCCGCCATCGACGATCTCATGCGGAACGGCTGAGAAACCGTCCCACTCCCCTCCCAAGCGTGCAAAAAGGCCGCTGAGCACCGCATCCACGCCGATGTAGGGACTATGGTCGGCGTAAACGAAGTTCTCGGACTCGTTCCAGACGATCCGCGGATCGAGGACTCCGATGACGAACGGAATATCTCCGCGCCCCATGGCGGCGTAGAATGCTTCTACAGTCTTGCTGTTTTGTCCCATTTCACTCCTATCGCTTCCAGAGTACAGCAATGCGGGCAAACACCTTAGCATGCCGATGGCCGCGAGCCAGGCTTGTAGGTCTTTTTTTGATGCCGTCCGGCGCACTCGAAATGCTATACTCGATCTTCAAAAGCGTCCGACATAGGATCGTAATGTTGTATCGCCTTCGCTATATACTCCCCGTGGTGGTGCTGATGGTTTTCGGCGGGTGGGTCTACAGTGACGACATCCCCAAGCCCGACTTGGGAGTGGCGATCCGGAACCTGCAAACCACGCTCTCGCAGCTTCAGACCGAGATCAAAGACTTGCAATCTTCGGTGAAAGAGATAGCTCGCGACGCCAAGGAAGCGCGGAAAGAAAAAGCCACGCGCGTAAACGCGCCGCCCGCTGGCGCGGCCGAGATCGCACCGGCCGCAAAGAATGGCGAAACTGCCTGGCAACGCGCGCAGGACGCCTATGAGCGCGGGCGGCGTTCGGAGGATCTGAAGGCCTACGGATCGGCCATCGAATCCTTCACCGAGGCCATCGATCTGGATCCGAAGAACGACTCCGCCTTTCTGCATCGCGGATATACGCACTTTTATCTGGGCGACTTCGCCATGGCCGTTTCCGATATAAGCCATTCGATTGAGCTGCAGCCCAATAATTCGCGTGCGTATACCATGCGGGCCTCCGCGCTGGCTTCGAGCGGCCGGACCGCCGACGCGATTGCCGACATTAAACAGGCCATCCAGCGCGACCCACGCAGTGCGGAAAACTACTTGTTGCGCGCGAACCTGTACCAGCAGATGGGCCAGGCCCAGGAAGCGCTGGCCGACTACAGCCAGGCGATCCAACTGGCGCCCGAGTCCGCCAAGGCGTATTTGGGACGAGCGGCAATTCTGCGCACGCACGGCCAGCTTCAGCAATCGCTCGCCGACTGCTACAAGGCCATCCAGCTCAATCCGGCGGACAGCGCGGCCTATGTGTGCCGGGCCCAATTTTATCTGGCCACGGGAGCCCCGCAACCGGCCATCGAAGATATCAATCGCGCCATGCTGATCGGTCAGAATCCGGCGGACGCCGCGAATTTGTTAAGCAGCGCGCAGCGCATGATCGAAACCAAGACGATCGACACCAAGGCGCCGATCGATACCAAAGGGCCGCCGCAACCGGCGACCGTGGTGGCGGAAGCTCGTCCAGCTTTGGCTGGCCCAACACCGGCTGCTCCAGCATCGGCTGCGGCCGCTGTAGCACGTGCTGCTCCCGCGCCTGTTGCACCGGCTAAACCGCCGGCCCCAGCCGTCGCGCCCCCACCAGCAGCTCCCGTGGTGGCTTCGGCTGCTCCGCCAGCCGTCAGGCCGCCAGTGGCCGCGCCCCAGTTGCCGCAGATCCGTCGCGCGCCAGCGGCCCAGAGCGTAAAGCCGCCACAAGTTGTGGCCTCGTCCGTTCCCAAGACGGCGCGGGATGCCAACCGCCTCTACCGGCAGGGCCGCTATTTGTCCGAGCAGGAGAATTTCGAGCAAGCCGTGCAGGCGTTCGATCAAGCGCTCCAGATCGATCCTACTCACACCTTGGCGCTGAATGCCCGAGGCTACGCGCAACTGCGGCTCCACAACTACCAGGGCGCCATTAACGATTGCAGCCAGGCGATCCGCTTGAATCCGAGCTACGCGAACGCGTACCTCAACCGGTCCGTGGCTAAAAGGGCGGCGGGCGACGTAACGGGGGCACGCGACGACCAGCACCGCGCGACGGAACTGGATAGCGTAGCGCAGGCAACGGTCGCCAGGCCGTAACGCTCCCTCTCGTCGCGGCTCGGAAACGCCGCGGTTCAGTTACTGGAGCGGCAGATCGTTCTGTCCTTCGCCTTCCTCGGGAATCACGGTCGGAATGACGGACGCAGCCGCCACCTGATCGCCCTCTTCCATCCGAACCAGGCGCACGCCCTGTGTCGACCTTCCGGCTTGCCGGATCTCGCCCGATTCCAGGCGAATGATCTTGCCATCGCGCGTGATGATCATCAAGTCGGTGTCTTCCTTGACTGAAAGGATCGCCACCACCTTGCCGATCCGGGGCGCCAGCTTCATATTGATGACGCCTTTGCCGCCCCGCGCCGTGAGCCGATAGTCCTCAAGCGGCGTGCGTTTGCCGAATCCGTTTTCGGAAATCGACAGGATGAGCCCCTCTTTTTCGACCACCTCGGCGCCGATGATGGCGTCGCCTTCGGCCAGATCCATGGCGCGGACGCCGCGGGCCGGCCGGCCCATGGCGCGAACGTCTTTTTCGTGGAAGCGGATGGCCTTGCCCTCGCGTGTTCCGAGGAAAATATAGTTCTCTCCGTTGGTCAGCCGCGCGGCCAGCAATTCGTCGGTATCGTCCAGTGAGACTGCGATGATCCCGCGCGCCATTGGATTGTCGAACTCGGTGAGTTCGCACTTCTTGATGACGCCTTCCTTGGTGACCATCACGATGTACTGGTTCGGCACAAAATCTTTCACCGGCAGGAAGGTCTTGACGGCTTCATCCGGCTGCAGATTAATCAAGCCGGACACGTGCTTGCCCTTACCCGTGGTTCCCGCGTCGGGAATTTCGTAGATCTTGAGCCAAAAAACCCGGCCCTTGGTGGTGAAGACCAACAGGTAGGCATGAGTGGACGCCACCACCAGGTGCTCCACCACATCCTCGGTGCGCGTACCCATGCCGATGCGTCCCTTGCCGCCGCGCGACTGGCGCCGGTAAGTATCCACCGCGGTGCGCTTCAAGTAACCGCCGTGCGTGACGGTAACCGCGACGTCCTCCACCTGGATCAGATCTTCGAGATGAATCTCGCCGGTGTCTTCGATGATCTGAGTGCGGCGTTCGTCCCCAAACTCCTTCTGGACCTCCTTCAATTCCTGCACGATGATGCCGCGCAGCTTTTTGTCGGAGCCCAGGATGTCGAGGTATTCAGCGATCTCAATCTGAATCGACGCCAGCTCGTCCAGGATCTTCTGGGTTTCCATGCCGGTCAGACGCTGCAATTGCATCTCGATGATGGCTTGCGCCTGCCGTTCAGTGAACCTCTGGTTCGCGCCGTCTGCCGGGTCCGAGGGGGCATCGAACGCCATCAATCGGTCGCGGGCTTCCCTGGGGGTCTTGGAATCGCGAATCAACTGAATTATGGCGTCCAGGTTGTCGAGTGCTCGCTTGAAGCCGAGCAAAATGTGCTCGCGCTCGCGCGCCTTGCGCAGCAGGTAATCCGTGCGGCGGCGAACCACATCAATGCGATGATCGATGAAACGCCTCAGTACGTCCGCCAGGCCCAGCTCGCGCGGCTGGCCGCCCACGATGGACAGCATGATGACGCCGAAGTTCACCTGCAACTGGGTGTGCTTGTAGAGATTGTTGAGAATTACTTCGGCCTGCTCGCCGCGCTTCAGCTCGAAGACGATGCGCATGCCGTCGCGATCGCTCTCGTCGCGAATTTCGGAAATACCTTCGATCTTTTTCTCGTTCACCAGGCCGGCCGTGGTTTCAATGAGCCTGGCCTTGTTCACCTGGTAAGGGATTTCGGTGACGATGATGGCCTCGCGGTCCTTGCCGATCTTTTCCGTCGCGGCTTTGGCGCGCAGCTTCAGGGTGCCGCGGCCTTTGGTGAAATAATCCAGGATGCCCTGGCGGCCGAGAATGAATCCGCCGGTGGGGAAATCCGGACCTTGCACCAGATTCACGATCTCGCTCAAATGCGTGTCGGGCTTCTGCACCAGGAGAATGGCCGCGTTGACGATTTCGGTGAGGTTGTGGGGCGGGATATTGGTGGCCATGCCGACCGCGATGCCCGACGATCCGTTGATCAACAGATTCGGAACGCGCGTGGGCAGGACTTCGGGCTCGACGCGCCGTTCGTCGAAATTGGGCCGGAAATCGACCGTCTCTTTGTCCAGGTCTTCGAGCAGCGCGGTATCGATGCGCGAGAGCCGCGCTTCGGTGTACCGGTAAGCCGCCGGCGGATCGCCGTCGACGGAGCCAAAATTTCCCTGGCCATCCACCAGCGGATAGCGCAGCGAGAAATCCTGCGCCATGCGAACCAGCGCGTCATACACCGACGCGTCGCCGTGCGGATGGTAATTCCCCAGCACTTCGCCCACGATGCCCGCGCATTTGCGATAGGCGCGGTTGAACGCCAGGCCCATGTCCGACATCGCATAGAGAATGCGGCGATGCACGGGCTTCAAGCCGTCCCGGATATCGGGCAACGCGCGCCCGATGATCACGCTCATGGCGTAATCGAGATACGAACGCCGCATCTCGTCTTCGATGTTGATGGGGATCAGGTTCTGTTTGCCCTCGCCACCGAGCGGCATCTGGCTGCCTGGGGGCGGAGTTTCGGGCGTATTGGGATCTTGGGGGTCTGCCAACTAGTTAACTCCTGGAAAATAGAGGAGCGAAGCGCTCTAGAACCGGTGCGTTTCGCAACTCTTATTTTAGCAGTTCGGGACTCCCAAACACCACCTAAATCGGCGCCTAAAATCCATGCGCCGACGCGTATCCGAGAGCTCGTTGTGCGCCGCTGTTCGCCGGTTCCAATTCCAAGGCTTTACGGGCGAACATCCCGGCCTCGCGGTACTGGCGCAAGAACAGGGAAGTGAACGCCAGGTTGGTATAAAGGGGCGCGACGGGCGGCCCGATGTCGAGAGCCTTTTGGAATTCACTGCGGGCGTCGGAGGTGCGTCCAGCGCGGGCGTACAACACTCCGAGATTCAGGTGGGCGTCGCGATACGCGGGGCCGATCCGGATTGCCTTCTCGAATTTGGCAATGGCCTTGGGTAGGTTGCCGGCGCGGGCGAACTGTTGAGCTTCGTAAGCCTCCCGGACCGCTTTCTTCGGAATTGGATGCTGCAGTTCGCCAAGCGATACGATGCCGGAAATCGGTTTATTGGCCGATGCCTCCGGCGCTTGCTCCACAATGGAAGTTTCTCCCGACGCCGTGACCAGCCCAATCGAATAGGAGCCAACCGGCACGTGATCCGGATCAAGTTGCCGAAGCTGGTTGTTGGCGCCGAATCCGGGAACGGGCGAGAACTGCGCATATACCAATGCTGAAGAACAAAAGATTCCGAGGAATCGGATCATAGACACACTACCTCCTGAAAATATCCGCTCGCCGACGCGCGCGGCTCAGTTGGAAAAGCTGCCAAATCTTCGAACGAGGTTTGTGGGTTTACAACGAGGAACGGCGGAGAGCCGACAGGACTCTACCGATATTCTAGAGTCCTTGCGAAAGCATTACCAATTCAAAGTTTCTATGCAGGCTATGGAAGTGACGAGATCCGCGAGATTTTTCCGCTCTTTACCTCGTTAATATCGATGTGATTGGCTTCCAGAGTGATTCCAAGCGTCTGGTCCAGGGTCACGCGCGCGGTGCTGTACGCAACCATCGCCGCTACCGCCGACGATTGTGCGGAGATCAAATCGCGCTGCTGGAGCGCGACATTGTAGGGTGTCGAGGCGCCCAGGCGGAATCGCCTCTGTTCGGCGTCGAAGAGCTCCTGCTGCAGCGTCCGGTTCCTGAGCGCGGCGTCCAAGCGGGCGCGGGCCTGCTGCAAAGCCACCACGCCGCTATGCACATCCACTTCCACCTGGTTGAGATCCTTGCGATTGTTGAGCTGAGTCTGGCGAAGCTGCAGCAAGTCGATGGAATAGTCTGCTTGCGCCTGCCGATTGCGGATGGGCGCCTGAAAGAAGGCGCCCGCGATATCTGTCGCAAAATCGCGGCGAAATACCTGGTCGAGCGCGGTCCCGATGCCACCCTGGAAACGAGGATCCGCGTTTTCAACCAGTCCATCGAGCGTTACCGTTTTCGGCGTGCCGGCCAATCCGGCGTGACTCTCCACGCCGACTCCCTGCAGAGTGGGCAGTATGCCGTTCTTGGTTCCCAGCGCATTAATCTCGTTGGCCTTTTCACCGGCTAGCTCGGAGGCCAGATCGGGGCGGTTGGTGAGAGCCTGGCGCACCATCTGGCCGATGGGAAGAAGATTGTCGCTGGCCGGAATTGCGATGGAATCGATGGGCATAATGCGAACGTTTGCCAGCACCGGATCGGCCGCGCCGGTGCGGCTGATCAGATTCTTCAGCGAAAGCTCCTGCTGGCGGAGCGTCGCGTCGGAATCCACCACAGCCTGCGCGCTGGTAGTGGCCTGGGACTCCGCGGTGATGAGGTCGGTGGGCGCCACGGATCCGATTTCGATTTGCCGCTGCACATCGTTCAAAAACGTTTGCGCGGTTTCCGAAGCGCTGCGCTTCGCGCGAAGATCCTCGTAGTCCGCCGCCAGGTTGTAGTACATATTCAGAACCTGGCTCACCAGACCGATCACCTGATTTTTGAAGTTGAGTTCGGTAGTGTTGAGGTTCATCCGCGCCACCGTGATGGTGCGCGCGTTCGCCGCCACTCCGAAGCCGCGCAGGAAATTGTACTGGATAGACGCACTCAGGCTGGGTGCGACGGACGGATTCAGCACATCCGAGGGGGCGTTCTCATTCAAATAATGCTCGCTGTAGTTGACCTGGACGACGCCGCCGCTGATCAGGCCTTGCTGGTAACTACCGGTGTACACGTGCGTTCCCTGGATCAAGTTGAGCACTTGACTTTGCACCGAGTCGGTTTGGGGGGAGCTGGAATGGCTGAAGGTAGTGGTCTCTTGCACGATCGGATCCAGGTTCGGAGTGACAGGCCCGATCTGCGCGATGGTTGCGTTGGCGGTGCGGCCCCCAGTGGAACTCGCGCCCGGCGCGGTTACTCCGGCGGCGGTCTGGCTTCCGGAGACGCCTTGGCCCGTGGCCACCGATCCGGCCTGCGACGCGCCGCCGGGAACTCCGGGCAACGCGCCGCCCGCTTGAGCCCGCTCCAGGTTCCATTCCGAGATGAATGGATTGTAGCGGCTTACTTCAATGTCGATATTGTTTTCGAGCACCAGTGCGATGGCGTCCTGCGCGGTCAGGTACAGCATGCCGGCGCGGACCAGTTGGACTAGGCGCTGGGAATTTGTAAGCCGCACCGGTGGAACGGTGACCGGTAAATACGGCCGGACGAAGATGGGCGCTTGCGGGCGAACGGGTTGGATGTCTTGCGCCCAGGCGAGCGAGGCGAGACAAAGAGCGACGACTGTTTGCCGACGCGCGCGGTTCACAATCATGGCTTGCCTCCGGGAACCGGAAGAGTTTCCGGCAGCACAGAGTCCCGCGCCAGACGCCCTTTCATGGCCTCATCCAGAGAGATGTGATTTACCTCCAGCGTGTTCCCCAGCGCTTGATCGAACGAGATGCGTGCGTGGGTGTAGTTGGCCATGGCCTGCACTTCGGTGCTTTGGCTGGTGGCGAGATCGCGCTGGTCCTGAATGACTTGAAAAACGGTAGCGGCACCGAGAGCGTAGCGGCGCTGGTCGGCTGCCAGCGTCTGTTCCTGAAGCTCTCTCGCCTTGGAGGCGGCGTCGTAGCGCACGCGCGCTTGCAGCAGGCCGATCACGGCATTCTGCACATCCACGGTCACCTGATTGGTGTTCTTCCGCAGATTGAGCTGGTTTTGGCGCAGTTCGAGTTCGCTGGTGGCGTAGTCGGACTGAGCCGCGCGATTGCGCAGCGGAATATTCAGCGAAAATCCCGCTGAATAATTGGGAAAATTGCGCCGAGCGATCTGCGCCAGCAGATTTCCGTAACCGCCCGCCAGGTACTCGGCGCCCGGAGCGCCCGCCCCCAGCGCGGTCAGCTCGCCCGAAAGGCCATTACTGGTTAATTCGGCGAAAGCCTGCAGGGTGGGCTTCAGCGAGTTCTTAATGCCCACCAGATTCATCTCATTGCTTTCGATATTGAGACGCGCGGTCACGATTTCGGTTCGCTTCCCGAGCGCCTCATTCACCAGTTCCGGGACGGGGCGGACTTCGTCGCTGGCTGGAATCTGGATCTTATCGAGCGGCACGACGTGAACGTTGTCGAGGCCGGCGGCCGAGATGCCATTGCGGCACAGCGCGTTCTTCAAAACGATCTCTTGTTGCTGCAGGTTGGTTTCGGAAACCACCAGGTCCTGCTGGCTGGAGTAAAGCTGCGCTTCGGCGCGCGTCACTTCAATCTCCGCCAGCGCGCCAATCTGCACCTGCCTTTTGTTGTCGTCCAGAAGCTGTTGTGCGGTGGAAACTTCTTGCCGCCGGGCGCGCACGTCCTCATTGAAACTCACCAGGTCCCAGTACAAATTGAGCGCGGCGGCAACGGTGGTGATCACTTGCTGTTTGAACTGCAGGTTGCTGACCTTCACGTTGTTGCGTTGCACCCGGATGTTGCGCCCGTTGACGGCGCTTCCGAATCCTTGCAGCAGATTTTGCGTGACCTGCAGATCCAGGTCGCCCGAGGTGTACGGATTCACCGTAAAGAAATTACTGTTGACCAGATAGCGGCTGCTGGCGAATGTGAGCTGGGCCGTCAATCCGAAGTCCCAATTCTGCGCGTACTGCACTTCAAAGCTGCGGGTGCTTTGGATTAAAGCGTCGGTTCCGGTCAGGAAGGTGTTGCTTTGCGGGATGCTGGCGTGCTGGTACGTAGCCAGCGCGAACAGAGATGGATCGAGCGAAGGAATGCTGGGACCCAATTGGGTTACAATGCCGCCGCCGGAGCTCACGCCGTTGCCGCCCGACAGCGCCACCGATCCGGAATTGTTGACGCTCACCCCCTGCAGGCTTACGCTTTCCGGCCCCGCCGCCACACCCAACCCGACGCTTCGCAAAGCGCCCCCACCCTCGGCGCGGCGCAGCACTTCCTGGTTCAGGAGCGGACCGTAGCGCTGCACTTCGACGTCGATATTGTTTTCGATCGCCAGCGCCACCACGTCCGGCGCTGTCAGATACAAGTTTCCAGCCCGGATCAGATCGTTCAGACGCGGGGAGTTGGTCAAGCGGATTTCAGGTATGCGCCGCGCTTGATACGGACGCGTCACCCATCCCAAGCCCCCCATTGGAGGCTGAACGGCAATTTCCGATTGGGCGGAGGCGTCGGCCGCCAGCAACAGGGGAACAAACAAGGTTAAAACCGTGGTTTGCAGTCGGTTCGGCATAGGGTTCTTTTCAGTATCGCTGGAAGAGGCGTGGAGTGAGGTTCATGGAAAAGATACGTCAAGCGGTGCGCGCTCGTTCCGTGTTTTTCTCCACTGTTATACAATACGCGCTGTGGTTCCCAGAATTGCTTTGCTTTTAGCTCTCGCCGCGCTGGCGGCCGTGCCGGCTTTTGCGCAAGGCGGCATTGGATTCAACCCATCGGGAGTGTGGACCGCGATGTATCACGAGGACGAGCTGGAGCGCACCGACCCGGGATCCCCGGCCGGCGATTACCTGGGCATTCCCATCAACGACGACGCGCGGCTCCGCGCCGATACATGGGATGGCGATCTAGTTTCGGTGCTGCAGCACCAGTGCATCCCGCATTCGGCGGTCTATGCGATGCGCGCGCCGTCCGCTCTGAAGATCGGCACCGTCAACGACCCTGCGTCCGGCGTAATCGTCGCATATATTATCGACGGCACCTACACCGGCCCGCGAACCATATGGATGGACGGGCGCCCGCATCCGTCCCAATTTGCTCCCCATGCCTGGGCCGGTTTCTCGACCGGAGCTTGGGAAGGCGACACGCTGCGTATCGAGACCACGCATATCAAATCGGGCTATCTGCGGCGCAACGGGATCGCGTTCTCCGATGAGGCCAAGCTCACCGAGTTTCTCGACTTGCACGACAAATACCTGACGCTCACCAGCATCGCGGAAGATCCGGTTTACCTGACTGAGCCGCTGGTGCGCACCGAAAGCTGGGTTTGGAATCCTTACCAGGTTTTTACACCGATCGCAGGTTATGGCTCCTGCCTTCCAAGTCCGGAGATTCCACGGCCCTACGGCTGGGTGCCGCATCACTTGCCCGGCACGAACACCATGGTCCGGGAATTTTCGCAGGAATACGGCGTGCCCTTTGAAGCCAGCCGGGGCGGCGCGGAGACCATGTATCCGGAGTATCGGAAGAAGCTCAAACAGATGGTAATTCCTCGCGCCAAGGTGTTCGACGTTCAGTTTGAGCAGGAACACAAGAAACCGGCATCGGCGCCCTCTTCGGGGGCCAAACCATGAGGGTTGCAGCGTTATTGCTCTTCGCACTCACTGCATCGCCCGGGTTCGGTCAAGAGTATGAAGTTCGGCACGTGCAAGGCAACGTCTACATGTTTGCCAGCACGCTCGGGAACGTCACCATCCAGATCGGAAAGGACGCGGGACACGACGGTGTGCTGCTGGTGGATACGGGAGCGCCTCCGCTGCGCGAGACGCTGCTGGCGGAGATCCGCAAGCTGTCCACCCAGCCGGTGCGCTTCATCATCAACACCAGCGGGGACGCGGATCACATCGGGTCGAATGCAGTTCTGTTGAAGCCCCCGCGGGCCGTGCAGGCACAGGCCGAAGTGGCGCTGTTCGCGCAGGACAATGTTCTGCAGCGAGAGAGTCGCGACGGATCGGGCGTCCCGTCGGGCGCGTGGCCGACGCTCACCTACCTGGAAGGAAAGAGTTTCGCGTTCAACGGCGAGGCCATTCAAATGTTCGCCGAGAAAGCCGCGCATACCGATGGGGACAGCATCGTGCTGTTTCGAGGATCGAATGTTCTCAGCGCCGGCGATGTGTTCCTCACCACCGGCTACCCGGTGATCGACTTAGAGCGCGGTGGAAGCATCCAGGGTGAGATTCGCGCCTTGAACCATATTCTCGATCTCACCGTCCCCCGCTCCATGCAGGAAGGCGGAACGATGGTGATTCCCGGGCATGGACGATTGTGCGACGAGTCCGAAGTCACCGACTATCGCGACATGCTCACCATCATTCGGGATCGCGTCCAGGACATGCTGCGCAAGGGAAAGACGCTGGAAGAGGTGAAAGCTGCGAGATTGAGCCGGGACTACGACCGGCGATACAGCACCAGCGCATGGACCGGGGAGATGCTCGTCGAATCTATTTATGAAAGCCTCGGAGCAACCAAATGAACTCGCGATGGGCCGCAGTCGCATTGGCGCTCGCGTCGGTCACCTTAAGAGCTCAACCGCAAGTGGCCGCTCCTATCGATCTCACCGGCTACTGGGTCTCGCTTGTCACCGAGGACTGGCGGTATCGCATGCTGAACGCGCCGAAGGGCGATTACTACAGCATCCCGCTGAACGCGGAAGGCAAGCGAGTGGCGGACACCTGGGATCCCGCTAAGGACATCGCGGCAGGTAAGCAGTGTATGAGCTACGGTGCGCCGAACATCATGCGCGAGCCGGCGCGTTTGCACATCGTCTGGGCCAACGACAGCACGCTCAAGATTGAGATCGACGCGGGAAAACAGACTCGACTGTTCCTGTTTGGAGCGCCCCCGGCGCCGGGCGAGCCGTCCATGCAGGGAACTTCCGCGGCTCTGTGGCAGACGCCGCAATCGATCCGAGCTTACACCTCGAAGATCTCGGCGCAAGATCCCAACACGCCCGGGTTTGCAAACGCCAGCATGGCGTCGCCGCCACCACCGCCGGATAAGCGCCGGCTGGGCGGAACCTTGAAGGTGGTGACCACGCACATCAAGCCGGGATACCTGCGCAACAATGGCGTGCCCTTCAGCGCCAACGCGGTGCTGACGGAATACTACGATCTTCACCGGCGCGGCAGCGATGAATACCTGGTGCAGACCCAGATCGTCGAGGATCCGAAGTATCTGGAAGCCCCCTGGGTGGTGAGCAGCCATTATCGACGGGAGCCGGATGGGTCGAAGTGGGATCCCGAGCCGTGCGAACTGGTCTTGCCCACTACTAAGTAAACCCAAACCAGAGAGCCAGCCCGAGACCAGCGATGACCACGGCTCCGACGAGGGCTGCGATCAAGCGGTTGGGTTCAATCTTTTCCCCAATCCTGGTGTACGTGAAGATCAATCCCAACCCGGCAAAAAGCACCAGATCGAACAAACCCTGGGTGGTCCAATCATGCCCCGCAATGGACTTCATGAAGGCTTTGAGCGGCGCATCGGCATCCTTGGCGCAAGCCAGCGCGGTATTCACTAACACGGTGATCGCAGCCGCCAGAACAAAGCCCGATGAAGCGGGAGTGAGCTTTGCGGAATCCATCAGCGAGTCTCTTTCGATACGTTCTGGAGCAGAGCGATTTTAACGCCATGGTCGATCACCGCGCCTGCGCCTTCCATTGCCAGTCCTGTGATCGCAACCAGCGCCGCCACCGACAGAACAAGTTTGCGCGCGGCCGAATTGGTATCCAGTTTTTCCCTGGTGGCAATCGGGAGAAGAAACGCCAGGATGCCAGTGGCGAAGAAGAGGTGCTCCTTGGTCTCCATAAAAAGATTGTGCGCGAACGGCCACGGTCCGTTGAGGATCAATGCCTTTTCCGCTGGATAAAAGTGCAGGTACCAATACCCGCCGCAGATGCATGCCGCGGCCATGCAAGCTGCGGTCACCAACGCGCCGGTTCGGATGCGGCCGATGTTCGCGGCCCGTGCGCTGAGCGTTTCCACAAACACCCACAGAGCGGCCAGGCAGCCCGCAACTCCGAAGGTGGCATGCGCCAGCAGGAGGACGTCGCTAATACCGATATGCAAGGCTTTGCCCCATCAACCCTTCAGGCGCCAGGCCGTTGAACGCGGCGCCGGCGGGCTTATCCTGATCTCCAGGCTTGTCGCTGTCCCCCTTTTTGCCCCAGGTCCAATAGAGTCCCAGGTAGGCGTAATTCTCCGTTTGTCCGATGGCGGAATGGCCGTAAGCGAACAGCAACTGAAATCCAGGGTCGCGAAATTTGTAATAACCGCCGACATCGATCAGCGTCGACGGTCTGGTCTGCGGCGCCAATGGCCCTTCCGGCCCATGATAAAAAATCTCCGATCCCAAAGTCCACTTCTTGCCGAAATCCCGTTGCGTCAGCCAGCCCGCGAACGCGTAATTGTGATAGCCGGGCACGCTGAACACCGTTACGCCGCCGCCACCGTAGGTGGTCCACGGGCCAAAGCTTTTCTGCGCCCAAAGTGGAACCTTGTACCAGGTCTTGCCGACGCCCAGGCCTCTCGGAGCGCTGCCGGTCGGAATCTCGAACATGGTGAATGTGCCGATCATGGGGCGATGCTTGGTTTCCTGCACGAATCGATATTTGACTCCAAGCTCGATGTCCCCGATGCCAAAAGCGCGCGGAGCATCGGCGGGGAAAATCGCCGCGGCGGGAACGATGATATGGAGGTGAAGATTCGGAGCCGCACCCCAGTTGAACTCGATCGCCGGACCCACGGTGTCGGTTTCGAGCGGCGTGCCATCCGACGAGGCGAACGTATAAAATTCGTAATTCCTGAAATCAATCGGCTCCGGGTCATCGGTTTGAAACGGGGGACCGGCCAGGGCGCTAGTGGAAGCGGCAAGCAAGACGGCGAGGCTTCCCAATACGCTACTTAGTCTCATTCAATTCTCCGAATAGTTCACCCACTTTGACCTTCATCGCTTGTAGCGCCTTTCTTCCCAGAGCGGTGGCCCGATAGACTTTGCGAACCGACTGCCCGTGGCGCTTCTCGACCGACCGCAGGTATCCCTTCTTTTCCAGCCCGTGCAGCAGGGGATAAAGAGTTCCGAGACTGATGTGATAACCGTGCCGAGCCAGCTCCTGGGCCATTTCAAGTCCAAAAATCGGTCCTTCGACGGCATGATAAAGAATGTGGAGACGAATCAGGCCGGAGTAAAGATCGCGGTACCCAAAGCGATTATCGGAATCGATTTTCGGTATCGCCATTCGATAGCGATTTCCAGTGTAGCGGCATCGGCGCCGGGCGTCAATGGCGCTACGATTAGGAGCGGCGGCGCTGGAGCCTGGTTGTTTAGCGATCCATCCATTTGAGTCGATCGAGAAGCCGTCGGTGTTCGCGATTCATTCTGAGTGAGTGGATGAAGCTGCATTTGACCTGCACGTGCAATTGCCGCACGCGGCTGGATTCGTTGCAGCGGCGAAGGAATTGTTCACCCATCCGGTCGCAGGAGGCCGCGGGGCCGAGCCCTCCAAGCTCAAACCGTTTTAGCTGCTAAGCTGTGAGTCTTATGCTGCGCGCGCTCGCGGGCTATTGCTATGGTCAGCCGTTTCTTTTGCACAAGCGCAAGCAGATTCGTTGAACCGCCTGGCGTCCGATTTCTGGACCTGGCGCGCCCAATATAGGCCCTTCACGTTCGACGATGTTCCCCGCATGGAGCACGCGGCTGGAGTGCGGGATTGGTCGGCGGCATCCATTGCCAAACAGCGTGTCGATCTGGCGGAATTCGAGCGCCGATGGAAAGCCTTGCGCACCAAGGGCTGGCCGGTTGGGCAAATGGTGGACTACCGGCTGATGGGCGCCGCTCTGGCGCGCATCCGATGGGAATTGGATGTAAATCCACGCTGGCGCTGCGACCCCGCTTTTTACGTCGAGCAGACCGTCGGTGCGCTCCAGGAGGAACTCATGCCTCCCGCCCCATTCAGCGACGCCCGCTCGCGGGAAATTCTGGCGCGGACGGAAAACATTCCCGCGATCCTCGAACAAGGCAAGCTCAACCTGAACGCGATTGCGCCGTTTGCGCAGTTAACGATCGAAATGCTCTCCGGCATTGATGCGCGCCTGGCGCGAGTGGGGCGTGGCGTATCGCCGTTGCTGACCGGTGCCGATCGGCGCGCGCGCTTCCCCATCGCGATTTCCAACGCCGGCAATGCATTGATCGCCTATCGTGAATGGCTAAAACAAAAACTGCCCGGCATGCGGCGGGATTTCGCTTTGGGTGGCAAGGCGTACGGATTTTTTCTCCACCAGGTAGCCTTACTGCCCTACACGCCGGAGCAATTGCTGGCCATGGCGCGACAGGATTTCGAGCGCGTCCTCGCCACCGAGGCCTACGAACGCCAGCGCGACCTTCGCGCGCCGGAACTGAAGATGGCTGCGACCGCGGACGAAGAAACCACTCGCATGGCGCAGGATGAGGCACACATTCGCCGCTATCTGATGGAGCATCAAATCCTGTCGGTCCCCCCCGATTTGCCGCATTGGACCGTCCATCTGGCGCCCGACTATATCGCGGCCTTGGATGGATTTGGCGAAATCGACGACTTCACCGGACCGTCGCGCCTGCATCAGGATGGAACCCGCTGGATACAGCCGCCCTCGAACGATCTGCCCTATTTCTGGAAAGCGTATGCGCAAGACCCGCGCACCACGGGTGTACACGAAGGCGTGCCGGGACATTTCTTTCAATTGTCGTTGTCCTGGCGAAATCCCGACCCGATCCGCCGGCAGTACTACGATTCGAGCGCCAACGAAGGAATCGGCTTTTACGGTGAAGAGATGATGCTGGACGCTGGACTGTATGACGACAGCCCGCGCTCGCGTGAGATTATCTATAACTTTGCGCGCTTGCGGGCCTTGCGCGTGGAGGTGGATGTAAAGCTCGCGCTCGGGCAGTTCACCATCGCGCAGGCGGCCGATTACCTGGCGCGCACCGTGCCCATGGACCGCGGAACCGCCGAAGGCGAAGCGGCGTCTTTTGCCACCGCTCCCGGCTTGGGCATCGCCTATGAAATTGGCAAGCTGCAGATCGAGCGGATGCTCGCGGAACGGCGTCTTCAGCAGGGCGGCAAGTTCACCCTCCGCGAGTTTCACGATTATGTCTGGAGCAACGGTAACGTGCCGCTAGCGCTGCAACGCTGGGAACTGCTGGGTCTGGACGACGATGTGAAGAAGGTGGACGAGTTCGCCAAGTGAGGCCGGATCGTCCGAATAATGAGGTCCATGGGATAGAATCGGATCGAACCACAAATGCCTTTATCCGTTGGCGCCTGCCTCGGCCCATACAAAATCCTTGCGCCCATCGGCGCAGGTGGCATGGGCGAGGTTTATAAAGCTCATGACACCAAGCTCGATCGGGACGTAGCGATCAAAGTACTCCCCGAAGCTTTGGCCAAGGACCCCGAACGGCTGGCCCGGTTTGAGCGCGAGGCGAAGGTGCTGGCTTCGCTGAATCATCCCAACATCGCTCAAATCTACGGGATCGAAGAGTCGAGCGGAGTTCGAGCGTTGGTGATGGAGTTAGTTCCCGGCGTACCGATCAAAGGGCCACTTCCGGCAGAAACCGCTCTGAACTACGCGAAACAGATTGCCGAAGCACTGGAGGCTGCGCACGAAAAAGGCATCGTCCATCGAGATCTGAAGCCCGCCAACATTCTTGTGACGGCCGCCGATGTCGTCAAAGTGCTCGACTTCGGGCTGGCGGCGGTGATTGAAGGCCCGGCTTCCGCCAGCGGGAACGTCATGGATTCGCCCACGCTCACCACCTCACCAACACGGGCGGGAATGATTTTAGGGACCGCGGCGTACATGAGTCCGGAGCAGGCTCGAGGGAAGGCCGTCGACAAGCGGGCCGACATTTGGGCCTTCGGCGCGGTGTTGTACGAGATTCTTACTGGCAAGGTCTTATTCAGAGGCGAAACCGTTTCGGACATTCTGGTGGAAGTGCTCGGCAAGGAGCCGGAACTGGGGGGATTGCCGGCCCACATCCACTACGTTGTGGAGCGATGTCTGCGCAAGGACTTGCGCAAGCGCTGGCAAGCCATCGGAGATGTGCGGATTGCTTTGGAGGAGGGTTCGCCGGAGTCGGCCGAGCCGGCTACCGTCGTCCAAGCCAGGCGAAGTTTTCTGCCTTGGGCCATCGCCGGCGCCCTCCTGCTGGTTGCGGCGGCTACGTCGTTCATGGCCTGGCGCGCCACGCGAGCCACGTCGGGCCCCCCGGATCCGCCGCTGATGCGCTTCGACGCGTCGCTCGGTTCGGACGCGATCGAGGGCGACACTTATTCGGCCACGTTCGCGGCAATTTCGCCCGATGGCGCCAGGCTGATCTATGCTGTGCACGGTCCCGGTGGCAAACCGATGTTGGCCTCCCGGCTTTTGAACCAGCCCAGTGGAAGTGCGCTGGCAGGTACCGAAAACGGCTTCGACCCTTTCTTTTCGCCGGACGGCCAGTGGATCGGATTCTTCGCCGACGGCAAGTTGAAAAAAACCTCGGTCAACGGCAGCGCTCCAGTGACGTTGTGCGACGCGACAGTTCCCAGGGGCGCAAGCTGGGGCGAAGATGGAACGATTGTCGCCGCGCTCACCAATACCGCCGCCTTGTTCCGCATTCCCGCCTCGGGCGGCACGCCGCAACCCTTGACCCAATTGCGTGCGGGCGAATCTACCCACCGTTGGCCCCAGGTTCTGCCGGGAGGCCAGTCCGTGCTGTTCACGTCCAGCAACAGCCTCAGTAAGTACGAAAGCGCCAACATCGACGTACTGAATTACAAAACCGGCGAAAGGACGACCGTCCAGCGAGGCGGCTATTTCGGGCGTTATCTACCCAGCGGCCATCTCCTCTACATCCATGAGGGCGTACTGTTCGCCGAGCCTGTAGGCGGCTCTTCCTTGAAGCCGCAAGGCGGGCCCATACCCATTTTGGAAGACCTGGCTAGCATTTCGACTTCGGGGGCCGGGCAATTTGATATTTCTCGGACCGGGATCTTCGTCTACCGCAGCGGCAAGGCGGGCCCGCAAGTCTGGTCTCTGGTCACGTTGGATGGAGCTGCGTTAAAGGGCGGCGCGGAAAGTTCCTCGAAGAAGTTGGCGCTGTTGGCTAAGCCGGGCGCGTATTATACTCCGCGTTTTTCGCCCGATGGCCGGAAGCTGGCGCTGGGAATCGAATCGGGGAATGGCGTGGATATCTCCATTTATGACGTTCAGAATGACGTTCTGTCGCGCCTCACCTTCAGCGGTCAGGTGAGCTTCAATCCAGTCTGGACGCCGGATGGCAAGCACATCGCATTCCAGACAAGAAGGGGCAGTAGCAATACCATTTCATGGGTCCGAAGCGACGGCGCGGGTGGCGTGCAAAAGCTAATCGAGGGGAATCTCGTTACCCCTTACTCCATTTCCGCCGATAGCCGGCATCTGGCCTATTACGACCAGAACTCCGCATCTCAATTTGAGATTTGGACCATGCCGTTGGACGTGACGGATCCGGATCACCCCAAGCCAGGAACGCCCGAGTTGTTTGCGCGCTCGCAGGCTAATGAGTTGCAGCCGTCCTTCTCGCCGGACGGGCACTGGATCGCTTATACCTCCGATGAGTCGGGCGCCGATGAAGTGTATGTCCGTCCTTTTCCGGAGACTGCGGCTGGAGGCAAGTGGCAAGTCTCCTCCGGCGGCGGCCAGGTGCCGGTCTGGTCCCGCGACGGAAGAAATTTGTTTTTTGAGACTCTGGACTATCGGATCGTGGTGGCAGCCTACACGGTGAAAGGCGATACGTTCCTGGCCAGCAAACCTCGGGCCTGGTCCGACCAAGAACTCTACTTCCCAACCAACGACCAGAATTTCGACCTGTTTCCGGACGGCGCCAGGATCGCGGCCGTGGTCCCGCTGGCGACGGAAGAAAACAAAGGTTCGGTGCATGTCACATTTCTGCTGAATTTCTTCGACGAGTTGCGGCGGCGTGTGCCGGTTGGGAAATGATGGCGCCGCCGGTTCTGAGTCTCAATCCACCGGATTCGTGGCGAAGACCGAAAGCTCCGGCGTGAACCCTCGGTCGTCCATCTCGAGTACCGCCTTGATCATGTAGGCGATGTCTTCGCTTTGCAGCTTGCTGGGGTTGTCGGGTGCTTGGGGAAAACCGGCCCTGCGTGCGAAGTCGGTAAGCACTTCGCTGGGATTGACCAGGAAGACGCGCACGTTGTACTTACGAAGCTCCGCGCGCCAGCACTCCGTCATCCCGCGCAGCGCGAACTTACTTGCATAGTAGGCAGTGCCTTTCGGCGCGCCGCGCAAGGAGGCTGTTGAGGAAATATTGATCAGGTTGCCGCGCTTGCGCTCCTTGAAGAGCCTGGCCGCCTCGCGCGACATGAGCATGACGCCAGTCACGTTGGTGGCGAAGACGGCGTCGAAGCTGGCGCGATCCATGTCGACCAGCTCCTTGAACACGCCGACGCCGGCATTGTTGATCAGGATGTCCAGGTCGCCGAGCTTCTCTTTGACCTCCCGAAAGGTTCGCAGGACGTCGGCCTCGTTCGCGACGTCCGCCTGTATGCCAACCACGCCCAGCGAGCGTGCTGCTTCAGCCAGCCTTTCGGGGTCGCGCCCGGTGATGGCGACGCGCGCGCCCGCCTGCTTCAATACCTCGGCTGCGGCCCGGCCGATGCCGCTTGATCCGCCGGTAATCAGAACTACTGCGTTCTTAAGATCCATTCGTTTATCTTAAAGTGTGCCGGTCGAAAAATTCTTGGGTGGCGTCTCCCGATTCAAGAAAGACGTTTATCCGCAGAATCGGGATCTTTTCGAAAAGCTAGCGGCGGGCCAGCGCCCGGAAGCGCTGTTCATCACTTGCGCCGATTCGCGCATCGACCCTTGCCTGCTCACCCAAACCAAACCGGGCGAGCTGTTCATCTGCCGCGTGATCGGCAACATTGTTCCGCCTTACCCCGATTCGCTCGGCGGAGTTTCGGCCACCATCGAATACGCGGTGGGCGTGCTGCGCGTGCCGGACGTGATCGTCTGCGGCCATACCGATTGCGGCGTCATGAAGGGCGCGCTCCATCCCGATGCCCTGTCGTCATTTGCCGCCGTGTGGAATTGGCTGCGCTACGCCAATATCCAGCAGCGCCACGCCGATCCGAGCTCCGAGCTGCTTCTTGCGATGACCGAAGAGAATGTGGTCGGGCAACTGAAGAATCTGCGATCTCATCCGGCGGTTGCGCACCGCCTGCTCGACGGCGATCTTTCGCTGCATGGCTGGGTGTATCACATCGGCGAAGGCGTGGTGACGGTCTATAACGAGGAGAGCCGGAAGTTCGAAGCGCCGGAGGTGAGAGACCCCGGCATCGGTGCACATGAATCGTGAGAGGCGGTTTGTCGAACGACCGTCGGGCTGTTTCGGTGAGCTTAGTGAGCAAATCCGTAGATGCTGAACGCAATCATGATGGCGCAGATGGCTGTTATCCACATGAGAGTGAACTTCGGAACGTGTACGTTGGGACCTCGGTTGAGATACCTTCTCCAGACGCCAACGAGTGCCCAACCGGCAACAAGCAATGTGACAGTGTTCCAAAACGGGCCCCCTCCATTCGGAGAGGCCGAAGAAACGGGCCCCCACATTTTGCAATTGCTCCTTGACCTATGCGTTCACGCGGCCGCTCATATTCTAACGGGCCGAGATCCCAGAAATACAAGCGCCCCTGTTCTCCTTCGGCGCGAAACATCGCAAGAAAATCCCGAAAGTTAGAAAGGCTTCACGCTGCCGTCGAACCGCGGCAAAACGCTACGATAGAAGGAGGGTAAGAACATGGCAACTCTCGATTGGTCCCAATGTCCCGCCGTGGAGAGCGTTCCAGGCAAGGTGAGCGGCGCGTGGGTGCTGCGCGGAACTCGAACGCCGGTCAAGGTTCTGTTTGAGAACCTCGAGGCAGGACTGAGTATTGAGGAAGTAATCGAACAGTTCCCAGTGACCCGTGAACAACTAGAGAGCCTCATGGCGTTTGTAGCGCGTTCTCTCGAAAAAGCTCCCAGCTTCGGCTAGATCGTCGCTTGGATGCTGGTTCTTCTCGATAACGGCGCGCCGCGAGGTCTTGCCCAACTCCTCAAAGGCCATTCTGTGGAGGAAGCGCGGCTGCGGGGTTGGGAGGAACTCGCAAACGGCCAGTTGCTCGACGTAGCCGAGCAAGCGGGCTTCGAAGTCCTGGTGACGACGGATAAGAACATCCGCTATCAGCAGAACCTTAAGACTCGCAAAATCTCGCTCGTGGTACTAGAGCATTCACAATGGCCCATGGTGAAGCTCGTTGCTGACAAGATCCTCGCAGCTGTGAATACGGCGCACCCCGGCAGCTACGTGGAAGTAGAAGTGCCGTTCAAAGACGCCTGAGTTGTGCAAACATGATTTATGAAACCACGTCTGCTCCCGCGCCTCGTCCTGCTTCTTCTCGTTGCCTCGCTCCTTCCCGCCGCCGACTACACTCTTAAGGTCACCCCGCAGACCATCGCTTGGGGATATTACTGGTCGGCCGCGAAACCGGTGCTCACCATTCGATCCGGCGATACCGTCGAGATCCAAACCGTCTCCGGTAATCCCGAACGGCTGGAGCAAGCCGGATGGCCCGCGGACCAAATCCCGCCAGCGCTGCGGACCATATACAAAGAGATTCCGCAGGATCAGCGCGGACCCGGCGGGCATTTGTTAACCGGGCCGGTGGCGATCGACGGCGCCGAACCTGGCGACGTGCTGGAGGTGCGCATTCGCGAAATCCGCATGGATGTTCCGTTCGCCTACAACACCTTTCGCAAAGGATCGGGTTTTTTGCCGGATGAATTCGAGGGCGCCAAGATGAAGATCATTCCGTTGGACCGCGTGCACAAGATCGGAACTTTCGCTCCGGGCATCGAGCTTCCTCTCAAGCCGTTTTTCGGCAGCATGGGCATAGCTCCGCCGGAAGCCGCTGGTAAAGTGAATAGCGCTCCGCCGGGCATTCACGCCGGTAACCTGGACAACAAGGAACTGGTGGCCGGAACCACTCTCTTCATTCCCGTGCATGCGCACGGAGCGCTGTTCGAGGTCGGCGACGGCCACGCAGGCATGGGAAACGGAGAGGTGGACATCACCGCGATGGAAACCTCGCTTACCGGCGTCTTCCAGTTCATTCTGCATAGGGACATGCATCTGAAGTGGCCTCGCGCGGAAACTCCCACGTATTGGATCACGATGGGTCTCGATCCGGATTTGACGGAAGCAACCAGGATCGCAGTGCATGAGACGCTTGATTTCCTGATGGACGAAAAGAAACTGAGCCGCGAGGACGCCTACATGCTGGCGAGCGTCGCTGTCGATTTCGACATTACTCAGCTAGTGGACGGGACCAAGGGCGTTCACGGCATGATCCCCAAAAGTATTTTCGTTAACAGCAAGTAGCCGCGCGGTTAGCGCTTATTCGTAATACTCCGGCGCCTTTTTCAGCTTTGCATTGCCCAGGTAGTCGTGCTGAATCCACAACTGCGCGCCCGTCTTCTTCAAGAAAACCTCCAACTCGGCCCTGGACGCAGCGGTTTGCTCCTTGTTGAACTCGGCCACCGGCAGCCGGTTCAGCGTGCGCTCTTCCGGATAATGGTAAAGGTCGCCGCTCAGCACCACTGGCCCGGTCTTGGCCAGCTTCAAAAACAACACCTGGTGGCCCGGGGTGTGGCCCGGCGCGGATTTGATGACGACCGTTCCATCCCCAAAGACATCGTACTCGTCCCGGTCGATAATCACGGTCTTACTGTTCTTGAGCAGGCTGTAATTGGCAGGGTCCGACCGCGGAATCGGTTCACCGGAAAACATACGGTCGCGCTCCACCTTCCGCACCAACCAGATCGATCCAGCGAAAGCATTCGCGTTCGCCATGTGATCGCCGTGATAGTGCGACATGGCCAAATACTTGATATCCGCAGGCGCATACCCCACCGCCGCGAGTTGCGGCAGCAACGGCTTGTCTTGCGTGACCAGTCCCGCCGCGGCAGGGCCACCGCCGGGTGGGAACGCGCGATCGGGAATGTCGCCGTTGTCCCACATCAAGGTTCCTTTGGGATGGGCAACCAGGATACAGGGAATCGCCATTTCGGTCGATCCCACCTCCTCCTTCTTCAACGAGTAAGCATCCACGTTGGTGGTGTGAATGGTTCCGCAATCGAAGATGTAAAGCCGGAGGGATTTGGGAGCTTTGGCGTGCTTCTGCGCCGCTTGCGACGATGCCACCGCCAAGCATGAACCGAGCAGGATCACAATGGACTTGTTCATAAACACGCTATAGTCTACACCTGTGCGACTAACGATTCGAGAAGCACATCAACTGGCCGCGCGCGTCATGGCGGCAGTGGGCCACGACGCCTCCGACGCCGGCTTAATTGCGGACCACCTGATCGATTGCGAGCTACGCGGACTTGCCTACGGCGGACTGGCGCGAGCCATCAGTATCGCCGAACGTTGCGAGCGCACGGGGGACTGTCGCCGTCCGATCGCGGTACTTCATGAGACGCCCGTCTCGGCGCGCCTGGACGGCGGCGATCACATCGGCTACATCGTCGCGCACCGCGCCACCAGGCTGGCCATTGAGAAGGCAGAGGCCGCCGGGATCGCGATGGTAGGCGCCAGCGACACCTGGTACACCGGCATGTTGTCTTACTACGCGGAGATGGCTGCGGCTCGCGGGCTGGTGAGCATCATCGCGTCGAACGCCTCACCGTGGGTGGCGCCGCACGGCGCAACGGAAGGCCGGCTGGGTACGAACCCGATCTGCTTCGGCTTCCCCAGCGCGGCCGAGCCTGTAATTTTTGACATTGGCACATCGGCGATCATTCATGCCGAGGTGACGCTCGCGCGTCGACTAAACAACGATCTGCCTGAAAACGTGGCGTTCGATCGCGACGGCCTGCCGACCCGCGATCCCACTGCGGCACTTGCCGGCGCGTTCGCCGCCTGGGGTGGCCACAAGGGTTCCGGCCTCGCCATCGCGGTGCAGCTTCTCGGTATCCTGGCGGGTTCGCCGCCGATTCCGCTGGAACTCGCCGGCTTTGGCTACCTCATCGTTGCCATGCGTCCGGACCTGATGGGACCAGCGGAAACATTTCGCGAGAACGTCTCGGCTTTCGCTGGGGCGGTGCGGTCTGCGCGTCCCATCGCAGGCGGTTCGCCCGTCCGCATGCCGTTCGACCGTTCGCGCCGTGAGCGGGAGCGGCGTCTCAAGGAGAATTTGATCGAGATCCCCGGCAGCCTTCACGCTCAGTTAGTGCAGATCGCTCAACGCACTTATTGATTCGCGATCGTGCGGCCGTTCGCGAACGTGACCTTTCGCCCGTCGGCGGAGTGCGATGCGTCTTTGGCGGGAAAACCGTGAACGATCACTTTGTCTCCCGGCTTGAGCGAATCGCGCATCCAGCCTCGTCTGGCCAGCCGGTTGGGGCCGCCGGTTTCACACGCCCAGTTCACCACTGTGCCGTCGGGTTGCGCGACATCCACGTAATAGTGCACGTGCGGGTTCTCCCAGTCGATACGAGTCACCACGCCTTCCAGCGTCACTGGCTTGGATTCATCGAACTCATTGGAAAAAGCGTGGTGCGCGAACGCCGGCTGCCCGCTCGCTAAAAACACCACGGTTGCGATCGAAACGAGAAATCGGTTGAACATCGCGCTATTTCCACACTATAACGTTTTCACGCCAAACCGGGAAAGCGATCGCCTCCTTGTGCCGCGCCGAGGCGAACCTGCTTCAATGTGCCGGTTGGCCTGCGTCCAGCCGGGCGATTTCGGTGAACGCACACCAGTCCAATTGGTTCATGCCGTGGGCCTGCGCGGCCAGGCACTTGTCGCGGATCACGCTGGCGATTGGAAGGGGCACCTGAACCTCGCCCGCCGCTTCCAGCATCAAACGAACGTCTTTGAGACCGGCGTCCAGTGTAAATCCGGGCTGCGTATAGTTCCTGGTCGCGATGCGGTTTACGTATTCTTCCATTGGCGGCAGAAAGCCTTTCAACATATCGGAGAGCGGGCCCAAGACCCCCCGCTTTTCCGCAAACGCAAATGCTTCGCCCATGGCTTCCAACAGACTTGCGGCGAAGAAGTTGATGGCTAGCTTCATGCTTGCTGCCGCAGCCGCGTCTGGTCCCAGTACGAAAACACTCTGAGAGTAGGTTTCTAGCACCGGCCTGACGCGTTCAAGAATCTCCGGTTCACCAGCCGCGAACGTGTAGAGTTTTCCGGCCGCCGCGGCGTTGGGCCGGCCCGCAACAGGAGCAGCCAGATAGTGGCTGCCACGTGCCTTGTGCAGTTCGTTGATGCGAGTGCTCGCTCCCGGCGATATCGTGCTGGTGCCAATGTGGATGGCGCCGCCTTGTAGCCCCGCAAGCATGCCATCTTCCCCGAACAGCGTGTCGAATACCGATTGATCGTCCATCAGCGATGTGATGACGACATCGGCGGACGATGCGGCTTCCCGCGCCGCCCGCGCTCCCTTTGCGCCCGCAGCCACGAACGGCTGCATCTTCTCCGCCGTGCGATTGTGGACCACGAACCGGCAGCCGGAAGCTTGGATGTTCTGCGCGATTCCTACACCCATCCGGCCCAGCCCGATGCAAGCTATGGTGAGATCTTTCAAACTCATCGTTCCTTCTCCGCCGCTCGATTCCTTAACAACGTTAAGGTCTATGCAAAAGATACCTTAACAGTGTTAAGCTGTCAAGCATATTCTTTCGCGCTAGGAGGCGCGGAGGCGCAGATGGCTCTGGATCGTGCCAAGGTTGTGCGCACCGCATTGAAGCTGCTCGACAAAGTGGGCCTTGAGGGGTTGACCCTACGCCGGCTCGCCGCTGAGCTCCGCGTGCAGGCGCCCGCATTGTATTGGCATTTCAAGAACAAGCAGGAACTTCTGGATGAGATGGCTACGCGTGTTCTGGCCGACTCCATGAATGAAATGTTGCCGGGTGACGAGGGCGATTGGCCGGCCTGGGCAGTGTACTTCGGCAACGGAGTCCGGAGGATGTTGCTCCGTTATAGGGATGGCGCCAAAATGTTTAGCGGAACCTATCTCACCGACAACAGTTTGTTTGCAGGAATGGAACTGGCCTTGCGCAAGTTCGTGGATGCCGGGTTCTCTCTGCGTGAAGCGACTTACGCGTACCGGACCATCTACTGTTATGCGGTCGGCTTCACCATTGAGGAACAGGCTATCTGTCCACGGCCCGGCAAACGCGATCCGCGCTACGATTTGCCCAAACGGGCGGAAAGGATCGATCGCGAGCAGTTTCCTCTGGCGCTCGCGGCCGGCAAGGAGATGTACAAGTTTGACGAGCAGTTCGAGGCGGGCTTGCGAATCATCATCCGCGGCCTCCGGAAATAGGACGGCGGTCCTCTCCGGTATGATCTTCCGTGGAGGTTGTTCATGTCCCAATATGTCCTGGTTCACGGAGCGTGGCACGGAGGCTGGTGCTGGAAAAGAGTCCGCGGGTTACTCCAGGCGCAAGGCCAGGAAGTGTTCACGCCGACTCTGACGGGCCTTGCGGACCGCTCGCACCTGTTATCTCCCGAAGTGAACCTCGAAACGCACATCGCCGACGTGACGAACCTCATCCTCTGGGAGGAACTTTCCGACGTGGTGTTATGCGGACACTCCTACGGCGGCGCTGTGATTAGCGGCGTGGCCGATCGCATTCCGGATCGTATCGGCGCGCTGGTTTATCTGGATGCGTTCGTACTGGAGAACGCTCAAAGCGTTCACGATACTCTTCCGGCAGCGCAGAAGAACATGCAACTGGAAGGGGTCCAGCAGGCCGGGGATGGGTGGAAGGTACCGCCGATTCCCGCCGAAGTGTTTAACGTGAACGTCCAAGATCGCGATTGGGTGAACCGGCAGTGCACGATGCAACCGCTGGCCACCTTTGAGCAGCCCATCTGTTTGACCGGAGCGATCCACCAGATTCGGAATGTCACTTTCATCCTGGCGAACGGATGGAGCCCAGGACCGTTCCTGCCGTTTTACGAGCAGGCGAAAGCCAGAGGTTGGAAGACGATCGCTATGGAGTGCGGCCACGATGTGATGCTGGACCAGCCGGAAGAACTCACTCGAGAGTTGCTGGCGGTTTCTCCACAAGCTGCGCGGGCTTGAAAGGCGCCCGGCTCAGCCGGCTGCCGAGGGATCGAGAATCCAGCGCGCCGCTTTCGTGGCCAACCGATCGAGAGCCTGCACCGCCATCCCCAGGTGCTCTTCCCTGGTGTCTTCAATCTTGTTGTGGCTGATCCCTCGCAGGGATTGCACGAACATCATCACCGCTGGGATCCCGGCGCGAGCCACTTCCGCGGCGTCGTGCAGCGGACCGGACGGCAGACGATGCGCGCCGCCCGCGACCTCGCGCACGGCTTCTTCGCAAAAGCCGAGCAGCGCGGGGTGGAAGGCGATCGGTTCAATGTTCCAAATGCGCGACCACTCCACGGTGCACTTTTCCTCGCGTGCAAAACGGTGACTGGCTTCCTGCGCCTCGCGATACATGCCAGCCAGGATCTGGGCGTCTAAATCGCGTTGATCGAGCGTGGTTTCGCACCGCCCCACCACCGCCGTTACGATTCCCGGAAATGTTTTGACACTGCCCATGGTACAAACGGCGTCCTGATGTTTGCCTGCGATGGAGCGGATTTCGAGCGCCAGCTTCGCGGCAGCCGCCAGCGCGTCGTGGCGCGCGTCCATGGGCGTCGATCCCGAGTGCGCTTCTTGTCCGAAGAAGGTAATGGCGTGGCGCTCTACGCCTTTCGTTCCCAACACCACGCCGAGCGGTAATTGCATGCGCTCTAGAACCGGCCCTTGCTCGATGTGCAATTCGATGTACGCGGCCGCGTTCTTTTGTTCGAGCGTTGCTTCCGGAAAACGGTCGATGGGAAATCCGCAGCGCTCCACCGCGTCTTCCAGGCGGACGCCGTCCTTGTCGGTTCGCCCGCGGTCAGCTTCCACGCTCGACGTGCCCGCGAATGCCGACGATCCCAGCAGGCTCCGTCCAAAGCGCGCGCCCTCTTCGTCGGCCCAATCCACCAGGCGCACGGTCACCGGCGGACGGCCGTTGAATTCCCCAGCGAAACGGCGCAGCACCTCGAGGCCAGCCAGAAAATCCAGGCAGCCGTCCAGCCATCCACCGTTGGGAACGGAATCCAGATGGCCTCCGATCAGGAGCGCTTTATCGGACGCGCCCCGAAGCGCGGTCCAGCTATTTCCCGCTGCATCGTAGTGGTGCTCTACGGGCAGGTCCTTGATCTTCGATTGAAACCACTGGCGAGCTTTGAGCCACGTTTCCGTCCACGCCACGCGCTGGGCGCCATTTTCGTCGGAGGTCAACGCGCGCAGTTCCTTTAATTCGGCGACTGTTCGTTTGGGGTCTAGACTCATGATTCGCTTTCCGTGTAGAGCATTGTAGCGGGCCATTGGACGGAACGGCCATTCGTTTGGTAGACCTAGAGGATGGGCGCCCCGGTTCCTTTCGCCTTCGACGACAATGCGGAGGTCGCCCGGCGATTTCCCGATCTGCATCCCGCGTTCAATCGGCAGGAGGCGCTGACGGAGGCCAACCGCTGTTTGTATTGCTTCGATGCGCCCTGCGCGGCGGCGTGTCCCACCCATATCGATGTGCCGCGTTTCATCAAGAAAATCGCGACTGAAAACTTGATGGGTTCGGCGCTCACCATTCTGGACGCGAACATTCTGGGTGCAAGTTGTTCGCGCGTCTGTCCGGTGGAAGTGCTCTGCGAAGGCGCCTGTGTGATGCTGGGCTACAACAAACAGCCCATCGCCATCGGACGCCTGCAACGGCACGCGATGGATCGTTTTCTGGAGCGGGGCGGGGAACTGCCCAAAAAATCAATAGAGAAGCGCACTGAAAATATCGTGTGCATCGGCGCGGGTCCGGCGTCGCTGGCTTGCGCGGCCGAACTGGCCCAGCGGGGATTCTCCGTGACCGTGATCGAGCGCCGCGCTCTGCCCGGTGGTTTGAACACCTATGGCGTCGCGGAGTACAAGCTGCGTGCGCCGGACAGTCTGCGCGAGATCGAAATGATCGGTGAACTGGGCGTGGACTTCCGCTTCGGTATCTCGGTTGAGAATGAGGACGACCTTGCGGCCCTGGAAAAAGAATACGACGCCATCTTCGTAGGGATCGGACTGGGCGCCATGAATGAGTTAGGCATTCCGGGCGCCGATCATCCCGACGTCATCGATGCTTTGGAATTCATCGCCAGGTATAAGACGAAGGGCGATCTCAAAGTAGGAAACAACGTGGTCGTGGTGGGCGCGGGCAACACGGCGATCGATGCAGCCAATGCGGCGCGGCGACTGGGAGCGGCTAACGTGACCATTGTTTACCGTCGCACGGAGCGCGATCTGCCGGCTTTCGGTTTCGAGTATGAACACGCGAAACTGGAAGGCGTTAGTTTCGAGTGGCTGACCCAGCCTGTGGCCATCCACACTTATCCCGCCGGCCCGATTGCCACCCTGGAGTGCGTTCTTATGGACGATGAAGCGGGTCCCGTACCTACGCCGGTTCCCGGCTCCAATTTTCACTTGCTTTGCGACATGCTCATTCCGGCGATCGGGCAAGCATCGGTCGAATCGTTCCTGGCGCGCTGCCAGGGTCCCAAGTATTTTGCGGGCGGCGACTGCGTGAACGGCGGCCGCGAGGTGGTGGATGCGGTGGCGGATGGAAAGCGAGCCGCCCTGGCCATCGCGACGTCTTTCGAGGGAGCTCATGCCTGACGCGCCCGATCTTTCCACGACATTCGCGGGCGGCATTCGCTGCCCCAACCCTTTTTGGCTGGCCTCCGCGCCGCCCACAAACTGCGGCGAGCAGATCATGCGCGCGTTCGACGCCGGGTGGGGAGGCGCTGTGTGGAAGACCATCGGCGAGCCCATCACCAATGTTTCTTCGCGCTATTCGTCGGTCGACTGGAATGGCCAGCGCATGATGGGCCTGAACAATATCGAGCTGATTTCGGACCGGCCCATCGAAACGAATCTGCGCGAGATCGCCGAAGTAAAGAAGCGCTACCCCAAGCACGCCGTGATCGCTTCGTTGATGGTGGAGTCCACCCGCGAAGCCTGGCACGATATCGTCGAGCGCTCGGAAGACGCGGGCGCCGACGGCCTGGAGCTGAACTTCGGTTGTCCGCATGGCATGTCCGAGCGCGGCATGGGAAGCGCGGTTGGTCAGGTGCCCGAGTATACAGAGATGATCA
>Ga0182024_10002196_pt1 | contig 48979 bp, 50 predicted proteins | sample P32metaG_FD_120480 | JGI IMG/M metagenome (GOLD analysis project Ga0182024, IMG submission 120480) | Permafrost microbial communities from Stordalen Mire, Sweden - P3-2 metaG (Illumina Assembly) | ecosystem: Environmental > Terrestrial > Soil > Wetlands > Permafrost | place: Sweden: Stordalen...
CTACCTCAGGTGATCAGCGGGATGATCAGCAGCGCGACGATGTTCGCCACCTTGATCATCGGGTTGATGGCCGGCCCCGCCGTGTCCTTGTAGGGGTCGCCCACCGTGTCGCCGGTGACCGCGGCGGCGTGAGCCTCGGAGCCCTTGCCGCCGTACGCGCCGTCCTCGATCAGCTTCTTGGCGTTGTCCCACGCCCCGCCGCCGGCCGTCATCGAGATGGCCATGAACAGGCCCACCACGATCACCCCGATCAGCATGCCGCCCAGCGCCTCGACGCTGATCAGGCCGACGACGACCGTGAACACGATCGGGATCAGCGCCGGCAGGATCATCTCCCGCTGAGCTGCCCGCGTGACCAGGGCCACGGCGGTGCCGTACTCCGGCTGCTCGGTGCCATCCATGATCCCCGGCTTCTCCCGGAACTGACGGCGGACCTCCTCGACGACGGCGCCGCCGGCGCGACCGACCGCCTCCATCGACAGCGAGGAGAACAGGTAGACCATCAGGCCGCCGATCAGCAGCCCGATCAGCACCGGCGGGTCACCAATCCGGAACTCGTACTTGGCGCCCACCTCTCTGGAGAAGGCGTCGAACAGCACGAGCGCGGCCAGGGCGGCCGAGCCGATCGCGTATCCCTTGGTCACGGCCTTGGTGGTGTTACCGACCGCGTCCAGCGAGTCGGTGACGTTGCGCACCTCTTCCGGCAGGTCCGCCATCTCGGCGATTCCGCCCGCGTTGTCGGTGATCGGGCCGAACGCGTCGAGCGCGACGATCAGCCCCATCAGCGACAGCTGAGCCATCACCGCGACGCCGATGCCGTAGATGCCGGTGGTACCGCCGCCGGCCAGCTTCCAGGAGCCCAGGATGCCCAGGGCGAGGACCAGCGCCGGGGCGGCGGTGGCCTGCTGGCCGGAGGCCAGGCCCTGGATGATGTTGGTGGCGTGCCCGGTCTGCGAGGCCCGGGCGGTGCGCTTCACCGGCCCGAAACGGGTCGACGTGTAGTAGTCGGTGATCACGAACAGCAGTCCGGTGATACCCAGCCCGATCAGGGCGCACAGGTAGAACTTCCACCAAGCGGGCCCGGCACTGCCGGCGTTGAAGCGCAGGCCGTGCATCATCCAGTAGGTGGCGGGGATGAACACGAGTGCCGCCACCACCGCGGCCAGGGCCAGGCCCTGGTAGAGCGCGCGCTCGACGTTGCCGGCCTTCGAGCGGACGGCAAAGGTCCCGATCACCGAGGCCACGATCGAGATGCCGCCCAGAATCAACGGGTACAGCGCGACGGCACTCTTCTGGTGGAACAGCAGCACGCCCAGCAGCATCACCGCCACCGCGGTCACGGCGTAGGTCTCGAACAGGTCGGCGGCCATACCGGCGCAGTCGCCGACGTTGTCGCCCACGTTGTCGGCGATCACGGCCGGGTTGCGCGGATCGTCCTCGGGAATCCCGGCCTCGATCTTCCCCACCAGGTCGGCGCCGACGTCGGCCGCCTTGGTGAAGATACCGCCGCCCAGTCGAGCGAACACCGAGATCAGCGAACCGCCGAAGCCCAGTCCAACCAGCGCATCGACGGCCTGACGGGGGCTCTCCCCGGCGATCCAGGTGAGGATCCCGAAGTAGCCGGCCACACCGAGCAGCGCCAGGCCGACCACGAGCAGGCCGGTGATGGCGCCGCCGCGGAAGGCGGCAGACAGTGCGGCCGGTACACCCGAGCGGGCTGCTTCCGCCACGCGCGCGTTGGCCCGTACCGACACGTTCATGCCGATGTAGCCGGCGGCTGCCGATAGGCCCCCGCCGATGGCGAAGCCGATCGCCACACGGATGTTCTGGAGCGGGATGAGCAGGATGAACACCACCACGCCGACGCCGGCGATGGTTATGTACTGGCGGTTCAGGTAGGCCCGCGCGCCCTCCTGGACGGCCGCCGAGATCGCCTGCATGCGCTCGCTGCCGGCCGAGAGGGCGAGCAGCGCTCTCGTTGTGGTTGCGCCGTATACGAGTGCGACGCCGGCGCAAACAAGCGCGAACCACACGCCATGGTGCGTCAGGAAGCTGGACAAAGGATTCCTCCGGGAAAGCTGTTTCGGGGGTGGCGCCGGCGCTCAGGCCAAACGCAAGGGCCACCACCCGACGGGTGGAGGCCCGGGAACTACGAGGCGCGGCAGTTTACCGTTCGTTCAGACGGAGCGCATGCATCTAGTGGGCCGCAAACCCCGGCCGCCCAGGCGCTACTGTCCCGGGATCCACAGGCGTCCGCTGCGCTGGGCCGGCCCTGCCTCTCCTGGCTTCGACGCCGGCTGCTGTGGGCTCGCCGGCTCTGTTGGTCCCGTCCCCGGACCGCCTCCGGGGGCCGCCGGCCCGGGATCTCCGCCCTCACGAGGCTCCTCCGCAGGCGTCGAGCCGCCGATCTGGACGTAGGCCATCTGCAGCTGCGAGAGGGCCTCGCGGATCTGTTTGGCCTGCTCGGGCACGGCAGCCTCCAGCATCGGCATCAGCGCTCTGACCGACTCGATGGCCAGTTGCACCTGCCCGATGTCGCGCTCGGACTCGGTGCCCGGCATCAGGCCGGTCCGCCGCATGCCCAGGTTGACCATCATCACCACGTTGTCGAGCAACACATGCTCAACTCGGACCTGCTTGATCTGCTCCTCGTAGGCGGCTTGGAGCTCTTCCTCGCTGGGTTGGTTCGTGTTCATCTGTTCACCTCCGCGCGGCCACGCCCTGAGCATACGTGGCCCTCGTCTCCTCCACGGCGATCGCGTACACCTCGGTCAGGGATGCCCCGCTCTGAAGCTGAGCCCGCTGGCGCTGGGCCCCGTTGAGCGGTGGCAGCGCAATCTCGAGCCCCAGCTCGGCGCGCATCGGCTCGGTCCAGCCGAGCAGGTGGTCGATCGCGGCGCGAGCCGGGTATGCCTCTCCACTCCTCAGATCGAGCAGCTCGCCATCCAGGCCGTAGCGGATAGCCCGCCACACGTTCTCCTCGATCATCCGGCCCGGCAGATCGCGGGACGGCAGGCCGGAATCGACGTCGCGAGCCGCCTGGGCTACGCAGGCCAAGATCAGCGCCGACAGGGCCTCGGACTCTCCGGCGGTGATCTGGGCATCGCAGATCCGGACCTCGACGGTGCCGAATGACAGGTGCGGACGAATCGACCACCAGACTTGCGTGTATTCGACGATCGAGCGCGTGTTCACGAGAAACTGGACGTAGTCGGCGAATTCCCGCCAGGCGCCGAACGTGTCCGGGACGCCGCAGCGGGGGAAGCTGCGCGTAAAGGTTTGGCTGCGGACGCTGGCCAAGCCGGAGTCGCGCCCGTCCAGGAACGGCGAGCTGGCTGAGATGGCCAGCAGCAGCGGCAGCACCGGGCGGAGCCGATCGCACACCTGTACGGCTCGGTCGGCGCCACGGATCCCCACGTGCAGGTGCAGCGAGAAGGTGTTGTTGCGCCAGGCCACGTAGCGCAGGCCATCCGCCACGCGGTGATAGTGCTCGGTGTCGATGATCTGTTGCCGGCGGTAGTCGGCCCACGGGTGGGTGCCGCTCGATCCGAGCGCCATCCCGTGTTCGCCGGCCAGCGCGAACAGGCGCCGGCGGTGCTCTCGCTGCGCCTCGATGGCCGTCCGCAGGTCCTCCCCGCGGCCAGATCGGATCTCGATCTCCGAGGAGATCAGCTCGCCGGCCACCGATGCCGCCAGCACCGGATCCTGATCGGCGGCCTGGCGGAGCTCGTCGTAGCGCCCCACCATGTCCAGCGAGCCCGGATCGAGGATCGCGAACTCCTCCTCGATGCCGACGGTGAAGTCGGAGCCCTCCTCAAACGCGGAGTGGCCCCTGTCCAGGTCAATGCTCACACTCAGGTCAGGTAGAAGTAAAGGGCGTAGAGCAGGTCGACCGCGGGGCTCGAAGTATGGACGGTGACCTCGGGCGGTACGTCGACCAGCGCCCCGGAATAGTTGAAGATCACTTTGACGCCGGCGGATACGAGCTGATCGGCCAAGCCCTGAGCGGCTCCCGACGGCACGGCCAGCACGGCCACCACCACTTCCTCGGCGGGTACCACGTGGGGCAGCTTGCGGAGATCGCGAACCGTCAGGCCGCCAATCTCGGTGCCCACCTTGTCGGGATCGATGTCGAACAGCGCCACGACGCGGAAGCCATGGTCGGCGAAGATGTCCGAGGTGGCGATCGCCGTCCCGAGATGGCCCGCGCCGAACAGGGCGATGTTGTGCTGGCCGGAGGTGTGCAGGATCTTGCGAATCTGATCGACCAGCGAGTCGATGTTGTAACCCACCCCACGCTTGCCGAACTTGCCGAATCCCGACAGGTCCCGGCGGATCTGAGTGGAGTTGACGTGTGTGTAGTCGGCCAGCTCCTGGGAGGAGATCGTCGTCTTGCCCATCTTGTGGGCCTGGGTGAGCACCTGCAGGTAGCGGGACAGGCGAGCAGCCACCCCGAGCGGAAGCTTCTCCCCCATTCTTTCCAGATCCTCGCCTTCAACGACCATTCGGCGCCACTCTACTGAGCCGGTCGCCTCAGCTGGGGGTCTCGAACGGCGTCTTCGAAGGCCGGCTCGTCAAGGATCAGCTCGAAGGCTTCGCGACCATCGATTGTGACCACCGGAATGCGCTCCAGATACCGGTGCAGCAACGTTTCGTCAGCCTCGATGTTCCGTTCGCTGAGCTCAAATGGCACACGCTCGCGAACCCGTTCGATGATCACCCGCGCCTCGTCGCACAGGCAGCAACCGGGACGGCCGTAAAGCGTCACCGACGGCTCGTTCACGCAGCCACCGGCCTGGGCTCTCCGGTGGCGTACACGTCGTCCTGGAGGTAGTCGGGAAAGCTCTTCACCGTCGTGAAGCGGGCGGCGCTGGCGATCATCGCGGCGTTGTCGGTGCAGAGCTCCATGGGGGGAATGTCCAGTTCAACGCCCAGTCCGGCCATCGCCTCGCGCAGTGGCCCGTTGGCCGCCACCCCGCCACCCACGGCGAGGCGGGTGTGGCCGGTCTGTTGCAGGGCGCGCTTCACCCGGATGGTCAGCGCCTCCACGATCGCGCGCTGATAGGAGGCGGCCAGGTCGGCCGCCTGACGCCGCGCCTCGGTCTCCCCCAGGTCCCGGATCTTGTAGAGCAGCGCCGTTTTCAGTCCGGCAAAGGAGAAGTCGAGTCCGGCCATGCGCCGGCCGGTGGGGAAATCAACGGCCTGCGGGTCGCCGTCGGCAGCGAGTTTTTGCAGCGCCGGACCTCCCGGGTAACCGAGGCCGAGCAGCCGGGCGCCCTTGTCGAACGCCTCACCCGCCGCGTCATCGAGCGTCTGGCCGAGGACGCGCCAGGCCGGCCCATGGTCGCGCACGTCGGCCAGGAGGGTGTGGCCGCCGCTGGCCAGCAGTGCCAGGAAGGGAGGTGGAAAGGGCTCTGGCCTCAGGAACGACGCGGCGATGTGACCGTGGAGGTGGTCGACCGGGGCGAAGCTCAGCTGCCGGGACGCGGCCAGCGCCTTGGCGGCCGAGAAACCGACCAGCAGGGCGGCCACCAATCCAGGACCCTGGGTGGCGGCGACCAGTTCGATGTCGTCAAGGCTCACGTCAGCCATGCTCAGCGCCTCCCGGAGCGCGGGATCCAGCAGTTGCAGGTGATGGCGCGAGGCGATCTCGGGTACCACGCCCCCGTAACGGTCGTGGATGCCCTGGGACGAGATCACGTTGGCCAGGATCTCCCCGTCCCAGCTGACGACCGCCACGCACGTGTCGTCACAGCTGGTCTCGACGGCCAGGATCAGCCGCCCGTCGCCGGCCGGGCTCACGCCGCCTCCCACGGGGCGCCGATGGCAAGCCACATGATGATCGCGTCCTCCCCGGTGTCCGCGTAGTAGCGCCGGCGGGTTCCCACGCCGCGAAAGCCGTAGCTCTCATACAGGGCGATCGCTCCCGCATTGGACACGCGCACCTCGAGCGTGACGCTGGCGTCGACGTCGACGCGTTCCAGCATCTCGTCGATCAGCGCGCGGGCCACCCCCTGGCGCCGCCGGTCGGGCTCGACGGCCACGTTCATCAGGTGGTAGGCCTCCGCGTAGCGTGCGCAGATCAGGTAGCCCACCAGCGCGGCGCCGTCGGTGGCGGCCAGGCAGACGCCGGACGGCTTGGAAAGCTCCAGCACGAACATCGACAGAGACCATGAGGTGGGGAACGAGCGCCGCTCGATCGCCATCACCTTCGGCAGGTCCGAGTAGGTGAGCGGTCGGATGAAGATGTTCTCTGCGGTCATGTGCGCCGGGCAATCTCGGCATCCGGCTGCCTGAGGTACTCCGGCTGGACGGCGGCAGGCTCGGCGGGGATCAGGTCCGCCGCCAGCCGGCAATGTGACACCGCCGAGATCCGGTGCAGCTCAGAGTCCTCCGGGGGGATGAGGAGTCCGAAACGCCTTAGGTTCTGGGCGAATTTTACCGCCCCATCACCGACGGCCAGAGTGCCTGGAGCGAGTTGCGAAGCGGCTTTCTCAAGCGCATCGGGGCTCAGCACGGAGGGTGGCAGCACAGCCACGTCGCGGCCGGGTCCCGACCCGGCATCCCACCCGGCGGCAAATGCCTCGTTCCGCCGCGCGTCCAGCACGGCGAGGATGCCGAGGTCCGGTCGGGCGGCGGTGGCCGGCAGGGCCAAAGCCTGGAGGGTCGAGGTCCCGACCAGGGGCAGCCCGCGGGATCTGGCCAGCGCCTGCGCCGTGGCGATCCCGATCCGCAGCCCGGTGAACGTCCCGGGGCCGATCCCCACCGCGATCCGATCGAGCTCATCCCAACTCCATCCCGCTCGCTCCAGTGCCTGCTCGATCAGCTCCAGCAACCGGCGGGTGTGGTTGGGTCGCGTTCCCGGCGCGGGGTCGTCACGCAGGTCGACGGCCGGCCCGTCGGGTGCCGAGGCGCCGGGCAACAGCTCGGCCACCGCCACGACGGTGGCGGGTGTGGCGGTGTCGAAGGCCAGGATCCTCATCGCACCTGTACGTGCCTCAGATCGCCGCCGCCGTGAGCGAGCCGGACGCGGCGGGCCACGTGACCCAGAGCTTCGATGTCTGCCTCGGCGCCCGCGGGCCATTCCACGAACGTGATCGTGTCAGGACCCATGTAGTCGGCCAGCAGATCGGGGTCCTCGCTGTCCAGCGACCCGATCCGGTAGAGGTCCACGTGGCCGACCGTGCGGCCATCGGCCGCCGGATAGCGCTGGCCGATCGTGAACGTAGGGCTGGTGACCGGCACAGTCACTCCGAGCGCCCGGCAGGCGCCGCGCACGAACGTGGTCTTGCCCGCCCCCAGCTCACCGCTGATCAGCACGACATCGCCACCCGTCAGTCCGGCCGCCAGACGAGCGGCCAGCTCCTCGGTCTCCCGGCCCGAGCGTGTCTCATGAGCCGATCCGCCGGAAGGCACTCCGGTGATCACGCTCGGCGGATCCGCAACACCACCTGGATGCCCGCACCGGCGGCGATCAAGGCTGCTCCGACCAGCACTTCGGGCAGCAGGTCAAACCCGGTGAAGGGAAGGGTTCCACGCGGCTGGGCGGTGGGCTGGGCGGTGGGGATGAGAGAGGCCGGCGGCGTCCCGGAAGCCAGCGCCCCGGCGGCGAAAGAGCAACCGATGACAGAAGGACCAGGTTGGTCGCGATCAGTGTCGCCGCCCGTCGGTGAACGATCATCGATCTGGCACACTCTAAAGGGGTTTTGCTGCCCGGCGGGGCCGGGACGCCCGCCCTCCTCGGAGGTGCCCGGCCTGCAGGCCGCAGGGCTCACCTTCGCTACCTTCACACCAGCCGATGCGCAAGCGGATTCAGCCTGCCCTGCACAACCTCCGGGGCTCCGATACGGGTAAGGCAGCCGGACTGGCCGGCGCGATGATCGTCAACAACGTCATCGCGCTGGGTTCGTCGATCGTCTTCGCCCGGTTGATCAACGACTACGGCGCCCTGGCCGCGCTGGTCAGCTACCTGCTGATCCTGACCGTCGCCGGTCAGGCCATGCAGGTGGCCACCGCGCGCGAGGGAGTGCTCGGTCACCTCGGAGTGGGCGAAGACCTGCTGACCACGCTGGAGCGCTGGGGCAAGTCAATGGCCGTGTTCACTCTGGCGGCCACGGTCGTCTCGATCCTGCTGCGCCAGCCGATCGCCGACCTGGTGGGGGTCAAGCACGACGCCTGGGCCGCGGCGGCGGGGATCCCGGCGGGTTGCCTGTACCTGGAGGTGTCGATCCTCCGCGGAGCCCTCCAGGCCATCGGGGACTACAAAAGCGTCGGCCTCAGCCTAATCGGCGAGCAGGGCTCACGCCTGGTGGGCGGGACGGTGCTGGCGGTGATCGGTCTCGGCGTCGGTGGCGCCTATCTGGGCTCGTTCCTGTCCTACGTGGCCATGTCCCTGTACTGCGCCTGGCGCCTGTATGCGCAGCTGGCGGGGCCGAATCGCCGACGCTGGTCCCCGGGCCGGGCCACCGCCCAGGCGGCGATCGGGCTCTGGCGGCACGTCTGGGGCGCCTGGGTACCGATCGCCGGGCTGGCCGTCATCCAGCTGCTCCAGAACCTGGATCTGATCACCGCCAAGCACCAGTTCTCCAAGAACGTGGCCAGCTCCTACGCCGTGGCCGCCGTGGCCGCCAAGGTGCTGATCTGGGTGGCCATGGGTGCCGGCTTCTACCTGGTGCCCGAGACCTCTCGGCGACGAGCCGCCGGACAGGACACCCGGGTCGTGCTTCTCAGGGCGCTCGGGATCATCGGCGTGTGCGCCGTTCCCTGCCTGCTGATCTACGCCTTTGCCGCCCACCCCTTGCTGGCGATCGTGTTCGGCAAGAAGCGGGCGATCGCGTCGTCCTCGCTGCTACCCCTGGGCGCCGCCTTCACCGTGCTGGCGGCCACGTATCTGGCCGTGCAGTACATGCTGGCCCTGAAGCGCGTGGCGTTCCTGGCCCTGATCGCGGTCGTGGCGATCGTGGAGCCGGTGCTCCTGCTGCAGGCCCCCAAGCATCCGGCTGCCTTCGCGAGCGTCGTGCTCGGAGTTCAAGTGGTAGGCGCGGTGCTGGCCTACGGGATGGCGCTCCGGCGGCACCCGGACGACCCGCAATCCGGGCCGCCCGATGCCCCACCGGTCACCGAGAGCGAAGCAGTAACTCCCGAAGCGGTCGCGTAGGCGTTAGGTTCCCCATCGAAGCTTCCAAAGGAGGTAGCGATGGCGGTCACCAAGATCATTGAACTGGTCGGCAGCTCGACCCAGGGATCCGACCAAGCTGTTGAGGCAGCGCTGGCCGACGCCCGGGCCACGCTGCGCAACATCAAGGCGCTGGACGTCGTGTCAGTCGGTCTGCGCGGCGAGGAGCTGAGCGAGTGGCGCGCTCACGTGCGCGTCTCGTTCCTGGTCGAGCGAGTCAGCGAATAGCGACCTAGCCTGGATCCAGGCTCAGAACAGACCGAGCTGCTCGACCGCCCGGACGGAGCCGGCATCACGGCCGGCTCCGTCCAGGACAGCGCCTGGACGGGGCTCCGGATCCCGCTCGGGCTCGGGGATCGGATCGGGCTCCGGCTCGGGAACCGGCGCTACCGGCTCGGGCTGAGGCGGCGCTCCCTGGGCGAGCAGCTCCGGAATCCGGCCGAAGTCCGCTCGGAGTGTCTCCAGCGTGGACGGCGTGTAGAGGGCCGCGGCGGGGTGATACAGCGGATAGAGCCTCACCGCCCTCGGGCCGATCACGCGCACTTCGGCCTGGCCGTGCAGCCTGGAGATGCCCGTGGTGTCGCCACGCAGGAGCTTGGTGGAGAAATTCCCGAGCGTGCAGATCACGGTCGGCTCGATCAGTTCGATCTGGCGGAATAGATAGGGACGGCAGGCCTCTATCTCATGCGGATGGGGGTCCCGGTTGTCCGGGGGCCGGCACTTGATCGTGTTGCAGATGAACACGTCCTGGCGGTCCAGCCCGATCTCGGCCAGAAGCTTGTCCAGCAATTTCCCGGCCTGGCCCACGAACGGCAGGCCCAGGCGATCCTCATTGGCCCCGGGCGCCTCCCCCACGAACATCAGGTCGGCGTCGGCGTTACCGGCGCCGAACACAACTCGGGTGCGGCTCTGGTGCAGCTGGCACGCGACGCAGCCCTGAGCCTCCTCAAAGACAGCCTTCAAGAGCTCGCGCCGCTCTGGAGCGCTCCTCACCGGAGGCATGGTAGCCAGCGGGTCGGCGGTCCGACGGGTGATCACGCCGTGTCTTAACGCCCGCGGGGCTCGGGGGTACTATTGCTTCTATCGAGGCCGTCACCGCTTGGGATGGACCGCGAGAGATTTCCGTTTGAAAAACGGGAAGTGTTGTCTTCAGAGCCCTTAGTGGCCGGTATCTCCCAGGAGAACTGGACTGCGACCCCCAACCGACATCCCCGCCCTTACCGTGATCGGTGCCGGCCGCCTTGGCTTCGCGCTGGTCGAGCAGTTCCGCGCCTCGGGCGTGGAGGTGACCGGACCGCTGGGTCGAGGCGCTGACGGCGACGGCTTCGGTGCCGTTCTGCTGTGCGTCCCGGACGGCGAGATCGGGCGTGCGGCGGCGTTGCTGAAGCCCGGGCGTCTGGTCGGGCACTGCTCGGGCGCCACGGGATTGGACGTCCTCGATCCGCACGAGGCATTCTCGATGCACCCGCTGATGACGGTCACCGCGGAAGGAGCCGATTTCCGCGGCGCCGGGGCGGCGGTTGCGGGCAGCACCCCGCAGGCGTTGTGGCTGGCACAGACGCTGGCCGAGCGAATCGGGTTGGAGCCGGTCGCAATTTCCGAAGGTGACCGGGCCACCTACCACGCGGCCGCCTCGGTCGCGTCCAACTTCCTGGTCACCTTGGAAGCCGCGGCCGAGCGGCTGGCCACTGCGGCCGGGCTGGAACGGCGCCTGCTGGCCCCGCTCGTCCGGGCCACGGTCGAGAACTGGGCCAGGCTCGGCGGCGAGCGGGCGCTGACCGGGCCGGTGGCCCGGGGCGATGCCAGCACCGTGGCGGCCCAGCGCCAGGCCGTAGCCGAGCGGGCGCCGGAGCTGCTGGAACTGTTCGACGCCATGGTCACGGCCACCGAGTCACTGGCCCGACAGAGCCACCGGGAGCTGACGGCGCGATGAGGATCGTCCGGCAGGTGGAGGAGTTGCGCGCGCTCCTGACCGAGCCGCGGCGGGCCGGGCGGCGGATCGGGCTGGTCCCGACGATGGGCGCCTACCACGACGGCCATCTGTCACTGATGCGACAGGCCCGGCGGGATTGCGATGTGGTGATCGCCTCGCTGTTCGTCAACCCAGCCCAGTTCAACGATCTGAGCGACCTGGAGGCATACCCGCGTGACGAGGGCCGAGACCGCGCTCTGGCGGCCGAAGCCGGCGTCGAGGTGCTGTTCGTCCCGCCGGTGCAGTCGGTCTACCCGCCCGGGTTCGCCACCACCGCGTCGGTCGCCGGACTGACCGACCGGCTGGAGGGCGCCAGCCGGGGCCGGGGTCATTTCGACGGGGTGACCACGGTGGTCACCAAGCTCCTGAACATGGTGGCTCCCGACGCCGCCTACTTCGGACAGAAGGACGCCCAGCAGGTGCTCGTCATCAAACGGCTGGTGCTGGATCTCGACCTGCCGGTGCAGATCGAGGTCTGCCCCACGGTGCGGGAGCCGGACGGCCTGGCCATGTCCAGCCGGAACTCTCGGCTCTCAGCGGACGAGCGCGAGCGCGCGCGGTCCCTGTCCCAGGCTCTTCAGGCCGCCGCTGACGCGGTCAGCGACGGCGAGCGTGACGCGCTCGCCATCTGTACCCGGTGTAGGGCCCAGATGGTCCAGGACGGAGTGGAGCCGGAGTACTTCGAGCTGGTCTCGCCGCAAACGCTGGATCCAGTTCAAGAGGTAGAAGGTCCGGTGCTGGCCGTCGTGGCCGCACGGGTGGGCGAAACCCGCCTGATCGACAACCAGATGCTCACGACCGCCATCGGGCGGCGGGAAGCGAAAGGCAGGGAGACATGGTCGTACACGTAGGTACCCCGAACCACACCGTCCCGGTTGACCACACGGCTTCGGCGCTGCTCCGGCAGCCCGTCGCTTGAGGAGGTAGGAATGTCCACCGCACCCCTACACATCACCGTTCCGTCCGACGCCTCGCGGCTGCCGGTCACACTGCCCATCCTCCAGGAGAAGAAGCGGCTCGGCGACCCGATCGTGATGGTCACCGCCTACGACTTCCCCAGTGCTCGGGCGGCCGAGGCCGCCGGCGTGGACATCGTGCTGGTCGGTGACTCGGGCGCGATGACCGTCCTGGGCTATCCCTCGACGGTCGAGGTGACCACCGATGAGCTGCTGGTGCTGGCCCGAGCGGTGCGTCGCGGTCTGCGCTCGCCTTTCCTGGTGGCCGACCTGCCCTTCGGGTCCTACGAGGTCTCCGACGAGCAGGCCGTGCAGACGGCGCTGCGATTCGTCAAGGAGGCCGGTGCCGACGCGGTCAAGCTGGAGCGGGGCAACGCCACCTCGGTCGCCCGAGCCCGCGCCATCGTGGCGGCTGGAATCCTCGTCATGGGTCACGTCGGTCTGACTCCGCAGACGTCGGTTGCGCTGGGTGGCTACCGGGCCCAGGGGCGCAGCGGCTCGGCGGCCACGGCGATCGCCCAGGAGGCGCTGGCTTTGGAGCGCGCCGGCTGCTTCTCGATTGTGTTCGAGGCGATCCCGGCCCAGGTCTCCGAGGAGCTGGTGCCGCTCCTGGAGGTTCCGGTCATCGGCATCGGCGCCGGACCCGCCACCGACGGTCAGGTGCTGGTCTTTCACGACCTGCTGGGGATTCGTGAAGGTCGCGGGGCCAGGTTCGTCCAGCGCTACGCCGAGCTCCAGCCCGAGATGGATGCGGGCGTGGCCGCCTACGCCGCCGACGTTAGGGCCCGACGCTACCCGCGGGCCGAACACAGCTACTCGATCGACGATCTGGAGCTCTCGCAGTTCCGGGCGGAGCTAGGAACTCTGGCTGCGACGACGCGCGAGCCGCGCTAGCTCGCTCAGATCGCATACACCGCGGTTTACCCAACCGGCGGCGCCCCGCCCGGAGCCGCCGGTCAAATACCATGGGCCCGTGCCTCGCCTCCCGCAAGTGTTCGCGCCTCGAGACCGGATCTACTTCGAGCTTTTTGAGGAGGCGGGTCGAAACATCCTGCGCTCAGCCGTGCTCCTGGATGAGCTTCTGACCGGCTACCCGGAAACCAAATCGCTGGCCGGGGAGATCCGCGACTGTGAGCACGAAGGCGATCGGATCACCCACGACATCATCGATCGCCTGAACCACACGTTCGTCACTCCCATCGACCGGGAGGACATCCTCGCGCTCGCCTCGGCACTGGACGACATCGTCGACTACATCGAGGAAGTGGCCGATTACCTGGGGCTTTACAAGATCGAGGCCCCAATGGACCAGTCGGTCAAGCTGGCTCGGGTGCTCCGGGCGGCGGCCAAACAGATCTGTGAAGCGATGCCGCAACTGCGCGCGTTCAACGACATTTCCAAGTACACGGTGGAGATCAACCGGCTGGAGAACGAGGGTGACCGGATCACCCGCGAGGCCGTGGCTTCACTGTTCGACGGCGGCATCGACCCGATGGTCGTGATCCGCTGGAAGGACCTGTTCGAGCGGCTCGAGGAGGCGATCGACTCCACGGAGAAGGTGGCCAACATCCTTGAGGGCGTGGTGATCAAGAACTCGTAGCTGGGGGGTCATCCCGCCCTCCCACTCGTAGCGAGTGACGCCACGACCGGCTTGTCCGGCTCCGAGGCGTCGATCGCTTGAGCCTTATGCGGATGCGAGTGCGGGGGGGCGTTCGTAGATGTCGTGACGGAGGCGGGGGGTCATGCCGGCGCTTTCGTAGAGATGGAGAGCGCCCCGGCACCTGGCCACCAGGAATCCGACGATCCGCTCCTCCTCACAGGCCACCAGGCTCAGGTCGAGGGCGGTGTCGTGGGCCTCCAGGTGCTCCTCGCGAAAGGCGGTCAAGAGCGTGTAGTCGGGGAAGCCGACGTCGGCGAGGTCGCGGGCCTCGATGACTGCATAGGCCGCCTCCAGATCGTCAGGCGTGGGCGCTCTGAGCCTCACATCTGCTCCCGGATCGAGCGCAGGACACGCGCCGGGGCCCCCGCGGCGATCGAAAAGGCCGGGATGTCCTCGGTGACCACCGAGTTGGCGCCGATCACGCAGCGCTCACCGATCGTGACGCCGCTGGTCACCGCCACATGGGCGCCGCACCACACGTTGTCGCCGATCCGGGTGGGCCCCTTGCTGGTGAAGCCCTGCCAGGGCACGGGTTTCTGGAGGTCATCGAAGCGGTGGTTGGCGTCGGTGATGAAGCAGCCGTTGGCGAACATGCAGTGCTCGCCGATCTCCACCAGCTCGGCGGCCGCCACCATCACGCCGATGTTCAGGAACGTCCCGGAGCCGATGCGCACCCGGGCCGTTCCCGGAGCCGTGATCCAGACGTGCGGCTCGAACAGCACCTGCTCACCGATCTCCAGCCGGCCCTCGCGGAGCGCCTCCAGGACGTTGCCATGGAGTGGCCAGCGGGCAAACGCCTGGCGCTGCGCCAGCTCCCAGTGGATGGCCGCCCGGTTCCAGGGCAGCGAGTTGCGCTCGTACCAGCGCCATTTCTGCCCCCACAGCCGGGCGCGCGCGAGGTCCACGCGGGGCAGCCTAGCGTCAGCTCCCGGTCTCGGCGATGCCACCGGGGCCACCGTGGGTCCGGAGGTGCGATCGCCTCAGCCCGGACGTGATCCCACTTATTGGTCGTATGGACGAATAAATGCCATCACGCGCCCTGGGGGCTGCCGGCGCCGGGAACCTCGCCCCTGGGGCTGCCGGCGCCGGGAACCTCGCCCCCGGAGGGCGCCCGGACCTCGCCCTGACGCGGGGTGAGCGGGGGCGGGCGGGGCGGCGGCCCCCGGGAGGCCTGGGCTCAGGCTGCGGCCGTGGCCCGGGACCGGGCCGGCCGGCGACGTGGGCTCTTGGACGCCTGCACGGGCAGGATCCCGGCCAGGAAGTGGCCTGTGTATGACTCCGGCACGGCGGCGACCTGTTCGGGGGTGCCGGTGGCGATCACCTGCCCGCCCTCGTCGCCCCCCTCTGGTCCGAGGTCGACCAGGTAGTCGGACACCTTGATCACGTCGAGGTTGTGCTCGATTACGACCACCGAGTTACCGGCGTCCACCAGTCGCTGAACCACTTCCAGCAAATTCTGGATGTCGGCGAAGTGCAGGCCGGTGGTCGGCTCGTCCAGGATGTAGATCGTCCGGCCGGTGGCCACCTTGGCGAGCTCGGCGGCCAGCTTCACCCGCTGGGCCTCGCCGCCGGACAGCGTCGTGGCCGGCTGGCCCAGGCGCATGTAGCCGAGACCCACATCGTTGAGCGTCTGGACCCGCCGCCTGATCTTGGGGATGTGGACGAAGAAGTCAAGCGCCTCCTCGATCGGCATCTCCAGCACGTCGGCAATCGTCTTGCCCTTGAAGCGGACCTCCAGGGTCTCGCGGTTGTACCGCTTGCCGTGGCACTGCTCGCAGGGCACGTACACGTCCGGGAGGAAGTGCATCTCGATCTTGATCTGACCGTCGCCCCGGCACACCTCGCAGCGGCCGCCCTTGACGTTGAACGAGAACCGACCGGGCTTGTAACCACGCGCTCGGGCCTCCTGCGTCTTTGAGAACAGCTCGCGGATCTGATCGAACAATCCGATGTAGGTGGCCGGATTGGACCGGGGCGTGCGCCCGATCGGCGACTGGTCGACCGAGATGATCTTGTCAACCTGGTCAATGCCGGTGATCTGCCGATGGTTGCCCGCCTTGACCCGGGACTTGTGCAGGCGGTTGGAGACCGTCTTGAGCAGCACATCGTTGACCAGCGTCGACTTTCCCGAGCCGGACACGCCGGTGACGCAGCACACCACCCCCAGCGGGATCTTCACGTCGACGTCCTTGAGGTTGTGCTCCGAGGCTCCCTTGATCGACACGTACCCCGACGGCTTGCGGCGGCGTTTGGGCACTTCGATCACACGGGTTCCCGCCAGGAACTGGCCGGTCAGTGAGTCGAGAACGCCGGCGACCTCCTCGGCCGTCCCCTCGGCGACCACACGGCCACCGTGCTCGCCCGCCCCGGGTCCGATGTCCAGCAGATGGTCGGCGGCCCGCATGGTCCCCTCGTCGTGCTCGACCACCAGCACCGTGTTGCCCAGGTCCCGCAGGCGCTCGAGCGTGGCGATCAGCTTCTGGTTGTCACGCTGGTGCAGTCCGATCGATGGCTCGTCGAGGATGTACAGCACCCCGACCAGGGAGGAACCGATCTGGGTGGCCAGCCTGATCCGCTGAGCCTCGCCGCCCGACAGGGTCGACGCGGCGCGCTCCATGCTCAGGTAGCCCACTCCGACGTTGTCCAGGAAACGCAGCCGCTCCTGGATCTCCCGCAGGACGAGCCGGGCGATCCGTTGATCGTGCTCGGATAGGGACAGCGTGTCCACCCATTCCAGCGCCCGCCGGGCAGACAGCGCGGCGAACTCGTGGATCGGCATCCCGGACACCAGCACCGCGCGAGATTCGGGGCGCAGCCGGGCGCCGTGACACTCCGGGCACGGGCGCAGAGTCATGTACTCCTCGATCTTCTCCCGCGTGAGCTCCGAGTCGGTCTCGCTGTAGCGACGCTCCAGGTTGCGCACGATCCCCTCGAACTGGGTCGTGTACGAACGCCGCCGCCCGAAGCGGTTGCGGTACGAGACCTGAACCCGCTCGCCGTTGGTGCCGTACAGGAAGAAATCGCGCTGCCCGGCCGGCAGGTCCTCCCAGCGGGTCTCGAGGTCGACCTCGTAGCGGTCGGCGATCGCCTGGGTGAGCTGCCCGTAGTAGTCAGAGGCGCTGACCGCCCAGGGTGCGATCGCCCCCTCGCCGATCGAGAGCGCCGGATCGGGCACCACGAGGTCCGGATCGATCTCCATCTGGGAACCGAGGCCCGTGCACCGGGGGCAGGCGCCGTGGGGGGAGTTGAACGAGAAGATCCGCGGCTCGAGCTCGACCAGCGAGGGCCCGTGCACCGGACAGGCAAACCGCTCCGAATAGATCCGGATCTCCCCGGCTGACCCATCCGCGGGGACCAGCTCGATCTCCACCAGCCCGTCGGCCAGAGCCACGGCCGTCTCCACCGAGTCGGCCAGTCGCTTGCGGAGCTCGCCCTTCATCACCAGCCGGTCGACCACCACGGCGATGTCGTGCTTGAACTTCTTGTCGAGCACGATCTGTTCGTCCAGCCGTCGCAGCTCGCCGTCGACCTTGACGCGCCCGAACCCCTCGGCCCGCAGCTCCTCCAGCTGCTTGCCGTACTCGCCCTTGCGGCCGCGGACGATCGGCGCCAGCACCATGAATCTCGTGCCCTCGCCCAGCTCCATCACCTGATCGATGATCTGCTCGGCCGACTGGCCGCTGATCGGACGGCCGCAGATGTGGCAGTGGGGGTGGCCGATCCTCGCCCACAGCAGTCGCAGGTAGTCGTAGATCTCGGTGACCGTGCCCACCGTCGACCTCGGGTTCCGCGAGGTGGTCTTCTGATCGATCGAGATGGCCGGGGACAGGCCCTCGATCGAATCGACGTCGGGCTTGTCCATCTGGCCCAGGAATTGGCGGGCGTAGGCCGACAGGGACTCCACGTAGCGCCGCCGCCCCTCCGCGTAGATCGTGTCGAAGGCCAGGGAGGACTTCCCGGAGCCCGACAGACCGGTGATCACCGTCAGCGACCCCCGCGGAATCGTGACGTTTATGTCCTTGAGGTTGTGCTCCCGGGCCCCGGAAACGATCAGTTGATCCACATAACGTAGTCTAGTGAGTCGAACGGACGTTCGGGTGCGCCAAAAGCGCCAGATTGGGCCCGAACCAAAACGCGTCGCCGCCGGCCCGCTACAAAGTGCCCGCGCCAGGTGTTGTTCGTGCGTGCCCTTCCCGGCCACTCCTCAGAAGAAGTCGTCACCCGCGCGGGGGACCACGGCGCGCCGCCCCGGCCGGTTACGCTGCCGGGAAGTGAGGGCGCCTGGGGGCACCGGAGCTGTGCTCCGGCTCGTGGTGCTGCTCCTGCTCGTGGCAGGAGCGCTTCCGGTTGCCTCCGCCCAGGCGCACAAGGCCAAGCCCAAGCCCAAGCCAAAGCCGAAGCCCTCCCCCGTCGTGACTGTCGTCCGCGTGCCCAAGCATCACGGCCCGCCGGTGCAGACCACGCTGACCACCTACAACGAGCACTACACGCTGCGCACGATGCCCGACCAGTACTTCGTCAAGCGCAGCACGACCCGCCCGATCATCACCGTCAACGACGCCGTCCGCTACCAGAAGATCATCGGTTTCGGTGGGGCGATGACCGATTCCTCGGCCTGGCTGCTGGAGGACGAGCTGACCGCCTGGCAGCGCAACCGCATCATCCGTTCCCTGTTCAGCCCCACCCGGGGGATCGGCCTGGACGTGACCCGGGTTCCCATCGGATCCTCCGACTTCACCGCCACCGGCGTGCCGTACACCTACGACGACCTCCCCGCCGGCCAGACCGACCCGACGCTGGCCAAGTTCTCGATCGCCCACGATCAGGGCTACATCATCCCGGCGCTGACCGAGATGCTGACCGAGAACCCGGCGATCAAGATCCTGTCGACCGCCTGGAGCCCGCCCGCCTGGATGAAGGCGAACGACAACCTCGACGACCTGAGCGGCGCCGGAACCCTACTCCCGCAGTTTTACGAGACGCTGGCCCAGTACATCGCCAAGTTCATCCTCGCCTACCGCGAGCTGGGCGTGCCGATCTGGGCGATCACGCCCGACAACGAGCCCGACTCGGAGGCGGCCTTCCCGTCCATGGACTTCCCGCCGGCAGACGAGGCCCAGTTCATCACCCAGAACCTGGTCCCGACGCTGGATCAGGATGGTCTGCACCCGAGGATCTACGGACTGGACGGGACTGAGCTGTCCTACGCCGAGGCCCTCGAGCAGAGCTCGGCCGCCTCAGATCTGGCCGGTATCGCCTGGCACTGCTACGGCGGTCAGCAGGTGATCGGTCAGTTCCACCAGCTCTACCCGAAGGTCACCAACCTGACCAGCGAGTGCTCCCCGGGGATCATCCCCTACGGCGCATCCGAGGCTGCCCTCAGCGGCCTGAACAACTCCTCGTCGCTGATCCAGCTGTGGAACCTGGCCCTGGATCCTCAGGGAGGCCCGGTGGAGCCGCCCAATTCCGGCTGCCCCCGGTGCACCGGCCTGGTCACCGTCAATCCCCAGACCCGCAAGGCGATGCTCCGGCTCAACTACTACGAGCTCGGCCAGTTCTCCAAGTTCATCAAGCCCGGGGCCGTACGCGTGGGAGCCACGCGCTTCGTGACCGAGTTCAAATCCCCCACCCGGCCTCGCTACGGCGTCAGCGCGGGGCTCGACGACGCCTCGTTCGTGAACCCGGGTGGCCGCCGGGTGCTCGTCGTCTACAACAACTCCACGGTCGAGCACTACTTCGCCGTCCGCTGGGACTCTCAGACGTTCGCCTACAAGATGCCGGCCAAGGCAACCGTCACCTTCAACTGGCGACCGCGCACCTCCGGCGGCGTGTCCGCCACCAGCGGCTGACCCGGGCCAGGTCAGCCGTCGACTGACGCGTAGACCTCATCGAGCAGCTGGTCGGGGTCGCGCAGCGAGAAGTTCTCGACCAGGTAGCGCGAGGTCTCCTCCCGGGGCGTCCCGTTCAGCGCCATGTTGAGCGCGATCAGCCGGGCTCCCTCGGTCTCGTCCTCGCCTTCGGCCGCCGGCTCTGCCGCCGCTCCCGTCGAGTCGCGCAGGTCGGCCGAGTACACGTCCTCCGCTGAGCTGCCCGCGTCGGGCTCGTCCAGCGCCGGCTCGGCCTGGGAGGAGGGCTGCGGCGCCTCGACCACCCCGCCGCCCCCGAAATCACGCTCCGGTCCGGCCAGCCCGCCGTCCGGCTCGGCCTCGAACCGCTGCCGCGGCTCCACCGACGTCCTCACCTCATGCATGCCGGACTCCAACAGCTGCAGGTCGGCATTCAGGCGGTTGGCGCCGGTGCGCAGGGACTCGATCAGCGCCCCCAGCTCGCTCTCCATGGCGTCGAGCCGCGACAGCATCCCAGCGGTCGACTCTGACACCTTGCCTACGTACTCGCGGGCCTGGGTCGAGGCCTGCTGGCGGGTGGACTGGGCCTCCTCGGCCGCCTCGGCCCGGATGTCCTGAGCCTCGGTCTCGGCCTGGCGCTGGATCTCGGCGGCGCTGTTCTCGGCCGCCTCTACGATCGCCCGGACCTGCTCGCTGGCCGCCGAGGCCAGCGTCTCGGTACGCCGGCGCGATGAGACCTTCAGCTGCTCGACCTCCCGGGCCACCTCGGCCAGGTGGTCGTCGACGGCCTCGGGGTCGTAGCCCCGGCGCCCGATCGGGAAGTCCTTCTTCTCAATGCTCTGTCGTTCCAGGGCCACGCGATTCCCCTTCGTGTCCAGTTATCGAAGACCGCGGCGGAGCCTAGCGGACCAGCCGGAGCCTGGTGGGCTCTAGGCGCGTCCCTCGGACAGAGCCAGGTCCAAATCGCGCTTCAGGTCCCGGATCTCGTCGCGCAGCTTGGCCGCGTATTCGAAGCGCAGATCCTCGGCCGCCGCCAGCATCTCCTCCTCCAGCTCGACGATCGTCCGCTCAATCTCCGCCGGCGGCATGGCATTCGCCTCGCGCTTGCGGCGGCGGCGTGACTTGGGGACCTTTGAATCGGACTGCAGGAACTCAGCGATGTCGGAGATGCCCTTGGAGATGGTCTCCGGGGTGATCCCGTGCTCCTCGTTGTAGGCGCGCTGAATGGTGCGCCGCCGATCGGTCTCGGAGAGGGCCGCCCGCATGGCCGCCGTCTCCTTGTCGGCGTACATCAACACCTTGCCCTCGACGTTCCGGGCCGCCCGACCGATCGTCTGGATCAGCGAGGTCTCGCCGCGCAGGAAGCCCTCCTTGTCGGCGTCCAGGATCGCCACCAGGGATACCTCGGGCAGGTCGAGCCCCTCGCGGAGGAGGTTGACCCCGACCAGCACGTCATATTCACCCAGGCGCAGCTCGCGGATGATCTGGATCCGCTCCAGCGTGTCGATCTCAGAGTGCAGGTAGCGCACCTTGAAGCCCATCTCCAGCAGGTAGTCGGTCAGGTCCTCGGACATCTTCTTGGTCAGTGTCGTGACCAGCACCCGCCCGTCCCGGTCGACCCGCCCTCGGATCTCGTTCATCAGATCGTCGATCTGGTTCTTGGTCTCCCGGACCTCGATCTCGGGGTCGATGATCCCGGTCGGCCGCACGATCTGCTCCACGATCCGCTTCGCGTGGGTGCGCTCGTACTCGCCCGGCGTGGCCGACACGAACACCAGCTGCGGCGTGATCGACAGGAACTCCTGGAAGGTCTGGGGCCGATTGTCCATGGCGCTGGGCAGCCGGAACCCGTAGTCGACCAGCGTCTGCTTGCGGGAGCGATCCCCCTCGTACATGCCGCCGATCTGGGGCACGGTCTGGTGGGACTCGTCGATGAAGCAGACGAAGTCGTCGGGGAAGTAGTCGATCAGGCAGTACGGTCTCTCCCCCGGCTGGCGGCCGTCCAGGATCCGCGAGTAGTTCTCAATCCCGGAGCAGAACCCGATCTCGCGCAGCATCTCCATGTCGTACTGGGTGCGCTGGCGCAGGCGATGGGACTCGAGCAGCTTGCCCTCGGCCTCCAGCTCGGCGCAGCGCTCGTTCAGCTCCCGGCCGATCTCGGCCACGCCGTCCTCGATCATCCCTTCCCGCACGTTGTAATGCGACGCCGGCCAGATCGCCACGTGCTCCATGTCGTCCTCGATCACCTCGCCCGTGACCGCGTCGAAGTGCTGCAGGTGCTCCACCTCGTCGCCGAACAGCACCACGCGGTAGGCGGTCTCGGCGTAGGCCGGCCAGATCTCCAGCGTCTCGCCCCGCACCCGGAAGGTGCCTCGGGCCAGCGCCATGTCGTTGCGGTTGTACTGGATCGAGACGAGCTTGCGCAGCAGCCGGTCGCGGTCGATCATCGTGCCCTTGACGAGCGTCTGCAGGTTCTCGTCGTAGACCTCCGGCGAGCCCAGGCCGTAGATCGAGGAGACGCTGGCCACGATCACCACATCCCGCCGGGCGAACAGGGCCGCCGTGGCGGCGTGGCGGAGCCGGTCGATCTCCTGGTTGATGGCCGAGTCCTTCTCGATGTACAGGTCCTTGGAGGGGACGTAGGCCTCGGGCTGGTAGTAGTCGTAGTAGGAGACGAAGTACTCCACGGCGTTGCGCGGGAAGTAGGTGCGGAACTCGTTGCACAGCTGGGCGGCCAGCGTCTTGTTGTGGGCGATGATCAGAGCCGGCTTCTGCACCGCCTCGATCGTCGCCGCCATGGTCATCGTCTTGCCCGTGCCGGTGGCGCCGAGCAGGGTGAGCATCCGCTCGCCGCCCTCGATCCCCTCGGCCAGCGAGGTGATCGCCTTGGGCTGATCAGCGGTGGGGGAATAGGTCCCGTCGAGCTCGAACTTCGGCACATTCCGAGCGTAGCGCCGCCATAGGATGATCGCCGACAACGCCAAGCGCCACGGGGTGATCGCCCACCGCTCCTATGGATCCCCACGACGAGGTGGGCTGGGACGCCTAGAGGGGCCTGCGGCGCGGCCGGCTTTGGGCACGGCCGCGCCGGCGTCCCGCCGGTCAACCGCGGAGGCGCTGCTTCACGTACTCGGGCACGCGAGCCGGTGCGTGCACATCGGCGACCGGCTCGCCCGCCACCATCGCGTCCACCTCCTGGCGTTCGTACCGGGCGCGTTCGGGGTGGCGCCTCACCTTGGTGCGCCGGCTGGGGGCGTCCGCAGTGGCCACTGGCTACCCGTAGCCGAGCTGCTTGGGATACGTGTGGCGATAGTCCTGCTGGGCCTGAAGGACCCGCTGGACGTAGGCCCGGGTCTCGGGGAAGGGGATGTCATCGATCCTCAGCCCACTCGCCCCGCCGCCGAAGCGGACTATCCAGTGGTCGACATTCGTCTCGCCACCGTTGTAGGCGGCCAGGGCAGCGACCAGGCTGCCGTGGTATTCGTTGAGCAGGTAGCGCAGGTAGTAGGTGCCGTAGGCGATGTTCACCGCCGGGGTGCCGAGGTCGGAGGTGTGGAAGTTGGTCGCGCCCGAGCGCCGGGCCAGGAACTCCGCCGTCTGGGGCTCGATCTGCATGAGGCCCTCGGCCCCGGTGGGCGAGGTCCGGGCGTCGAATTTCGTCTCGGCGTAGATCACGGCGGCGATCAGGTCGGGCGGCAGGTGCTTGTCCGCCGCCTGGGTCCGGATGATGCTCGAATACTGGAGCGGCAGGGTCAGCTCGTCGATGGCCTTCTGGGCCAACGGCGAGGCCACGATCACGCCGATCACGATGGCGATTAGGACGCCCAGGACGCCCAGGGCGCCCAGCATCCGACGGCGCCTGCGAATGGCCCGGCGGTGAGGTGTGCTTCGCCCTCTCGGCCCCGCCGCTGCTCTACTCGTCGCGCTCATTGGCCCCGTGGGTGATCTTGTCAAGAAGCGCCGACAGCTTCTGCTCCAGTTCAGGGATGTCGCCATCGTTGACGACCACATACGTGGATCGTGCGGCTTTTTCCTCCTGGCTGAGCTGCCGGGCCGCCCGCTCGTCCAGGGCCCTGTGCCCCCGACCGCCGGCCCGCCCAGCTCGCACGGCCTCGTCGGAGATCACCGCGATCGTGGCGTCATAACCGCGGTCGAGGCCTGACTCGAACAGCAGCGGCACCTCCACGACGATAGCTCGCGGGGGCGGCTCTGACCGTTCGGCCGCCGATTTCCACGCCACCACCCGCTCCCCCACCTTCGGCCACAGCAGCCGCTCCAGCCACTCCCGGCCCTCGGCACTGGCAAACGCCCGTTCCGCCAGCACCGACCGATCGACCACGCCCCCAGGAGCGACGTCATCCCCGAACCGCCCGGTCACGGCGGAAACGACGTCAGCAGAGCCGTACAGGTCGTGCACAACCTGATCTGTAGACAACACCGCGCACCCCATCCGCTCCAACCCCGCCAGAGCCGTCGATTTGCCCGACCCAATCCCTCCGGTCAGCCCAATGAAGGGCAGCACGGACCGAATCAGGCGTCGGAGTCGGAGTCTTCTTGCTCTTCTTCAGGCGAAGCTTCAGGCGTCGGCTCCGCCGACGCAGCTGCTCGCGGCGTCTCTTCTTCAGCCGGCTCCTCATCCACCAGATCAGCACCAGCAGCTGCGTCGTCGGTGGCCGGCGCCTGAAGCGCCGGATCCTCCTCAGCAAAGACATCCTCAGACAACCCAAGCTCGGGAACGTTCTCCAGATCCCCAGCATCCGCGGGCGGGATGATCGGACGGACCGGCAGGACCTGCCCCTCCACCCGCTTGATCGACAGCGACAGCCTGCGCCGTTCGGAGTCGATCTCCAGGATCTTGACGCGCACCGGATCGCCCGGCTGGATGATCTCGCGCGGATTCTCCACGTGCTGCTGAGCCAGCTCGGAGATGTGCACCAGGCCCTCGACCCCATCGAGGATCTCGACGAAGGCGCCGAAGGTGACCACCTTGGTGACCGTGCCCTCGAGCTCGTCGCCGATGTTGTAGGTGTCCATCACCCGCTGCCAGGGGTCCTCCTGGGTCTGCTTGAGGCCCAGGGAGATGCGCTGACGCTGGCGGTCGATGTCGAGCACCTTGACCGAGACCGTGTCGCCGATCGACAGGATCTCTGAGGGGTGGTTGACGTGCGACCAGGACAGCTCGGAGATGTGGATCAGGCCGTCGATCCCGTCGAGATCGACGAACGCCCCGAAGTCGACGATGTTGGAGATGACGCCCTCCACCACCTCGCCGGGCTGGAGGCGATCGAGGATCCGCTCGCGATCCTCCTTGCGCTGCTCCTCCAGGACCGCGCGGCGGGACAGGACCACGTTGTTGCGTGACCGGTTGAGCTCGATCACCTTGCACTCGATGCCCTGGCCCATGTACTCGTCCAGGTTCGGCACGCGGCGGATGTCGACCAGCGAGGCGGGCAGGAACCCACGCACGCCCAGGTCGATGATCAGGCCGCCCTTGACGACCTCTATGACGGTGCCCTCCACCGGCTCGCCGGACTGGGCGGCGGCCTCGATGCGCCGCCACGCCTTCTCGAAGCGGGCGCGCTTCTTGCTGAGAATCAGGCGGCCGTCCTGATCCTCTTTGGTGAGGACCAGCGCGTCGACTTCCTCGCCGAGGGAGACCTCGTCGTGGGGATCCACGGATTTGCGGATCGAAAGCTCATTTGAGGGGATGACGCCCTCGGACTTGTAGCCGATGTCGACCAGGACTTCGTCGTTGTCGATGCGGACAACGTTGCCGGTGACCACATCGCCTTCCCCGAAGGGATGGATGGTGGCGTCGTAATTGGGAACGATCTTGCCGTCGATCTCCAGAAGCAGACCGTCGGAGCCCTCTACGACCTTGGCGTTCGGCTGATCGGTTGGCAGTTCAGCTGTAACGGTTGACATGTGTTGAGTGAGGATAGCCAGATACACGCGGCCCTATCATCTCCGGCCATGCCGAGGCGGGCTACCAAACGCGGCGACGAGCGCACCCCCCTGGAGCGCGACTGCGATGTGCTGATCTGCGGAGCCAGCTTCGCGGGCCTGGCCGTGGCGCGTGAATTGGCCGGTAGCGGCGCGGATGTGCTGGTCATCGACCGCTACCAGATCGGCGAGCGTCAGACCTCGGCCTGCGGCATTCCGACCGGCTGGCTCCAGGCGCTGGAGCTGATGGAGGCGCATCAGCAGACGTTCGGGGAACTGGTGATCCACACCCCGCACGCCACGGTCCGCTACGACCTCCCCTGGACCTTCTCCACGTTTGATTACCGGACCCTGTGTGGGGCGCTGGCCGGCCAGGGAAACTTCGAGTTCGAGACGGCCAAGGTGGACGGCCGGACCGGGAACACCGTCCACACCGACCGCGGCGACATCCGGGCTTCGGTGGTCGTCGACGCCCTGGGCTGGCGGCGGGTGCTGGGTGGCGGCGAGCCGATCCAGCCTCCCGAGGCATATCTGTCCCGGGGACTGGAGGTGCATCCCCACGGCGGCGGCAGCGATCTGGAGGCGTGGATCGACCGCTCCTACGTGCCGGCCGGGTACGGCTGGAGCTTTCCGGCCGACGGGGAGGTCCGGGTCGGCGTCGGCTCGTTCGAGCCCCGCTTCCACGTCAAGGAGCCGACCGTCCGGCTGGCCGAGGATCTGCACCGTGACGCGGTGCGCTATCAGGGCAACTGGATCCCCCACCGGATCCGTGAGGCCACCGAGGACGGAATCTTCTTCGTGGGCGACTCGGCCGGACACTGCCTGCCGCTGACCGCCGAGGGGATCCGTACGGCGCTGTACTTCGGGCTGGCCTGTGGCCGGGAGCTTCGCGAGGTGGTGGCGGGCCGCCAGTCGGCCGCCGCCGCGCTGGCCGCCTACGGCGCCTTCAGCGCCGCCCACCGGTCGAAGTTCGAGTGGTTGCTGCGAGTCCAGTGGCTCGTGCCCAGGGTTCCCCCGCGCCTGCTGGGGCCCGCGCTGCGGGGCATGTCGCCCAAGCGATTCATCGACTGGTCGTTCGGGCACTACCTGCAGATCGCTCCGCCGGAGTTCGCCCAGGCCGGCGCATCCGCTCCGGCGCGGGTCCTCAGCGCCGCCTGAGGCCTACTTGGCGCTCAGCCAGTCGGCTCCCACCCCCGACTCGACGGCCAGCGGCGGGTCCATGTCGAAGGCCGCCGCCATCTCTCGGACAGCCAGCTCCCGGACCGCCTCGGCCTCCTCGGGCGGGCCTTCGAACAGCAGCTCGTCGTGGATCTGGAGGACCAGCTTCGAGCGCAGGCCCTCCTCGGCCAGGGCGCGGTCGCTGCGGACCATGGCCACCTTCATGATGTCGGCCGCCGTCCCCTGAATGACCATGTTGACGGCAAACCGCTCGCCCTGCTTGCGCAGATCCCAGCGGCGGGCCCGCAGCTCGGGGACCTGGCGACGGCGGCCGAACAGCGTCGAGACGTACCCGTGCTGGGTGCCCTGCTCGATCGTCTCCTCGATGAACCGCCGGACCGCGGGGAACCCGTCCATGTAGCGCTGGATGAACTGATCGGCCTCCTCTTGGGGGATGTCGAGGCGATCGGCCATCCCCCAGGCCGACAGGCCATAGACGATTCCGTAGTTGATCATCTTCGATTTGGAGCGCATGCCCGGATCGATCTGGTCCGGGGTGACGTTGAACACGCGGCGGGCGGTGGCCGTGTGCACGTCCTCGCCGCGCCGGAAGATCTCCTTGAGCACCTCCTCGCCCGAGATGTGCGCCAGGATGCGCAGCTCGACCTGGGAGTAGTCGGCGCTGACCAGCACGTGGCCGGGCTCCGCGACGAAGCAGGCACGGATCTCGCGGCCGAGCGACGTGCGGATCGGGATGTTCTGGAGGTTCGGGTTGTTGGAGGACAGCCGGCCGGTGGTGGCGGCGGTCTGGTTGAAGGTGGTGTGGATCCGGCCGTCGGGGGCGATCAGCAGCGGCAGCGCGTCCAGGTAGGTCTTGGCCAGCTGGTTGAGCTCGCGCCAGCGCTCGATCTTCGGGATCACCGGGTGCTCGTCGCGGATCGCCTGCAGGACCCGGGCGTCGGTCGAGTAGCCGGTCTTGCCCCGGCGCTTGCGCGACAGGCCGAGCTTGCCGAACAGGATCTCGCCCAGCTGCTGGGGCGAGCCGAGCGTGAACTGCTGACCCGTGATCTGGAAGATCTCGCGCTCCAGGGCGTCGGCCTCGGTCTTGACCTTGGCCGAGATGACGGCCAGCCGTTCGGTGTCGAGCTTGAGGCCGGCCAGCTCCATGTTGCGCAGGATCCGGACCAGCGGCAGCTCGACGGTTTCCAGCAGCTCGGTGAGCCCGCGGGCGCGGATCTCCTCCCGCTGCCAGTCGGCCAGGGGGCGGAGCAGCGCCGCATCGGCGGCCGCGGGGTCCTCGATGTCGGTGCCGAAGCCGCGCTCCTCGGTGAGCTCGCGGAACGGATAGGCGCGCCGGGCCGGCTCCAGCAGGTAGGCGGCCACCTCGGTGTCGTGGGCGAGGTTCGGCGGGACGGTCTGCAGCGACTTGGCGTCGTGGGCGATCACCGGCCGGTTCTTCAGGGTTTCGATCAGCTCACCGGGTGTCGGAGCGCTCCCCATGAGCACCTCCTGGCTGCCCTTGGCCTGGACGCCGAAGCTCCAGCCGCTGGAGTCTCCGAACAGGGCGCCCTCCGGGGTGTCCGGGGGCCTGACGGCGACGGTCAGCTCGGCGTTGGGCAGGCGCTTGTCGAGGTCGGTGAGGGAGACCGGACGGCTGGTCGCGGTCAGCTGGTGGCCGGGGGCGGCCTCGGGAGCGGGGGCGGCGGCGTCGGCTGAGCCGAGGGCCTCCTCGAGGCGGCGGAGCGGGTCCCTGAGCTCGAACTGGCGGAACGTGTCGCGCAGCCTGGAGCGGTCGGGCTGCTCGGCCACATAGCTGGACAGGTCGATGTCGAGGGGGATGTCGCGCTTGGCCGTGGCCAGCTGCTTGGACACCCGGGCGTCCTGCGCATGGTTGGTCAGGTTCTCCTTTCGCTTGGCCCCGGAGATCTCGTCGATGTGACTGAGGACCTCCTCCAGGGAGCCGAAGCGCTGCAGGAGATCGGCGGCGGTCTTGTCGCCGATCCCGGGGACGCCGGGGATGTTGTCCGACGTGTCGCCCTTCAGACCGATGAAGTCGGGCACCAGCTCGGGCGGGATGCCGTAGCGGTCGATCACTCCCTGGCGGTCATACACGCGGGTGTCGGTGATGCCCCGGCTGGTGGTCATGATCCGGGTGTGGTCATCGACCAGCTGATAGGCGTCGCGGTCACCGGTCACGACCATCACGTTGATCGGGTCTGAGCCGCCCCCGTTGTGCGTGGCCCGGGCGGCGATCGACGCGATCACGTCGTCGGCCTCGTACCCCTCCACCTTGAGGTTCCGGTACCCGAAGGCCTCAACGAGCGGCTCGAAGCTCGGCCACTGCTCCTTCAGGAGGTCGGGGCGGCTCGAGCGCTGGGCCTTGTACTCAGGGTAGATCTCCTTGCGGCCGGTGTAGCCGCCGTCCCACACGACGACCGTGGCCTTGGGTCCGTAATCGGTGAGGATCTTCACCAGCATCGAGGCGAAGCCGAAGATCGCGTTGGTGGGGACGCCGGTGGAGGTGGCGATCGACTCGGGCAGGGCGAAGAAGGCCCGGTAGGCGAGGCTGTTTCCGTCGATCAGGAAGAGTTCGTCAGACACCCGATGTTGAGGCTATCTGGGTTGGGGGCGGTTGTCCGGATGACGGACGCCGGCCCGCACTCAGCGCAGAGCGCCGGCCGTGGCCGGCTGAAGCACCCGTTCGAGCACCGGCGGCCCAGGGGCCCTCACCGCGTAGAGCCCGAACGCGCGCAGGGTCACGTTGCCGGCGGCATCGAAGCCGTAGTCGCCCAGCACGGTGTCGCGAGCGCGGGTCAGGAACAGCGCGTGGAGCAGGCGGCTGCGGTCGTCGGCCTGCGACCCGAGTTGGGCGATCGTCGCGAGCGCCAGCTGCATGGCGGCGTAGCCGTACACGGCCCAGGGGCCCGGATGGGCGTGACGCGGGTAGGCCTGGCGCCAAGCGCTCAGGAGGCTCGCCCCGGCCTGGAGCCCGGCTGGCGTGCCCGGAAGCAGGCACTGGAGCGTGTCGCCGGTGTCAGCCGCCAGTTCGGAGCGCAGCGAGCTCTGCTGGGCAGCGGCGCTGCACAGACGATCCGAGGCGACGATCCGGGCCCGGGGGAGCTGGGCGTGGACGGCGGCCAGGGCCGGCGGGACCGCCGGCGAGGCGGCCCCCACGTAGGCCACACAGTCGGTGGGCGGGTTTCTCAGGCCGAGCAGATAGCGCCGCAGCGAAACCCGAAGCGAGCCCAGCGACGCGATCGAGACGTTCAGCCCGTAGCGGAGATGCTGAGCGTTCAGCAGCCCCGCCAGCTCACGGCCGTAGCCCGGCGCGCCGCCGCCGCGCAGCACGGCCACGCCCGTGCAGCCGGCAGCGCGAAACGCCTCCAGCATGGCCGCAGCTTGGACGGCGTCGTCCGGGGCGATCCGCAGGAAGGTGCGCACCGAGGTCGGGTTCGGGTAGTACCGGCTGGGCTCCCCGGCAGCCGTGATTCCGGGCGCGGTCTGGGTGAGCCCCACGTACGGGCTCCAGGGGCTGATCTGCGGGATGCCTGCCTCGTTGAGGACCGGCAGCGAGACCTCCGTGGCGCCCGAGTCGAAATCGCCGATGTAGGCCACGGCGGCGGCGTCGGTGGCCACCTTGCGGGCGTTGGCCGCCGTCAGCGCGGCATCCCAGGCGCCCTGGCCGGGTCGGGCGTCGTTCAGCGAGTGGTAGCGGACGTCGAACGCACCGACGGGTGTCCCGGCTTGGTCCAGCGCCAGCTGGATCCCCTTGACGATCGATTGGCCAATGGCGGCGGACGGTCCGCTGAGGGGCAGGCTGGAATAGATGTCCAGGGTCTGCGGACCGGCGTGAAGCTTGTGGGTCCCCCGCGCGTGCTGGTGCACGCCGCTGCCGCCGCAGCCGGCGATCAGGCCGGCGCAGGCCGCGGCGAGAAGCAATCCTGCGGCCCAGGCTGTCAGGCGCATCGCAGGCCAGCGTAGTGAGGAGCGGAGCGCCGTGGCGGGTGGAGCGCCTAGCGGGTCTTCTTCGCGTTCAGCGCCACCAGCGTCCCGCCGCGCACCTGGCGGAACACGAAGGCACTCGGACCCAGACTGGAGGCACCGCTGGAATCGATCGAGATCGATCCCACCACCGAGCTGAAGTTGCTGAGCTTGTGGAGGCCCGCCACCACCGTGCCCCGGTCGTTGGCGGACTTGCCCGCTTCGTGAAGGACGTGGACGATGGCCTGAACCGCCGCGTATCCGTAGGCGGCCGGCGGATCCGGGCTGCCGTAGCGGGAGGAGAAGTGGGAGACGAAGCGCTTATCGGCGCTGGAGGCGGCCCCCGGCTCGGACACGTAGATGGACTTGAAACGTGACCAGGAGCCGGAGGAGAAATCGAGACCGGCCAGCGCCGAGGGGAGGAACAGCTTGTCCGAGACAGCCGTGCTGGAGGCGCCCGCCGCGTAACGCTCGGCGGCGCTGGGCGAGTCGCCCGCGTAGAAGATCGCATCCACCGCCGCCTCGCTGTTGTTGACAGTGATGCCCTGGGCTGACGCATCCGAGCGCACAGCGGCCTGTAGAGCCTCCCCGTAGTCACTCGTGTCGCCGGTCACATAGAGGTTGCGGACGCCGAGTTTCTTCATCTCGGCGAGAACAGCCTGGGCCTCCTGGGCGCTGGTCGGCGCGATCCCGGTGAACGTCCGCCCGTAGGTGCTCTCCGCCTCGTAGTACTTGCCGGTGGATCCAGGCACGGCGCTGACGGCCTGGGTGAGCTCGACGGCGTTGTCCGTGGGGCTGACCTGGGGCAGGTCTTGCGCGTTGGTGATGCCCAAGGTCTGCTCGGAGTCGCCGGGCTCGATCTCGCCCACGTAGGCGATCGAGCTCTCATCCTGGATGGCCGCGCGGGCGTTGTCTGACAACTCGCGGTCGCCGACGGTGTCGCACTTGACCGACAGACTGGTTCCCGAGATGCTCCCGGTCAGCTGCTGGCAGGCCAGCTGCTCGGCCTCCAGGACCTGCTTCTGCACCGGATTCGCAGACGGCGGCTGGCTCAGGTAGATGACCAGCGTCGAGCCTTTGGCCACGACGGCGTTGCTGGACGAGCTGGAGCTGCCGGTGGTGCTGCAGCCGGCCACCAGAGCGGCCACCGCCACGCCGGCACCCAGGCGCCGCATCCACCGCCGTCGTATTGAGCTCACTAGCGGTCTCGGCGGCGAGCCAGGTTCGGCACAACGGTGCGCAGAGCCATGGCGATCAGGACCAGAACGACGGCGATCATGATCGCGTCAAACCCGGAGACCCGGAGGGCCCACAGCACGATCCAGATGACCAGGCCGACGGTTGCGGTGACGATCACGCCCATCGGAGTGGATGCTATCCCAGAGCGGGCTCGCGCAGGGCCGCCGCGAACGACGCCACCAGCGAGTGCAGCCCGGTCAGGTCCTCGCCGGCCGCCCGCACCAGGCGGGAGCCGATGATCACCCCGTCGGCCCCGGCGGCCGCGGCGGCGGAGGCTTGCCCGGGCGAGCCGATGCCGAACCCCACGGCCACGGGCACGTCGGTGCTGGCTCGCGCCCGGGCGATCACTCCGGCCAGATCGCCGTCCAGCGCCGCCCGCTCCCCGGTGGTTCCGGTCAGCGAGACCGTGTAGAGAAAGCCGCGGGCCTGGGCGCCGATCAGCCCGAGCCGCTCATCCGGGGTGGTGGGAGCGACCAGCGGGACCAGGGCGATCCCGGCCTCCTGGCAGGTCTGTGCCGCCGCCGGCGCCTCCTCCAGCGGGAGGTCCGGAACGATCAGGCCACTCGCCCCCGCCCGCACGAGCATCTCGACGAACCGCTGAAGCCCCCGGGCGAAGACCGGGTTGGCGTAACACATGACGACCACCGGAACGCCGGCCTGACTGGCCTCGCCGGCCAGGACGACCGCGTCGTCGACTCGCACCCCGGCCCGGAGCGCCGCCACTCCGGCGGCATGGATCACCGGACCGTCGGCCAGCGGATCCGAGAATGGGATCCCCAACTCGATCAAGTCGGCGCCGCCCTCGATGTACTGGCCGATGATCCCCCGCGAGTCCTCCAGGCTCGGATAGCCGCCCATCAGATAGGGCATCAGCGCCGCTCGGCGTCCGCTGGCCCGCGCCGAGGCGAACGCCTCGGCGATCCGGTCGACCCCGGTCATCAGGAGATGCCCAGACGATCCAGCGCCTCGGCCAGATCCTTGTCGCCCCGTCCCGACAGGCAGATCAGGTCGAGCTGGCTGTCGCCCCCCGGCCCCAGCACCCAGGCCAGGGCATGCGAGCTCTCCAGCGCCGGGATGATGCCCTCGAGCCGGGCCAGCAGCGCAAACGCGTCCAGGGCCTGGAGATCGGTGACCCCAAAGTACTTCGCCCGGCCGCTGTCCCGAAGCCAGGCGTGCTCGGGTCCGCTGCCCGGGTAGTCGAGGCCGGCGGAGATCGAGTGGGCCTCGAGGATCTGCCCGTCCTCGTCCTGCATCAGCGCCGAGAACGAACCGTGCAGCACGCCAGCCGGGCCGCCGGCCGTCAGCGGCGCGCCGTGCCGCCCCGTGTCGAGTCCCTCGCCGGCCGCCTCCACCCCGATCAGCTGCACCTCGGGGTCCTCGTAGAACGGCGCGAAGATGCCGATCGAGTTCGAGCCGCCACCCACGCAGGCGATCACCCGCTCGGGCAGGCGCCCGGCCAGCTCCAGGATCTGGGCCCGCGCCTCGTCGCCGATCACCCGTTGCAGCTCGCGGACGAGTGCCGGGTAGGGCGCCGGCCCGACGCAAGAGCCGATCACGTAGTGGGAGCTCCCGACGTTGGTCACCCAGTCGCGGATCGCCGCCGAGACGGCCTCCTTGAGCGTCCGGGCGCCGGCGTCGACCGCCTCCACGGCTGCCCCCAGCAGCCGCATCCGCTGGACATTGGGCTGCTGGCGGCGCATGTCCTCGGTGCCCATGTAGACGACGCACTCCAGGTCGAGCAGCGCGCAGGCGGTGGCCGTGGCCACGCCGTGCTGGCCCGCCCCGGTCTCGGCGATGATCCGCCGCTTGCCCATCCGCTGGGCCAGCAGGCACTGGCCGAGCGCGTTGTTGATCTTGTGGGCGCCCGTGTGGTTGAGGTCCTCGCGCTTGAGATAAATCGGGTGACCCGCCACCTGGCTGAGCCGCTCGGCCAGGTACAGGGGCGAGGGACGGCCCACGTAGTCCCGGAGAAGCGCAGCTAGGCGGTGGCGGAACCCAAAGTCCGCCGCCGCCTCCACCCACGCCTGCTCGAGCTCGATGAGCGCCGGCATCAGCGTCTCCGGCACGTACTGGCCCCCGTAGGGACCGAAGCGATGCTCGATCGTGGTCATGAGGGGGTGCCGACGGGGGAGGCCTCGGCGACTGCGGTGGCGAACTCGCGCAGCTTGGCGTGATCCTTGCGGCCGGGAGCCGACTCCACGCCGCTGGCCACGTCAACCGCGTACGGGTGCACGGCGGCGATCGCGCCGCCCACGTTCTCCGGGGTCAGGCCGCCGCTGAGGATCAGGGGCACTGCCGAGCGCCGGCCGGCGACGAGCCCCCAGGCGAACGTCTCGCCGGTGCCGCCGGGCTGATCGGGGAGGTAGCCGTCCAGCAGGTGAAAGTCGGTGTGGAAGGCGGCCAGGCCCTGGACCTCGGCGCCGCTGCGCACGCGGGCGGCCTTGATCACCCGGCAGCCCGTGCGCCGCGCCACCTCGCCGCAGAACGCCGGGCCCTCCTGGCCGTGGAGCTGAACCAGGGTCAGGCCGATCGCCTCGGCGGCCTGGGTCACCTCCTCGAGCGTCGGGTTGACGAACACGCCGGCGATCTGGAGCTTGCGGCGTACGTCGGCGCCGATCCCGGCGGCCACATCGAGCGCGACGGCCCGGGGGGAGCCGGGCCACAGGATCATCCCGATTGCCCAGGCGTCCAGCGACACCGCCAGCTCGGCATCGGCGGGCCGAGTGATCCCGCAGAACTTGATGTGGGTGTGGGAGGCGGCCATCCCCACATCGTAGATACGCGGGGGTCAGGCGCCGACGCCGGTCAGCTCGCGGCAGGCGGCCCCGATGTCGGGTGCGCGCATCAGCGCCTCCCCGACCAGCACGGCGTCGACCCCGGCGCCAGCCAGCTCCTCCAGCTCGGCACGGCGGCTGAAGCCGGACTCGGCGACGACCAGCGTGCCCTTGGGGATCCGCGGGCTCAGCTCGAAGGTGCGGGCCGTGTCCACCTTCAGGGTGGAGAGATCGCGGTTGTTGACGGCGATGATCGGCGCCTCGAGCTCGACCGCGACCTCCAGCTCACGCGCGTCATGCACCTCGACCAGCGCGCCCAGCTCGAGCTTCGTGGCCAGCTGGTGCAGCTCGGCCAGGTGGTCCGGTTCGAGGGCGGCCACGATCAGCAGGATCGCGTCGGCTCCGGCGGCCAGAGCCTCATGCACCTGGTAGTCGTCGACGATGAAGTCCTTGCGGAGGATCGGCAGCCTGACCGTCTCGCGAGCCACCTGGAGATCCTCCAGCCGGCCGCCGAAGCGGGTCTCCTCGGTGAGCACGGAGATGGCGGCGGCGCCCGCGCGCTCGTAGGCGAGGACGACGTCCCTGAGAGGCATGTCCTCGCGGATCGCGCCCGCCGAGGGCGAGCGGCGCTTGTGCTCGGCGATCACCGACAGCCCAGGGGCGGCCAGCGCGCCGGCGAACGACCGGCGATCGCCGGTGCTGGCTCGTTTGGCCGCCGCCCGGGCCAGCGCGGCCGCGGGGATGACCTGCTTGCGCTCAGCCAGCCGCTCGCGCGTCGTGGCGAGGATCTCGGCGAGCACGTTCACGAGGTCGCGCTGGCGGGCCCGGCGAGCTGGTGGGTGTGCTCCACGAACTGCTCGAGCTTGTCGGCGGCGGCGCCCGAGTCGATGGCCTCCTGGGCGGCCTGGACTCCGGCGTGCAGCGTCTCCGCCACGCCACCGGCGTAGATCGCCGCGCCGGCGTTGAGCACGGCCAGATCACGGGCCGCCCCGTCCTCGCCCCCGAGGATTGCTCGAGTGGTGGCGGCGTTCTCGGCCGGATCGCCGCCGGGCACGGACTCGGGCGGATGGCGGGGCAGGGACAGCTCCTCAGGGGTGACCGAGTACTCCCGCACGGAGCCGCCGGTCACCTCCAGCACGTGGGTGGGGGCGGAGATGCTGAGCTCGTCGACCCCGTCCTCGCCGCACACCAGCAGGGCGTGGCGGGTGCCGAGCAGGGCCAGCGCCCCGGCCAGCTTGGCCAGGTTCTCCGGAGTCGACACGCCGAGCAGCTGTCGCGTCGCCCCGGCCGGGTTGGTCAGCGGCCCCAGGAAGTTGAACGTCGTGCGCACCCCCAGCTGGCGGCGCACGGGGATCACATAGCGGGTCGCCGGGTGATGCGCGGGGGCGAACATGAAGCCGAAGCCGATCTCGTCGATACATCGGGCCACCTCGAGCGGGCCCAGGTCGATCCGGGCCCCCAGCGCCTCCATCAGGTCGGCCGATCCCGACAGCCCGGTGGCCGAACGGTTGCCGTGCTTGGCCACCGTGCAGCCGGCCCCGGCGGCGATCAGGGCGGCGGTGGTGGACACGTTGAATGTGCGGCGTCCCCCTCCGGTGCCGGCGGTGTCCAGGAGATCCTGGTGCTTGGCCGGGACGCGGGCGGCGAACTCGCGCATCGTCCGGGCCAGTCCGGCAAGCTCCTCCACCGTCTCGCCCTTGATGCGCAGAGCGATCAGGAAGGCGGCGATCTGGACCTCGCTGGCCTGGCCGGACATGATCTCGGCCAGCACGGCGGCGGTTTCGTCCTGGCTCAGATCGTGACCACCGGCCAGACGGTCGATCGAACCGGTGAGCAGCTCGCTCACGCCCGAGCCCCGTTGATGAAGTTGGCCAGCAGCTCGCGTCCGGACTGGGTGAGGACCGATTCGGGATGGAACTGCACGCCCTCGGCCGGCAGCTCCCGGTGGCGTACGGCCATGACCACGCCCCCGCCGGTGGCGCTCTGCTCCAGCACATCGGGCAGGGCCGGGTCGGCGACCAGCGAGTGGTAGCGCCCCACCTTAAGCTGCTGGGGCAGGCCCGCGAAGATCGTGCGTCCGTCGTGCTCGATCGTGGTCGTCTTGCCGTGCACCGGCTCGTGCTGGATCACCCGGCCTCCCCAGGCCTGCACGAGTGCCTGATGGCCGAGGCAGACCCCAAGCGTGGGGATCCGGGCGGCCGGGAAGCGGCGCACTGCCTCCAGCGAGATGCCGGCCTGATCGGGCGTGCACGGCCCGGGCGAGACGATCACCCGGTCATAGCCGCGGGTGATCAGCTGATCAACGGTGGCGTGATCGTGACGGACCACCTCGATGTCGTGGGCAGGTGTGGTCAGCTCTCCCAGGTACTGGACCAGGTTGTAGGTGAAGCTGTCGTAGTTGTCGATCACCAGGATGCGCATCGGTCAGTCCCAGTCTGGCTGGGCCAGGGCCAGCTCGATGGCGGCCAGCACCGCCCGGGACTTGGCCACCGACTCCTCGTACTCGTAGTCAGGCCGGGCGTCGGCCACCGTCCCGCCGCCCGCCTGAACGTGCGCGACGCCGTCCTTGACGACCACCGTACGGATGTGGATGCAGGTGTCGAGATCTCCGTCGTAGGAGACCCACCCGATCGCTCCCCCGTAACCTCCCCGCTTGACCGGCTCGAGCTCGTCGATGATCTGCATGGCGCGGACCTTGGGGGCGCCCGACAGAGTGCCGGCGGGCAGCACCGAACGCAGCGCGGCGAGCGCGCCGACCTCCGGCCGGAGCTGGCCCGTGACGTTGGAGACGATGTGCATCACGTGGCTGTAGTTCTCCACGACCATGAAGTCCTCGACCCTGACGCTGCCGTAGCTGCAGACCCGGCCCAGGTCGTTGCGCCCGAGGTCGACGAGCATCACGTGCTCGGCCCGCTCCTTGGGGTCGGCCAGCAGCGACTCGGCGTTCCGGGCGTCCTCCTCAACGCTCCCGCCTCGCGGCCGGGTGCCCGCGATCGGCCGGGTGGCCACGCGGCGGCCGGTCACCGTGATCAGCGGCTCCGGGCTGGCGCCGGCGATCTCGAAGTCCCCGAAGTCCAGGAAGTACATGTAGGGGCTTGGGTTGACGGTCCGCAGGCCCCGGTAGATGGAGAAGGCGCTGACCGGCGTCTGGGCGGACCAGCGCTGGGAGGGCACCACCTGGTAGGCGTCGCCGGCGCGGATGTACTCGATGATCCGGCTCACGTTGGCCTCGAACTGCTGGCGGGTCATGTTCGACGCGAAGGTGGGTGCTGCCCGGCCGGACTTGATACCGGCCGGGCGAGGCAGGCCACCGCTCAAGATGGCTCGGACCTGCGAGACGTTGTCCCGGGCCCGCCGCTCGGAGCCCTCCTCGCGCGCGTAGACGTTGGCGATTACGGTCACCGAGCGCATCAGGTGGTCGAACACGACCAACGTGTCGGTCAGCATCAGGGCCAGATCGGGTGTGCCCAGCGGATCGGGATTGGGTGGCCCCAGCGGCTCGACCGTGCGGACCAGGTCGTAGGCGAACATCCCCACTGCGCCTCCGGCAAACGGAGGCACCCCGGGGAGTCGCGGAGCCCGGGAGTGCGCCAGCTCGGTGGCGGCCAGCTCATAGGGGTCACCGGCGTCCCCGAGCGACCAGCGGAGCACCTTGCGCGGGCGGATCCCGATGAACGAGTAGCGCCCGACACGCCCCTGCTCGGCCGACTCGAGCAGGAAGGCCGGTTGGCCCGGGTGGGCGGCCCGCAGCTTCAGGAAAGCCGAGACCGGCGTCTCGGTGTCTGCGATCCAGGTCTCGGCGATCGGGACCAGGTCGTACTGGCCCAGGAGTGCGCCGAGCTGATCGGAGTCAGCGGCGACGCTCATCGAGCACCTGCTCGGCGTCGGCCAGGCTGAGCCCGCGCGAGGCGAGCAGCACGGACAGGTGGTAGAGGACGTCGGCCGCCTCCTCGGCCACCCGCTCGTCCGGTTCCTGACGAGCGGCGCGGGACACCTCCTCGGCCTCCTCCTCGACCTTCTCGCCGATGCGGTTGGGATCAGCGAGCAGAGCGGCGGTGTAGGAACCGTCGGGCCTGGCCTGGGCGCGCTCGGCGATCGTGCGCTCGAGGGTGGGGAGCGTGGCGAAGGGAGCCGAGCCGGCCTCAGGATCTCCCCGGTGAAAGCACGAGCGCTCGCCGGTGTGGCAGGCCGGCCCGGCCGGCTCGACCAGGGCGAGCAGGGCGTCGGCGTCACAGTCGTAGCGAATCGCCCTGAGCTTCTGGGTGTGGCCCGAGGTTCCGCCCTTGTGCCACAGCTCCTGGCGCGAGCGGCTCCAGAAGTGCATCTCGCCGGTCTGCCGGGTGCGCTGGAGCGCCTCGGCGTTCATGTAGGCCACGGTCAGCACCTCACCGCTGCGCCAGTCCTGCACCACGCACGGGACCAGGCCCCGTTCGTCGTAGTTGATCTGAGAGTCGTCCACCGGGGCCGGTGAGTTTAGTGTCGCGGCGCCGCCCGGAATCACTCGATGCCGAGGCGGTCCAGCACGCGGTCGTCGGCTCGCCAGTGCCGGCGCACCCGTACCGACAGAGCCAGATGCACCTGACTGCCCAGCTCGCGTTCGATCGCCTTGCGGGCGCCGGTCCCGATCGCCTTGATCATCCGCCCGCCGGCCCCGATCAGGATGCCCTTCTGGGACTCGGTCTCGACCAGGACGACGGCTTCCACGCGCACCAGATCCGGACGGGGCTGGTCGATCGACTCTATCTCCACCTCGACCGCGTGCGGGACCTCCTCCCGCGTGCGCGAGAGCACCTGCTCGCGGACCAGTTCGGCCAGACGCACCGCCTCTGACTGGTCCGAGCGCTGGGAGGCATCGAAGTAGAACGGGCCGGCAGGAAGCAGCGAGACGAGCCGCTCGACCAGCGGCGCCATCCCGCTGCCCGTCCGCGCTGACACGGGGAAGATGTCCTCGGCCACCCCCAGGTCGGCCGCCGCCTGGAGGGCCGCAGCCGTGCGGGCGGGGTTGGTCCGGTCCACCTTGTTCACGGCCAAGATCACCGGCACCGAGGTACGGGCCAGCAGCTCGGCGATGAATCTGTCGCCAGGCCCGATGCCCTGCTCGGCGTTGACCAGCATCAGGCAGCCGTCGGCATCGGCCAGCTCGTACTCGACCCGCCGCTGCATGCGCTCGGTGAGCGCATCCCGGGGGCGCTGCACACCGGGAAGGTCGACGAGCACCAGCTGCCAGTCCGGGCCGCTGGCCACCCCCCGAATGGCCCGGCGAGTGGTCTGTGGCTTGTCGGACACGATCGCCACCTTGACGCCCACGATGGCATTGGCCAGGGTCGATTTGCCGACATTGGGCCGGCCGGCCAGCGCGATGAAACCTGATCGGGTGGGGCTGGGAGCACTCACCGGACCCACCGCATCAGCTCGGATTGCAGCGCCTGCATCTCCCCGTCGTCGGCCTCGTGGTCCATCCCGGTCAAGTGCAGGCTGCCGTGGACCACGGCCTCGCGCAGGTCGGCCGTGTGCTCGGGGCAGATGACGATGTCGCCGAGTTCCCGGGGGCCGGCGGGCTTACCGTCCTCGTCGACGCCGAAGGACAGGACGTCGGTGGCGGCGTCGTTGCCGCGGTACTCGCGGTTGAGGTCGCGGATCCGCTCCTCGTCCACGAACTGCACCGCCAGGTGACCATCGTCGAGGCCGGCGGAGGACAGCGCCAGCGCGCACAGCTCGCGCACCTCCAGCGCGCTGGGATCCTCGGGCTCGAGCATCTCGGTCCCCAGGACCTCGATGTCGAGCTCAGGCACTTTCCGCGGGCCTGAGGCCGGGCGCCAGATGCTGTGCGTGCTCGTTGTAAGCGGCCACGATCCGCCTGACCAGCTTGTGGCGGACGACGTCCTCCTCGCCGAACCGCACGAACTCGATGCCCTCGACCCCGTCCAGGATCTCTGAGACCACCACCAGGCCGGAGCTCTGATCGCGGGGCAGATCGATCTGAGTGATGTCGCCGGTGACCACCACCTTGGAGTTGAAGCCCAGGCGGGTGAGGAACATCTTCATCTGCTCGGGGCTGGTGTTCTGGGCCTCGTCGAGGATGATGAAACTGTCATTAAGCGTCCTACCACGCATATATGCGAGCGGCGCCACCTCGATCACTCCCCGCTCCAGGTGCTGGCTGACCCGCTCGGGGTCGAGCATGTCGTGCAGGGCGTCGAACAGGGGGCGCAGGTAGGGGTCGACCTTGGCCATCAGGTCGCCCGGGAGGAAGCCGAGCCGCTCCCCGGCCTCGACGGCGGGTCGGGTGAGAATGATCCGGTTGACCTCGCGGCGGCTGAGGGCGGCCGCGGCCAGGGCCACGGCGAGGAACGTCTTGCCGGTGCCGGCCGGCCCGATCCCAAAGGTGATCGTATTGCGGCGGATCGAGTCGACGTAGCGCTTCTGGTTGACCGTCTTGGGGGCCACCTTGGTGGCCCGGTGGCGCCAGACCACGTCCTCCAGGATGGCGGCGGGAGACTCGTCCTGATCGAGCGCCCGGGACACGGCCTCGATCGTGCCCGGCGCGATCTCGTGTCCCTGGGCGACCAGCTCGGTCAGCTCGCGGATCACCGTTGAGGCGCCGGCCACCGCCGCGGGCTCGCCGTCCAGGGTCAGAAGGTTGCCGCGCAGGAACACTGCGCAGTCGAGGTGGCTCTCCAGGGTGCGGAGGACGGCGTCGCCGCTGCCGGCCAGCTCGGCGGCGATGGAGTTGTCCAGTTCGATCTGACTGCGCATGGTTTCTCCTATGAGCTCAGCGCCGCCCTCACAGCTGCCGACGCCCGCTTGCCGTCAACTCTTCCCTCCGCCCTGGCCATGACCGCTTTCATCACCTGGCCCATGTCCTTGGGGGTGGTGGCCCCGGTCTCGGCGATCGCGGCCGTGACGATCTCCTGGAGCTCGCTGTCGCCCAGTTCGGCGGGCAGGTAGCTGCTGATGATCTCCGCCTCGGCCTCCTCGCCCTCGGCCAGCTCGGGCCGGCCCGCCTCCCGGAACTGGGAAGCGGCCTCCAGCCGGCGCTTGCGCTCGCGGCGCAGCACCGCCAGCTCGTCGCCTGGCCCCTCCTTGGCGTCCTTCTGAAGCTCGGAGAGGACCAGCCGGAGCGCACCGACCCGCTGCTTCTGACCAGCCTTCATGGCGCTGGTCATGTCGGAGCGAACCTGTTCGGTGAGCGTCAACTCACTTCTAAATATAGGCCGGGGCGCAGCGGATGCCGTCCGCCTGGATGTCCTGGCAGATCACGCCTACGACCTCTCCCCGCGCTCCGGCTCCTGCCGGCAGGTAGCAACGGGTGTAGTCGGCGGTGTAGCCCGAGCACTGGCTCTCGGCGGTCTTGTCGATCAGCACCCACTCACGGCCGCCGAGCTTGACGGCCCGGTGCAGTCGCGAGCGAGCCTCCGACACCGAGGTCGACGTTACCGGTCCCGGGGCCCGCGGCGACCCGTCGAGGTCACCGCAGGCCCCACCCGCCGCGGAGGTCAGCGCTCCGCCGCCGGGCCGTACCTGACGACGGTCAGGTCCGCCGCCAGCGCACACCGCCCCCAACCGGGCGGCCCCCGAACTCATCGGCCGCCGTGACGCGCAGCGTCCTCGTGACGGTGCGCTGGGAGAGGAGAGAGAGCTCAGCCGGGAAACCAGCACGAGGCTTGGGCCGCGGCACGAACAGATCGAGGAGTTGGCCACCAAGGGTGACACCGATCGCGAGCGGATTCAGCATTGTGTGTTCACCTCCTTCGCCGTAATGGAGTGGCTGAAGGATCCCTTTCCGGCGAGCGGCGAGCATCGGCCAGATGGCCAGGATTCCGGGTGGATGTGTTGTCCAGCTGTGGGGGGTCCTTGAGCTCGCCAACCTCGCCACAGCAGGTTTCGCCGCCTGGCCGCGGACTTGCCGCCGAGGGTGACACCGCTCGCGAGCGGATTCAGCATGTGTGTTCACGATGGAGGGGGACCACGTGCCGTCACCCGGCTCGAACGAGCAAACCGCCGCGCGGTGAGGCGATTTGCTCGTTGGGCGCCGGTTCTGGTGCCCGAATGACCGATCTGGCCGGCCCCGGCGCGATTTGCTCGTTCAGACCGGTTGGAGGGTCTTCCGCGTGCGCGCCGCCACTTCATCGCGGCCGTTCAGACAGACAGCTACTCCCCGGGAGGGTCGGGCAGCGCCCCCGGCTGGAGATCCTCGGGCGGCGGAGGCGCCGGACCGTCGAGGCGAGGCGGATGTCCGAGCTGCCCCATCTCGGCGATGTCCCGCGGGAAGATGATCTCGGTGCTCCAGTCGGCGATCAGCCGGGACTTGCGATCCAGGCCGGGCATCCAGGCCAGGTGGTAGAAGCGGCAGATCGCCCAGGCGATGAAGCCGCGGACGCGGATGCCCATCAGGTTGGCCACCGCCTGGTGGCGGCCGAGCTCGGCAAACGACCCCAGCGTTTTGAACGTGAACGGCTTGACCTCGCCGCGAGCCCCGAGTGTGACCGCGACGTTGCGGGCCAGCAGCTTGCCCTGCCGGATCGCGTGCTGGGCGGTGGGCGGGCACGGATGCCCGGGGCGCGCCGGGTCGGGGATCGCGGCCACGTCCCCGACCGCCCACACGTTGTCGTAGGCGGGCACGCGCAGGTATTCGTTGCAGACGATCCGCCCACCCTCCAGCTCGAGGCCCATTCGCTCGGCCACCGGGCTGGCCCTGACGCCGGCCGTCCAGCACACGGTCCGGGTCGGGATCACCTCCCCGTCCGAGAGGATCACCCGGTCGTCGCGCACCTCCTGCACCTGGGTGGACAGACGGAAGGCGATCCCCCGGCGCTCCAGCAGCCTGACCGTGAAGTCGGCCAGCTGGGGCTGGATCTCCGGCATCACCCGCGGCGCTGCGTCGACCAGCGTCCAGCGGGTGCCGACCTCGCGGCAGCGGGGGTAGCGCTTGATGATGTCGCGGGCGAAATCGGCCAGGAAGGCGACGCCCTCGAGCCCCGCGTAGCCGCCGCCGACGAACACGAACGACAGCCACGGCTTGCGCGCCTCGGGATCGTCGAGTCCCTCGGCCAGCTCCAGATGGCGGACCACGCGGTTGCGCAGGGCGGTGGCCTCGGCGATCGTCTTGAAGCCGATCGCGTGCTCGACGAGGCCGGGGATCGGGAAGGTGCGGGACACCGAGCCGATGGCGATGATCAGCTGGTCGTAGGAGTAATCGATCGTCTGGCCGCTGATCATCTTCACCTTCAGGGCGCCCCGCTCCGGCTCGCCACCGGTCACCCAGCCCATCCGCAGCTCGGTGCGCTTCAAGTGCTCACGCAGCGGCACCACCACATGCCGGGGATCCAGCGTGCTGGCCGCGGCGCCCGGCAGGAGCGGCGCGTAGAGGAGGAAGTTGACGTCGTTGATCAGCGTGATGCGAACGTCGGGCGGGGCCAGCTTCTCCAGCTTCTTGGCGGCGTAATAGCCGCCAAACCCACCCCCGGCGATGACGACGTCGCGGACCACGACGGCAAACCTACCCGGGAAGCTCGGCCGACAACAGCAGCGCCGCCCAATCGCCGCCCACCCGGCGGTCCCGTTCACGCAGTCCGACCCCGGCAAAGGCGTCGGCGATCGGATCAGCCTCGCGCTCGAGCAGGCCGCTGGCGATCACCCGCTCGGGCCGCTCGGCGATGCCGCTGGCCAGCTGCGAGCACCAGATCAGCAGCAGCCCAGCCAGCAGGTTGGCCAGCACCAGGGGGGCCGCCGGCACGGGCGCGGAGCGCAGATCGAAGCAGCGAGCCGAGACCGCCTCGCCCACCCCGTTCACGCGTGCGTTCTCGACGGTGGCCTCAACGGCCAGGGGATCGAAGTCCAACCCGAGGACGGGCGTCCACCCGAGCCGGGCGGCGGCGATCCCCAGCACGCCTGAGCCGCAGCCAAGGTCGATCACCGCCGCGGACCCGACACCAATGCCGGTGGTCTCAAAGACCACCGGCCGCTGAAGGTCGAGCAGCAGCTCCAGACACAGGCGTGTGGTCGCGTGGGCGCCGGTCCCGAACGCACGCCCCGGGTCGATCACCAGGTCGAACCCCCCGCCGGGGAGCGCGGGCGCCCAGGGAGGCCGGACGACCAGCCGGTCCCCCAGCACCAGCGGGCGGTGGAACTGACGCCAGCGTTCGGCCCAGTCGTCGGCCACCTCGCTGGTGCTCACCTGCACGAGCGCGCCTCCCGCAGCCACCTCCAGGTCGGGCAGCGAGGGCAGCTCGCCGGGCGGACCGTAGACGGCGTACTCCACGGTTTCGGGGTCGACGTCCACCTCCTCGACGCCGTCGGGCGCCAGCTCGATCAGCTCGGCCAGGACCAGCTCCGCCTGGGCGCGGCGGACCCGGATGGCGAGGCGTATCACCCGCCGAAGGCGCGGCGGAGCTTGGCGAACACGCCCTCGTCGCTGCGGAGGTTCTCCTCGGTCAGCGAACCGGCCAGCTGCTCGTAGAGCTCGCGCTGCTGATGCGCCAGGCGCCGGGGGACGATCACGTTGACCACCACCCGTAGGTCGCCGTGGCGGCGCCCGCGCAGCGAGGGCATACCTTTGCCGCGCACGATCAGGGTCTCGTGGGGCTGGGTGCCGGCGGGGATCTCCAGCTCGACCGGGTCATCCAGGGTCGGCACCTCGACCGTGGTGCCCAGCGCGGCCAACGGCGCGGAGATGTCCACGGCGGTCACCAGGTTGTCGCCGTCGCGCACGAACCGCGAGTCCTCGCGCACGCGGATCAGCACGTACAGATCGCCGGGGGGTCCGCCCCGCTCGCCGGCGTGCCCGCGGCCGGCCACCCGGATGCGCTGCCCGTTGGCGATGCCTGGCGGCGCCTCGACGGACACGCTGACGTGATCGACGCGGCGGCCGCGACCGTCACAGCGCTCGCACGGGGTCTGGGGGACCTTGCCGTCACCGCCGCAGCGGTCGCAGACCGCAGTCCGCATCACCTGGCCGAACGGCGTGCGGGCGACGCTGCGGATCTGTCCGGTGCCGTCGCATTGGGGGCAGGTCTCGATCGGGGTGCCCGGCTCGGCGCCATTGCCGTGGCAGCGCTCGCACAGGACGATCGCCTCGTAGCCGACCTTGACGCTCGAGCCGTGGGCTGCCTCGCTCAGGTCGACCTGGGCCGACACGGACACGTCGGCGCCCTGGGTGGGGCCGCCGGCTCGCCCGCCGCCGAAAGCATCGCCGAACAGCCCGCCGAAGGTGGCGCCACCGCCGCCTCCGAAGAAGGCCTCAAAAATGTCCGCGACCGACCCGAACCCCTCGAAGTTGGGGGCGTAGCCGCCGCTGCGCAGGCCCTCGTGGCCGTAACGGTCGTAGGTGGCGCGCCGGTCGGCGTCGGACAGCACCTCATAGGCCTCGGCGGCCTGCTTGAACTTCTCCTCGGCCTGGGGGTCGTCCGTGTTGACGTCGGGATGGAGCTCTCGAGCCAGACGGCGAAACGCCTTCTTGATGTCCGAATCGTTGGCCTCGCGGGAGACGCCGAGGATCTCGTAGTAGTCGCGGGGTGGCGTGGAGGCGCTCATCGCTCGTCGTACACCTCGGCCACGAAGGTGGACAGCTGGGCGGCGGCCTCCCGGACGGCGCTGATGGCGCGCGGATAGTCCATCCGCAGGGGACCGATCACCGACACGGCGCCCAGGTTTCGCTGGGGCAGGCCGTAGCCGGAGGCGACGAGCGCCAGCGAGCGCAGCGCGGGCTGATCGTTCTCGGTGCCAATCCGGACGAGCACCTCCCGCGAGCCCAGGTAGCGCCGGAGCACGCTGAGCAGGTTCACCCGGTGCTCCAGCATCTCCACCAGGGTGTTGAGCTCGCTGACATCGCCCTGCTGCTCGAAGCGCAGCAGCCGGCTGGTCCCGTCCACGTACAGCGTCTCCTGGGCCGATTCGGCCACGTCGGTGAACACCGGGCTCAGCGCGTTCAGGAAGGTGGCCTCGCGCTCGGAGAGGGAGGGGTCGCGCAGGCGCTGGTGGAGCATGCGGGCGCCCAGGCCGATGCCCACCAGGCGCTCGTTGAGATAGGAGGCGGCCCAGTCGGCCAGCCCCGGGTCGATCGGGCGCTCGAAGGTGAACAGGCGCTTGCTCACCCCGCCGGTGGAGGTGATCACCACCACCATCAGCACCTGCGGCTGGAGGGAGAGCACCTCGACGCGGCGGATCGTGGAGGTGTCGATCGGCGGCGCTGTGACGATCGCCAGCAGGTCGGTGACCTGGCTGAGGGCCTCGGTGGTGATCTGCATGGCCTCGTCCAGCTCGCGTCTAACCAGCGACAGGGAGAGCGACGGCTGCGGGGGCTGGCTGGGTCCGCGGTTGGCCAGCAGGCTGTCGACGAAGTACCGGTAGCCGGCCTCGGTGGGGATCCGCCCGGCCGAGGTGTGCGGGTGGGCCAGCAGCCCCTGGTCCTCCAGGTTGGCCAGCTCGTGCCGGATCGTGGACGGCCCCCACGCGGACCCGGCGCTGAGCGCTCTGGAGCCCACGGGCGATCCCTGCTGGAGGTATTCCTCCACCACGCGGCGCAGCACGAGCTCCTGGCGTTCGGTCAGCATCTCCTACTGATTCTAAGAAGGCGCGGGCGGCCCCACGCCGCGCTGGTCCCGCTACTCGCCGGCGATCGTGGCGACTGCGTTGCGGATGATCCGCCGCCCCGCCTGGGTGGCCTCGAGTTTGGCGGTGGCGACAGAGCCATCAACTGAGCTCACCTCACCGCTGACGGTGATCTCCTCTTCGAGCTGGCCCATGCCCCGGAACTCCACCTTGAGTGAGGCGAGCTTGTCCGGCCCTCCGGCCGTCTCGGTGACGGCGCGCGCCACCTGCGCCATCGTCCACAGACCATGCAGGATCCGTCCGGGGAGCCCCACCTGCTTGGCGAACGTCTCATCGAGGTGGATCGGGTTGAAGTCGCCCGAGGCGCCGGCATACCGGTAGGTCAGGTACGGGTCGGGCGTGACGTGAAGCTCGATCTGATCGCCGGGGGACAGGGTCATTCCGCGGAGACTCCTCTGACGATGTTGGTCCAGGTGCCGACGCAAACCGCGTCGCCCAGCTGGTTGATCGAGGTCGTCTGGAACTCGTAGAAGGCCAGCTCGCTGCGCTGGCGGATGTCGGTGATCTCGGCTGTCGTGCTGATCTCGTCGCCCGCCACCACCAGGCCGCTCCAGCGGAACCCCTGGGCACCGTGGACGAGCATCGCGAAGTTGATCTGCAGCTCCGGGTCGAACAGCACCGGCCCGAGCATCCGTCCCGCGTAGACGACGGCGAACATCGGCGGCGCGACCAGATCGGCGTAGCCGGCCGCGCGGGCCGCCTCCAGGTCGTGGTGCAGTGGGTTGGTCTCCCCCACCGCAGCCGCGTACTCGCGGATCTTCTCGCGACCGACCGCGTAGTCCAACGCGGGGTAGGTCTTGCCGATCTTGTCGGTGGGCAGGACCACGGGCCGGGAGTCTCTCAGAAGATCGTCGGTACGGTGCCGCCGTCGACGGCCCAGGCCGCACCGCTCACGTTGGCCGCCTGCTCCGAGCACAGGAAGGCGATCACCGCCGCCACCTCCTCCTCGGTGCCGAGCTTCCCCCGCGGGGTGCGCCCGGCCAGCGCCTGGAGCACCTGCTCACGGGACTGGGAGGTCTTGGCGGCGACCTGATCGCCCAAGCCGCCGTCGGCGAGCCACATCTCGCCTTCGATCGCTCCCGGAGCCACGGCGTTGACCAGCACTCCCTGGGCGGCGAAGTGATCGGCGAACGCGCGCGACAGCGACAGCTGGGCCGCCTTGGTGACCGAATAGGCCATGTCGAGGGTTCCGCTGGGGCGCTTGGCCGATGAGGAAGTGACGTTGACGATGCGCCCCCAGCCGCGGTGGGCCATCGCCGGGGCGATCGCCCGCATCAGCCGCATCGGGACCATCACGTGGAGCTCCCACTGCTCCTGCCACGCCTCGTCGGTGAGATCGTTCAGGTCCCGGACTCCGGTGACCCCGGCGTTGTTGACCAACACATCGAGGCCGCCCAGGGCGTCAGCGGCGGCGACCCGGATGCGCTCGGCGGCATCCGGCGCCGTGAGGTCGAGGGCGAGTGGTTCAGCGGTGGTGGCGCCATGCTCGCGGCACTCGCGGGCCACCCTCTGAAGCGCCTCCACCCGGCGCCCGACCAGCAGCACCGACGCCCCCTCGGCCGCCAGCGCCCGAGCCGTCGCCGACCCGATCCCCCCGGACCCGCCGGTCACCACACACGCGCGTCCACGCAAGCCGAAATCCATGGGGGCGATTGTTTCACGAGAA
>Ga0182024_10002197_pt1 | contig 48948 bp, 49 predicted proteins | sample P32metaG_FD_120480 | JGI IMG/M metagenome (GOLD analysis project Ga0182024, IMG submission 120480) | Permafrost microbial communities from Stordalen Mire, Sweden - P3-2 metaG (Illumina Assembly) | ecosystem: Environmental > Terrestrial > Soil > Wetlands > Permafrost | place: Sweden: Stordalen...
GTAGCCATTAAGGGATTGCTTTCTTTTTGGACGCGCTGGGTACTCATTGGCGTTTCGCGCGACATCGAATTCGACATTCGCAGCGACCTGCTTGACCGCTTGCTGGTGATGGAGCCGGAATTTTATGTGCGCAACCGCACCGGCGAATTAATGTCCCGCGCCACCAACGATTTGAACGCCGTGCGCATGGTGCTCGGTCCAGGAATTATGTATAGCGGCACTACCCTGGCCACCATGGTCTTTGCGTTAAGCATCATGGTGAAGCTGTCGCCCGCGCTAACGCTGTGGGTGATGCTGCCCGTGCCCGTCGTCTTTGTTGTGGTGCGCCACTTTGGAAAAATCATTCACGAGCTGTACGAAAAAATTCAGGCTTCGCTCGCCACGCTGTCCGCAAAGGTCCAGGAAAATCTGTCCGGGGTGCGCGTCGTCCGCGCGTACGCGCAAGAGGACGCAGAAATTCGTTCTTTCGATGAGCCCAATCGCGAGTACGTCGCCACCAACGTCAAATTGATCCGCAACTGGAGCATGTTCATGCCGTCGCTTCAGGCGCTCATCGGCACCACCTTTCTGATCGTGCTGTGGCAGGGCGGCCATGAACTGTTACGCAGAGAAATTTCCCTCGGGGCGCTCATCGCGTTTTACACCTACCTCGGTCAACTGGTGTGGCCCATGATTGCCCTCGGCTGGGTCACCAATATCTTTCAGCGCGGCGCCGCTTCCATGGGCCGCCTGACGTATATTTTGCGAGCCAATCCGCAAATTGACGATCGTTACGCGAAGATCGCGCGGGAAAACGTTCCGCAAGGCGAAATTGAATTTCGTAATTTGACGTTTCGCTTTCCGACCACCATGGCGGGTAACGCAACAGCTGGCGCAGCGGCTGCTAAAGCCGTTGCCGGCAATGGCGCGGGAGTCTCGCGCGGACCTGCCGCGGCCAACGAAGGCCCCACGGTTTTGCACGATATTAATTTGCGCATTCCGGCGGGCTCGACTCTCGCCATCGTCGGACCAACGGGAAGCGGGAAATCAACGCTGGCCGCGCTCATCGCGCGTCTGTGGGAGGCGCCCGAAGGTTCGCTGCTTGTGGACGGTCACGCGATTCGCGAATGGCCCCTGGCCACGCTGCGTCGCGCCATCGGCTACGTGCCGCAAGATACCTATTTATTCAGCGAAACGATTGGCGAAAATATCGCCTTCGGTTTACCGCAATACGATGAGGCGCAAGTTCGCGAAGCCGCCAAAATCGCCAGCTTTGACGCGGAAGTGCAGGATTTTCCGGAAAAGTACGCCACCATGGTCGGTGAACGCGGCATCACACTTTCCGGCGGACAGAAACAGCGCACCGCAATTGCGCGCGCTGTGGTGCGCGATCCGCGCATTCTCATTCTCGACGATTCCCTTTCCAGCGTGGACACACAAACCGAAGAGCGTATTTTGGCGGGTTTGCGCGGTGTGATGGCGGACCGCACCACCATCATGATTTCGCACCGCACCTCGACCGTCCGCGATGCCGACCAGATTGTGACTTTGCGCGACGGCCGCATCATCGAATGCGGCACGCACGATGAACTTTTATCGCGCGGCGGATATTACGCCGAGCTGTATCACAAGCAGTTGCTCGAAGAAGAGCTCGAACGGGCATGAGCAACATTCACGAAGAAGAAGCACTTGGCAAAGCGTACGACGCGCATCTGATGCGGCGGTTGCTGCAATACATGCGGCCGTATCGCTGGAGCGTGGTGCTGGCGCTCGCGCTGGTGGCCATCGTCACGCCGCTCGAACTGGCGCCACCGATCATTTTCAAGTCCGCCATCGACAAATATTTCACGCCTTTCGTGAATGGTGCGATTACGGAAAGTGCTGCCTGGAGCGGAGTGAAATGGATTAGCCTGATTTTCCTGGGGGTGCTGATTTTTGATTTCCTGGCGCAGTACATTCAGATCCGCATCATGCAGCGCGTCGGCCAGGAAACCATGTATGACATGCGCACGGAGATTTTCCGCCACATCCAGCGCTTGCCCATGAGTTATTTCGATCGCAACCCCGTGGGCCGCCTGCTGACCCGCGTGACCACCGACGTCGATGCGCTAAATGATTTATTCGCCGCTGGTGTCGTCACCATGATCAACGATTTCTTCTTGCTGGTGGTGATGGCGGTGTGGCTTTTTTCCGTCGACCGGCGGCTGGCCTTCGACGCCTTTGCAGTTCTGCCCTTCATCCTGTGCGTCACATATTTCTTCCGCAAATTTGTCCGTGACGCCAACCGCCGCATTCGTACCGCCATCGCGCGCATCAACGCATTCTTACAGGAATATATTTCCGGCATGAGCGTGGTGCAGATTTTCAATCGCGAGCATAAAGCACGCAAGGAATTTGAAAAGCGCAATCGCGACAATATGCTGGCCTGGCGCGATGCCATCCTGGCCTTCGCGCTGTTTTACCCCGGCGTGGAATTTTTGAGCGTCGCCACCATTGCCCTAATTTATTGGTCCGGCGGCAATCGCGTGCTGAGCACCGGCCTCTCGCTCGGCGTGCTCACCGCCTTTACGATGTACGCCACGCGGTTTTTCCGGCCCATTCAGGATTTGAGCGAAAAATTTAATATTTTGCAGTCCGCGATGGCTGCTTCCGAGCGCATTTTCCGGCTGCTCGATGAGCCGGTAACCATCGAATCCGATCCCCACGCGGCGCGCCTGGTGGAACCGCGCGGGGAGATTGAATTCCGCAATGTTTGGTTCAGCTATAAAAATGAAGGCGAACTGAACGATGCCGACTGGGTGCTGCGCGATGTTTCGTTTGTCGTAAAGCCCGGACAGACCGTCGCCATCGTTGGTCACACTGGCGCAGGAAAAACCACGCTGATTTCCCTGCTGCTGCGCTTCTACGACATTCAGCGCGGACAGATTTTGCTGGACGGCATCGACATTCGCGCGATCAATTTGCAGGATTTGCGGCGGCAATTTGGCATTGTGCTGCAAGATCCCTTCCTGTTCACCGGAACGATCGAATCGAATGTGCGACTCGGCACGGCGGGAATCGATCGAGCCAAAGTGCAAAACGCGGTGGACGAAATTGGCTTAGGCGATTTTGTTCGCACGCTGCCGGAAGGCGTCGCCAGCGTGGTGAACGAGCGCGGTTCCACGCTTTCCGTTGGACAGCGGCAACTGATTAGTTTTGCGCGCGCGCTGGCGCATAATCCGCGCTTCCTGATTCTTGATGAAGCTACCTCCAGTGTGGATACGAAAACCGAGTTGCTGATTCGCGACGCGCTCGACCGCCTGCTCTGCGGCCGCACCGCGATGGTCATCGCGCATCGCCTGAGCACCATTCAGCACGCCGACCGCATTCTGGTGTTCCACAAAGGCCGCCTGCGCGAGCAAGGCGCACATCAGGCGTTATTGGCGCAACGTGGAATTTACTATCGCCTTTATCAGTTGCAATACAAAGAACAGGAACTGGGCATTCCCGCGCTGGAAAATTCACCGCTCACCGGTGGCCCGGATGTGGCGACCATCCCCACGCCTTCACCAGCGCATGATTAAAACCATCGCGAATTTTTTTCTCGGGGCGCAGGTTCATTCCGAGCCTCGGGGGAATGCCGCGCCCCAGCTTGCCGGGGCTTTATTCGTCGACACCGCGGATTAGTTTCTACATGCCGGTCTCTCTTCTACTTTCGGCGGGTGAAGCCAGCGGCGATATGTATGCCGCGCGCCTGGCGACGGAACTTCAAAAGCGCCTCGACGTGAAAATTTTTGGCATGGGCGGCGCGCAAATGCGCGCCGCAGGCGTCGATGTCGTCACGGACTATTCGGAAGTTTCCGTCGTGGGCATCACGGAAATTGTAAGCCATCTGCCAGGACTGATTCGGGCGATGCGAAAACTAGTGGGCGAAGCGCGCCGACGCCGGCCGGCTCTGGCAATGCTCACGGATTTTCCTGGTTTTCATCTGCGCCTGGCGCGCAAATTGAAACCGCTCGGCATCAAGAATGTCTACTACGTCTGTCCGCAATTTTGGGCCTGGCGTCCCTGGCGCGTGCGCATCGTGCGCCGCCGTTTTGCAAAAGCGCTATGCATCTTTCCATTTGAAAAAGATTTTTACGGAAACGCGGGCGTACCGACAGAATTCATCGGCCATCCGCTGGTGGGCATGGTGAGCGCGACACTCACGCGCGCGGAGTTCGCGCAGAAACACGGTCTCGCCGCTACACCAATCGTCACCCTGCTGCCAGGCAGCCGCACGGGCGAAATCGGGCGGCATTTGCCAACGATGCTAGCCGCCTGTGCCGAACTTAAGAAAACAAAGCGCGAGATGGCCTGCGTGATTGCCGTCGCGCCAGGCGTAGAACTCTCGCAAATCCACCGTTTGGTCAGCATTAGCGGTGTTTGCGCCGTGGTGGTCCAGGACGAAACCTACGACGCTCTCGCCGCCGCCGATGCCGCACTAGTCTGCAGCGGCACCGCCACCATCGAAGCCGCCCTGCTCGACGTGCCCATGGCCGTGGTATACCGCGTCACGGCGCTGACCGCGATGCTCGCTAAGCCTTTGGTGCGCACGAAGTTTTTCAGCATGGTCAATCTCATCGCCGGCCGCCGCGTCGTCGCAGAACTGATTCAAGATGATTTCACGCCGCAATCCGCAGCCCACGAACTACAGCGCCTCCTCGATTCCGAGCCCGCCCGCAACGAATTGCGCCGCGGCCTCGCCGAAGTCCGCGAAAAGCTAGGCCCGCCTGGCGCCGTCGCCCGCGCCGCTGACGCCATCGTCACGTTGCTGCAATAGTTTTGCGGCGCAAACAAATGTGGCGCCAAATGGAATCCGCTGATCCCTTGTGCGCTAGACCACCTGCGAGCATTCGCTAAGGGTAGATCTCTCCGCGGAGGTGTTTGGCCAGTTTTTCGATGCGTTTTAGCTGGTCGGACAGATCTTTTGGCAATTGCCCTTGTGCGACCTGCGCGACCTGCGGTGGGACGGCTGCGGACAGCTTAGCAAGCTCGTCGGCCTCCTCCTTCAGTTTTTTCGGATCGACCTTTTGCATCTTGGACACCGCAGGCGGATCCAACGGCGCATTGGATTGCTTGTCAGCTTCGCGCACGCCTGGCGGAATTGGTCTGCCCTGCTCCAGTGCCGAGCTCGAAAACACACCCAGAAAAATACACAGTATCCCCAGAAGAGCTTTAATCATATACACCTCCAGGACCGTTCCTCTGATGAGGAAAAGCTTACACCTGATCTCGCCTGATAAAAGCGCACACGGGAAACTGACGGGGGGACAATCTGCGCATCCTAAGCTTATTTAGCGTACTGGCAACGCTTTCCAGGGTCTTTGGTATCCTATGTAAGTAGAACTGCAAGTGGTGCGCTCCTGAAAGGTGTGTGATGGTCTGCCGCCGAAAGCTGTTTCCCTCTTTTTTGTGCTTGTTGATATTTGTGGTTGCGTCGGCGGTGCCGGCGAGCGCGCAGGGGCCGCCTACCGTCAGCTTCCTCGCGCAACACTACGACGTCTCGGCCACGCTCGACGGCGTCAGCCAGATGCTCACGGCCACCGCCAAGGTGGAATTTCGTGCATTGGAAGTTGCCAGCACCGTGCGCGTCGAGTTGCATCCGAACCTGCAAGTAAAAGAAGTAAAGTCCGCGGATGGCAAGCTGCTGGCCTTTGAGCGCGACAATCAGAATCCGTTGTTTCTTTCGGTGAGTCTGCCGGCTTCGGTTCCGCGCGAAAGCAAGCTCACTCTTAGCTTCAGCTATTCCGGTTTGCTAGCGAATGCGGAGAATAGTCCCGTGCCAGGAATGCGTGTCGCGCTGATCGATCGCGAATCCGCGTACTTGCTGCTGCCCGCCCGCTGGTTTCCGCTGACCAATTATCCTGCGAACCGCTATACCGCCACGTTTCGCTTGAACGTTCCGGACACTATGGCCGTCGCCGGAACCGGGAAGGCCCTTGCCGCACAGCCCGTGGCCGCCAGCGGAGCCGTTGCAGGCGGGCGTCTCCTGTACACGTTTGAGTGCAAGAACGCCGAGCCGAACGGCAGCTTCATTGCCGGAAACTTGCAGCTCAATCCAAAACAAGCGGAAGGCATCAACGTTTCCGTGTACGCGCCCCGCGCACAGTCTGGCAACGCCGCGGATTTTGCCGCCAGCGTGGCGCGCTCCATGACGATTTTCTCCGATATGTTTGGCGGCCTCCCGGACTCGGACATACAAGTGATCCAGATGCCGGATGGCACGCTGCGCGATTTTGCCGGACCGGGCGTGATTTTCTTGAGCCAGCGCGCGTGGAATCCCAAGGCCGGCGATAAGACCATCGCCAAAGATATCGCGGCGCAATGGTGGGGCAATCAAGTCTTGCCGGCCAGCACCAACGACGTCTGGATCAGCGACGGCCTGGCGCAATATTCCGAAGCGCTGTACGCCGAGCAAAATGCTGGCAAAGAAGCCGGGCTGCGCACCATCGATGAATTTGCCGTGGGCGCGCTGATGTATGAAGACGCCGCGCCGATCGCGCAGTCCGCGCGCCTCGCACCGTATTCCGGCGATTACCGCTCCGTGGTGATGAACAAAGGGGCCATGATTTTTCACATGGTGCGCGCGCAAATGGGCGAAGTGCCCTTCCGCGATTTGCTGCGCGATTTTTACCAGCGCTACTCCGGAAAGAGTGCCCGTGTGGACGATTTTGAAGCGCTGGCCATTCAACGCGTGGAAAAGAACCCGAAAAGCGCGGCGGTCACGCCCGATCAGTTGCGGGGCTTTTTCGTGCAGTGGCTGAATTCCACGGGCGTACCGGAATTTGCACTGGAATATGTGGTTTATCGCACGCCAAAAGGTTTTCGCGTAGCCGGGAAAATCAAACAGCCTTTAGATACTTTCCGCATGCCGGTGGACCTGCGCATCGACACGGAAGGAAACCCGGAATTAAAAACGATTGACGTCACCGGCACGGAATCCACTTTCACCGTGGAGACGTTCGGGCGGCCGAAACCTGGCGGCATCAAAATCGATCCGGGAAATTTAATTTTGAAGGGCAGCAGCACACTGCGCGGGCGCGCCGCCATCGCGCGTGGCGAAGAACTTGCCGAGCAGGGTCTCTATTACGACGCGGTGAAGCAGTACCAGAAGGCGCTAGCCATTCAACCCAACCGTCCGCTGGCAAATTTTCGCATGGGCGAAGCATTTTTCTACCAGAAAAATTATCAAGCAGCGGCGAACTCTTTTCGTGAAGCGCTGCAGACCGTGCCCGAGCCTGGGGAAAAATGGACAGAAGTTTGGAGCCACATTTACCTGGGCAAAATTTTCGATTTGCTGGCACAGCGCGAACGCGCGGTCAACGAGTACAGCAAAGCCAAGCAGACCAACGACGATACCGGCAGCGCGCAGCAAGTTGCGGAAGGCTATCTGAAAAAACCTTACTCGGAAGGCGCGATTTCCGCCGCCGCGCCCGCAACTGGTACGGCGCCGCAGGCCACGCCTGGCTCTGACATTCCCGCGCCCGCATCCGGCAAGCCAACGCTAAAGCGGCCAAACAATGTTCTCGAAACGAGCAGCTCGGACAAACGTTAAGTTTCCGGAATATCTGCAACGCGAGCCGTCGCACTCGTTGTGCCTTATTTCGCGAGGTCCCAGTTCACGCGAAGTTCTCTCTTCACGCGCAGCGCAAGTTCCTCGCACGCGCCGAGCACATCGGCCGCAGTCAATTCCGTCCTGGTCAGTTCGAGCGTCTTAACGCCTCGCCCGGCGTCTTGCAAACGCAGGCCAATACAGCGCTCGCGATATACGGTCACATCGCTGATATCTAGAATCGAGAGCGTCGTCGTGGTGCTGGCAAAGATTGCGCCGGGTTTGGCAAATTTGTCGAAGATGGTAAACAGCTCCAGCTTCATTTCCAGTTCTTCCGGAACCGTTTCGATGATCAGATCGGCGTCGCGGATCGCAGCTTCGATTTTGTTTTCCGGGTGAATGCAGAGAGTCGCCGCATCACGCTCTTCTGTCGTTAGCTCTGCGCGTTCGACAAATTCATCTAGCGATTTCTTGATCGCCTTCATGGCGCGGTCTAGCATTTCGCACGACACGTCTTCGAGAATCGTGCAATAACCGGCGAGCGCAACCGCGGCGGCGATGGCGCACCCCGCATCATTCGCGCCAATCACAGCGATGGTGGTCACAGTCATGTGCGGGGGGCGGCAATCCATTCGCGTGCCTCGCTCATTTCAACAAATCCAAGAAAGCAGCTTCGTCGTAGCCCAGGACAATGCGTTTGCCGCGGATAACCACCGGCCTGCGAATGAGATTTGGATTTCGCGCCATCAGCCGAAGCGCTTCCTGGCGGGCTGGCGGATGTTCGTACATCTTGCGCGAACGGTATAGTTCGTTTCGCGTGCTCAAAAACAAAATGTAGTCTCGCCTTCCGATCAGTGCCTCCAGTTCCGCCTCGCTCAGCGGTTGCTCGTCCAGGCTGCGCAGTTGGAGAATAGCGCCGCACCCTTCCAAAAAAGCCTTGGCTTTCCGGCAGGTGGTGCAGGAAGGCTTTTGCAAGAACTGGAGTTTCGTTTTCGATGTCGCGGCAGGTTTAGCTTTTGGCATAGCCTTATTATCGGCTAAATATACGTTCCGACACACAGCGCGTGGCTCTTCTGCGGACGGGGGGCGGGATTGAACGGCGTGGATTAGTAGCGCGGGACGGTGGGATCGATTTCGGCGGACCAGCGGTCGATGCCGCCGGTCATGGATTTAGCGCCGGATACGCCCTGGCTGCGGAGCCAGATGGCGACATCCAGGCTGCGGACGCCGTGATGGCAGTAACAAATTACGTCGCCTTCGACGTCGAGTTTTTGCAGGTTTGCGGGAATGACGCCCATGGGGATTCGTTGGGCGCCGGGTAACGAGCAAAGTTGCGTTTCCCAGGGTTCGCGGACATCGATTAGCAGAAGATTTTCATTGCGATTTAGGAGGGATTTCACGTCTGACGGAGTGATTTCTAGATCGTCCATGAGTTGGGGCTCCCCAGTCTGACGGATCGTGGCGTTCGTTTGAAGTGGTGCTCGTTGGAACGGTGCACCCGGACTTTGCGCGTCATTTGCCTTGGAATTTTGGTTTGCGTTTTTCCATGAAGGCTTGAACGCCTTCGCGGCAATCTTCCGTCAAGAAACATTTGACCTGGTGACGAACTTCCTGCTCGAGGGCGTGTGACAATTCCTGCTTTTGCGCGCCGAAAATGGCGGATTTGATGGCGCGGATGGAGACGGGCGGGCCCTGCGCGATTTTCTCCGCCATGGTGCGCGCCGCGCCTTCCAACTGCGCGGCGGGAACTACGTGGTTGACGACGCCCAAACGGAGCGCGGTGGCGGCATCGATCATTTCGCCGGTATAGAACATTTCCGCGGCTTTCGCGGGACCGACCAATTGCGGAAGAAAATAAGTTCCACCGTAATCCGGGAACAGTCCTACACGCGTAAAATTCTGCCCGAACGTGGCTTCTTCCGAAGCAATGCGCATGTCAGCAGCAAGAGCAATATTCATTCCGGCCCCGGCCGCGGCGCCTTGTACCACGGCAATGACCGGCTGCGGCATGGTGCGAATTTTAATCACGGCTTGCATCCCCGCACGCAGAAGCGGCTCAAGATTGCTGGTAGTGCCGCTTTGCCGACCTTTTGCAATCGCGCCAAGATCCCCGCCAGCGCAAAAGGCGCGACCGGCTCCAGTCAGAAGCACGACGTGTACCCCGGGATCGCGTTCCAGGCGAGAAAGCGCATCGATAAGAGCCATAGCCAGGTCGTTATTGACCGCGTTCAACTTCTCGGGGCGATTCATCGTGAGGGTGACGATTCCACCGCTGGCGGATTCGAGCAGGACGGATTCCGCGGAAACTGCTTTCGCTGATTCACTCATCGCTTTCCCCCAAGTCCGCGGTCGTATTTCGCGGATCGCGGCTCTTTTCCGTGCGCGTTACGAGCTGTGCCAGTTTTTTGAAGTGTCCGAGTTTTTCTGCTTTGCCAGTTAACGCGGGACCGCCGGTTTCCGGCAGCACGTAGACCCGGGCGCCATATAACAATTGTTTCTGAATGCCGAAATTGCATTTACGTTGCGCAAAGTTTTCGTAAACAATCTTGCCGTTGAAGGCTACGACGTGCGGGGCGAACTCTTCCAATTTTTGCGAGAGCACGATGCGGCCTTCGGCGAAATCTTCGCGCTTGAGCTCGGCGGTGGTCTTGGTGGGACGCTTCACGAGATCGGTGAGGCCGACGCCAAATTCGATGACGCGTTTGTCGTCGTGATAATCAAAGGGTTCGGGAACGACGCCGCCTTCATACAGGATAGGCCAGAATTGATTGTCGCGCCCGGCGTAATAGTGACCGACGCGCGCGGAAGACTCGCTGGGGTTACAACCCACGATCACCAGCTTCATGCCTTTTCGAAGATGGTCCGGAAGTGTTCGCATTCGGTCCGGCGGCCTGCTTACCTTACGGTGCATGGGTTTGAAGAACCCCGCAAAGAGCAGCGCCAGCTTTACCCTTTCACATGGCAATCTTCGTTGCCTCCGCGCGCGGAGAAGACCGGGGTCGCAGCGGACCTAGCGACAAACAACATCAAAACTGTATTTCTCTCGCGCCACTCCGTCAAGCCCCGCTGCGGTAACCGTTTCCAGTTTTGTGAATCACCGGGGTGAACCGCAGCATCCAAAAGGGGGATAGCAGAGGTGTGGCTTGCTCTGTGTTACCTTTATGACTGAACGAAGCGGAAATCAAGCGCCGGGCGGAGTGGCGCCGCCGCCGCACCGGCGAACGCCAGGGATTGCTGAAACTTTGAGCGCTGCAAATCCAGTCCAGAAACCCTCCAAGATCGCGCGGGAAGACGAGCCGCTGCTCGTCGCCGCCGCGAAGCGTGGCGATCTATCTGCGTTTAACGAATTGGTTGGCCGTTACGAGCGAAAAATCTTTCGCCTTACAATGAATATCACGCGGAACCATGAGGATGCGGAAGATGCGATGCAGGACGCTTTTTTAAAGGCGTACGCGCACTTGAAGGATTTTGAGGGGAACTCGCGCTTTTACACCTGGCTGGTGCGCATCGCGGCAAATGAAGCACTGATGAAGCTCCGCAAGCGGCGCCCCACCCAATTTTCGCTGGATGAACCGATCGCGGGCGAAAATGAAGAGTTGATGCCCCGGGAAATTGAGGATTGGGGACCAAGTCCGGAGCAACGTTACGCGCAATCTGAAATGAAGGAAATCTTGAACGGCGTGATTGATGAACTGGAGCCGGCGTTTCGCACGGTGTTCGTGCTGCGCGATGTGGAAAATCTTTCGACGGAAGAGACGGCGAAAATTGTGGGGATTTCGGTGCCCGCGGTAAAGTCTCGGCTGCTGCGCGGGCGGCTGAAACTGCGAGAAAAGCTGAACCGCTACTTCCGCCAAGGTGGGCACAATTGAACTGCGAAGCAGTCATGCGGGAGATTTCGAACTACATTGACCGCGACGTCGATGCGGGGCTGCGGCAAGAGCTTGAGCAACATTTGCAAGGTTGCCAGCACTGCACGGTGGTGCTCAGGCAGATCAACACAACGGTGTCGGTGTTTTGCGACGAAGAGCCGATAGACTTGCCCGCGGATGTGCGGACGCGGCTGTATGATGCTCTGCAAAGGAAACTGAGCAACTTGAGCGGGTGACGAAGACCACATCCACGGAACGAAAAAGCAGATTCCTCGCTGCGCTCTCGATGACAATTCCGCGCTCACTTTGCATCGGGAGGTTCAGTCCAAAACGGCAGTTCCCTTCCTAAGCCTTTCTCCAAAGCCATGGCATACACCTTCACGGCAACCGCCAAATCCCATGACGCGATTCCATTTGATTTAAACAGCGTGACTTCGGTATCGCTGGAGCGGCCGGCAATTTTTCCGCCAACGATTTCAGAGAGGCGTTTGACGCCCGTCCAGCACGCCTCGTCGCCACGAAAGGCGAGGATTAAGTCGCCCGCTTCTTGGCGGGATTGCTCGAGAGAATCGACGACAATGACATCGGCGCTGGCGACAGCGTCTTCGTCGAGTTCGCGTTTATTGGCGTGATTTGCGCCAATCGCATTAATGTGGACGCCTTGAGCCAGATCGCCGCCGTGAACGACGGGAACGCTGGCCGTGGTGGCGGTGGTGACGATGTCCGCGCCGCGCACGGCTGCGACAGCGGAGTCGACAGCGACGACGGGGATGCCCAGCCGCTCGGTCATTTCCTGGGCAAATTTTTCGCGGCGCGCGGGATCGCGGCCGTAAGCGCGGATGGTTTCGAGTTTGCGGGTGGCGGCAATCGCTGCGATCTGCGTACGCGCCTGGCCACCCGTGCCGATGATCGCGGCGACGCGAGCATTCGCGCGCGACAGGTATTTTGTGGCAATTCCGGTGGCGGCTCCGGTGCGGAGTTGCCCCATGTAGTCGGCTTCAATCATAGCCAGCAAATCGCCAGTGGCCATGGCGTAGAGCGGCACCAGAAAACGCACCTGGCCGCGCGAATACGTGTATTGCTTCATGGCGATGTGTCCGCCGGAATAATCGGCGGCGGCCATATAGTGAAAGAATCCGCCACCGGGCAGTTCGAAACGTCGCCGCGGATGCACGACAACTTCGCCAGTAGACTGCTTGCGCGAGACTTCTTCCACCGCTTCCATGGCCATCGCCATGGTCAACATGGCGCGGACTTCCGCTTCATTGATGTGCAGCGTCATGGCAAATCCTTCCCGGGTTCCTGCTGCTGGGCACGATGAAATTCCACAAGGGTGAAGCTAGTATCGGCGACACTGCCGTGGTGATGGTATTCGTAGCTGACAATGCCGATCCCCGGAACGACTTCGAGTGCGGTGTCATCGGGAAGAGTCATAAACTGAATCTGAAATGCGGACGCTCTCGTAAGTCCGGAGCCGCGTAGTTCCTTGGAATGCGCGGGACGTTCCGAAGCAACCATCCAGCAATACATATCGCCGGTGCGGGCTTTCGATTCGTCGTCGCAGGATTTCGTTCCTTTTTTGAGGGGAAGTTGCAGGAGTAGGTCGTCGGGACTGAAGAAATCGCGTAAGGAATCGTTTTGATCGGCGAAGCGCCGGATTTTTTTGGCGGCTTCCTCGCGGCCGTCGGTCAGATACATTTCGTGTGTGGTGCTCTCGGCGATGAGCCATTCCTCGGTGGCGGCGTTGCCTTGCGTCCAATCGTAGGCCCACGGGCTTCCGCGGAAGACGAACAGGGTGACGCCGATGTCATCGCGGTGAAGAACCTGGAGAAGTTCGGTTTTGAAAGTGACGGATTTCGTAACGGTCTTCTGCGACGGCATGTCGTACCAGCTTACCGTTCCGCGATATAGCCAAGTGGCGCCGGGATGGGCCGGGAAGAGCTGCGCATTTGCGGTTTGCGCAGGAACTGGCGCGACAAAGGTCAGCACGACGGAGAAGAGCATAGCGAGCGTTTTCATATTTGCGAATTTTCTACTTGGCTTTTTTCCTGATTTTCGCGGATGCATGCCTGGCGGAAGTATCGCCTTCTTCGCGGATGCGGCGAACGACGGTTTGTATCAGGCGATAAACGCGTTCGCTCTTGCTTCCGTCCATTTCACGAAAACGGAATTCTGGCTCGTTCTTCGGGCCTTTGCCGACGCGCACGGGCAAGGCGCCGCAAAGATCGTTTTCGATGAAGGCGGTTTCGTAGCGCGATTTGCGTAAGTTCCAGGTGTAGACGCGGAGCGTGGTGAAATCGCAGGGCTGGCCCTCCGGTCCACGCGCGCCAGCGACGAGATATTGCGTTTTTTCGCCGGCGGGGTCGCTGACGCGATTCAGCTCGAACCAGGCGATGGGGCGCACGTTGGCGGAAGCCGTGCCTTCGCGAACGGGCTCCGGCAGTTCGTACTCAATAAATCGCGCGATGACCCAACCGGCGATGGGAATGGTCTGATCGCCGGGCTGCGTGGTGGTGTTGTTTTCGGCGCTGCGCGTGCTGGTTTCGCCGGGAGGCCGCGTGGCCAGCCCACGCACCAAGTACCATTCTTCTTTTTTTGCTTCCTGCGGTTCGGCGGATTCTTTTTCGTCGCCGGATTGCGACCAATCGGCGACCGCGCGGCCAACCACTTCGACCGCGATACCGCGTCCAAATTGGTAGAGGCGGGGCTGCGTGCGGCCCGGCTCGACGCGCAGATTGGTGGCCACTTTGGTGCGGCCGCGCGCTTGTACGGGCATGGCGCGCGTTTGTTCGAGCAGTTTGACGCTGCGCTGCCACAGCGCGGGCTCCATCAAGTAGCGCGCATCCACCCATCCGGTGGCGCCGACGGTGCGCACCTTGAACGTGTCGTTGCGGCGCGCCAATACGTCCACGCGATCACCGTAGTGCAAAATGCCGACGGCTTCGCGGACTTGCGCGACACTGCTCCAGAGCGTCACGCTGCGCTCGCTCACGAACATCTCGTCGAAGGTTTCGTGTTTGGGCCGGAAATACCACGCGAGCAGCGCCACCAGACACAACAGTGGCACCGCGACCAGCAGCTTACGCTTCATGATTTGCTAGGGAGCCTGACAAAGGCCGTGATTCTCCGGAGAGATTGTACCTGATTCCGCGTGAGGGCCGACGCGCGGAGACAAGACGCGAGTGCGTGCTGGAAAGTAATCGGAGCGGCCGTCGGCGCTACCGTACAGCTTTACGGAGCAATCTTACGGCGCAGCCCTAGGGTACGACGGCTGCGGAAGTGGCGTGCACGCCGGTGGGGGCGATCGGTAGTACGATCCACAAGATGATGTAGGCCAATCCGCCGGTACCAGCAAAAAAGAACAGCAACACCCAAACCAGGCGAACGATCATGGGATCGACGTCGAAATAGTCGGCTAGGCCGCCGCAGACTCCGGCGATCTTGCAGTCCGTGCTGGAGCGCACCAGGCGCTTGCGCGCGTGCAACGGAGGAGTGTAACCCTGGGCATAGGCGGGATCGCTTGCGGGAAGCGGCTGGGCGGCGCCGCAGTTGTAGCAAAACTTGGAGCCGGCAGCGATGTCTTTCTGGCAATTTACGCAGGTCATGTTTTACTCCCCTCGAGGCGCAGCTTCGCGCCCAATCCTTATGTGTAGATACGATTGAATATGGCGAAAAGTTGCATGGGCGTCAAGCGGCCGACGGTGGCGCGCCTAGTACGTCAAAATTTGCTTCACGGCGGCATTGATGTGACTGACCTGCGGGAGGATTACATCTTCCAATTTGGGATGGTAGGCGCAAAAGGTGTCCATGGCGGCTACGCGTTTTACGGGGGCGTCCAACTCGTCGAAAAGTTCGTCGGCAATACGCGCCGCCAGTTCCGCGCCGTAGCCCCAGCTGAGCATGTCTTCGTAGGCGACGATCACGCGATGGGTTTTGCGCACGGTGGCGGCAATGGCTTCCCAATCGTATGGCGAGAGCGAGCGGAGGTCGATGATCTCGACGGAAATGCCTTCGCGCTGGAGTTGCGCGGCAGCGACTTCGGCGCGATGGACGACCGCGCCGTAGGTGATGATGCTGACGGCGGTGCCCTCTTTTACGACGCGGGCTTTGCCGAAGGGCACAGTGTAATCGGGGCCGGGATATTCGGAGCGGTTGTACGGCTGGCGATAGAGGTGCTTGTGCTCGAGGAACATCACCGGATCGTCGCTGCGTATCGCTGTGCGAAGGAGTCCGGCGACGTCGAGCGCGGTTGACGGCATGACCACGCGCAGGCCCGGGCAGTGCGTGAAAATCGATTCGCCGCTCTGGCTGTGATACACCGCGCCGCCCGTGAGATAGCCGCCGATGGCCACGCGAATCACCGCGGGAGCTTTGAAAGCGCCGTTGGAACGCCAGCGCATCACGCAGAGTTCGTCGCGAATTTGCATCATGGCCGGCCAGATGTAATCGAAGAACTGAATTTCCGCGACGGGCTTAAGCCCGCGGGTGGCCATGCCGATCGCGCGCCCCACGATGCAGGCTTCCGCAAGCGGAGTGTTGAAGACGCGATCCGCGCCGTATTTGCGCTGCAGGCCGGCGGTGGCCTTGAAAACACCGCCCTTGCCTTTTACGTGTTTGAGATTTTCTTCGCGGCTGGCGTCGGCAACGTCTTCGCCAAAAACGGTGATGCGATCGTCGCGGCCCATTTCGTCAGAGAGCGTGGCGGCGACCATTTCGACCATGGTTTTGGGCGCGCCGTGAAACTTTGGCTGAACTTCTAACGCTGGTGAAGTGGGATCCACTTCCGGGGAGTAAATATTTTCGCGAATAGATTCGATGGTGGGTTCGGCGGCGGCGAGAGCTTCGTCGGCAGCTTCGCGGACTTCATGGTCCACTTGCGCTTCGAGATCTTCGATTTGCTTTTGATCGAGGACGCCTTCGCGGACCAGGAACAGCGAGAATTTAGAGAGCGGATCGCGGTGCGCTTCCGCTTCGCGCTCTTCTTGCGATTTATAGAGCTTTTCATCGTCAGAAAGCGAGTGCGAATAGGGACGGGTTACTTGCGCATGAACCAGCGCGGGTCCGCGGCGTTCGCGGCAGTGCGCGATGGCTTCTTTGCACACGGCGTAGCTTTCCAGCGGATCGGTGCCATCGCACTCTGCAACGTGTAATCCGGGAAAGCGGCTCACCAGTTTCGCGATATTGCCGCCGGCGGTTTGCACTTCCACCGGAACGGAAATGGCATAGCCGTTGTCTTCGACCAGGTAAAAGAGCGGAAGTTTTTTTGCGCAGGCGACGTTGAGGGACTCCCAGAACTCACCTTCGCTGGTGGCGCCATCGCCGGAAGAGACGTAGACAATTTCATCGCGGTCGAAGTTGACGTGTTCGCCGAGCGGCGCTTTCTTGGCTTCGGCGAGCGCTTTGGGATGATGCGCGTAATACAGCGTGGCTTCCGCGGCGCCTACGGCCTGCACGAACTGCGTCCCGGTGCAGGAAGACTTGCTGACAATATTCCAGTTGGGATGGCCCCAATGCGAAGGCATTTGACGGCCGCCGGAGCTGGGATCATCTTTTGCGCCCACGGCTTGCAGCAGTGTATCGAGCGGCGTGACGCCGAGCATCAGGCAGAGCGCGCGGTCGCGGTAGTACGGATAAATCCAATCGACGCCGGGACGAAGAAGCAACGCCGCGGCGGCGGTGACGGCTTCGTGGCCGGCGCTGGAAATCTGGAAATAGATTTTATTTTGGCGCTTGAGCTGGATTTCGCGGTCGTCCAGCTTGCGGGAAAGATACATGGTGCGATACAGGCGGACGAGCGTCTCGGGATCGAGGCCCTGCATTTTTTCTGCGTCGAACTTGGCTGTCTTGAGGCGCGTCTGTAACGCCATGCGTACCGTCCTCGCGAGGGAAGCTGCTTACGAGATCTGCAAGAAGATTTAGTATAGCGAAAATTTCGACTGCGCCGAACGGCTTTCGCGGATGGCCCTGCGAAATCCGCAACGTGTCGAGAATGTGAGAAAATTTGTCATGATTCGCGACTAACCGAGGTCAGAAAAATGCTTTTCGGACTCGGCAAACTCCGGATCGCCCTGACGAATCACTTGCGGCGTAGCGCTCTTGAACGGCTCTTCGCTGGGGATACGGTCAAACCAGCGCTGCTCGGAGAGCTTTTCGTGGGAAGAAAAGTAAAGCCGGACCAGTAGCGTCACATTTGCGCCATTGGTAGCCACTGATTCTTTCTCGTGACTCTTCTTAGCGCCTTTCGATTCTTCTTTCGCGGCTTTGTGCTTCCCTTTCGGCTCCGCCTTGGATTTCCCTCGAGATTTTTCAACAGCTTTACCCTTGGCATCCGTCTCTTGGGGTTCCGATTCGGCTAGCTGCTCGGCGGAAACGAAATCCGCTTCCGGCTCCTCGCCGCGATCGAGTTTGTATTGCAGTTTTTTGTCCAAGCGAAACGCTTGCTTCCAGACGTCCAGCTTGTGACGCGCCTGCTGCGCGGTCTCTTCATCGCTGCCGAAGTCAAATTTCATGTACGTGTGTGCCATATCAGAAGTCTGGAACGGGTGCGGCATCAAGTCAAGGCGTTGCCGGTTACAGGCTCCGCATGCGAATTCCGCTTCCGACATAGCACGAGTGCTGCAGCGAGACCCACTGTTTCGGCTCAAGATGCCGCTCGACAGGCCAGGTCGACATCGTATCGTCCTCCTCGACGAACGAAAGAAAGAAGTGTACGCCGCGGCCTGGCGCAGTCGGAGGCCTGCAATGCCTCGCGCTTGTGCCAAGAGGCATTCCTGAACGCCACGCGGAAACTCCTTCACAGCAAGCGGCTTAGCGAACGATGGGAAACCCTACAGTGGTTGGGCTCACTCTCGCTGGCTATTCCAGGCGATCAGCCCAAGATGCCCGACTCCGCGGTGCCGGAGTTGTGGCTCTCGGCCCTCGCCGATCCCACGGCATTGGCAGAACCGTGAAGCCGAACAGCTATTCGGTAATGGCAACTGGGGCGGCGATTGTCGTAGACTTGGGTCGTTGCATCTAGCCTATGGAACTTATTAGCCACCATCCGCGTCGCGTCATCGCTGCTTGGATGTGCTTATTCGCGGCCATATGTATGTATGCGCCAATGGGACTGGCGGCATGGCCCGCTGGCGGAACGTGTTGCCATGGCAATCGTTGTGCGATTCCCGAGCATCATCATCGGCAAGCACCGGCGGATACCGGGCATGGAGCGCCCTGCGCGCACGACATGGTTGGACTCGCCGCGTGCAGCATGTCCTGCTGCCACGAAGTGGAACATTTGTCCGTAGCATCTACGGCTTACGTAATGCCGGCGCCGTTCACCATTCCCGCGCCGCTTAGTCGTGCGCAGCGAATGGCAGTCCGTTCTGTGGACGAATTTCTGCGGTCTCTCAAACCTCTTTCTCCGCCTCCTCGAGCGTAGTTCTCTCTCGCCAGTTAGCCGCGCATGGATTCGTGCGTGCCGTTAAGAATTTTCAATCTGTCTAAGCAAATGCTGTTTCCCCTTTGCCGCGCAGCGGGTCGCGCGCAAGTTGTAATGCTCCGAGGAGAGCGCTATTTCATGCGGTGCAGATATTTATATGCGGTGATCTTGTGGCTAGCAGGTGTCAGCGCAGCGATGGCGGTAGTGTTTGGGACGGTTCGCGGAGTGATTCACGATCCGCAACACCGACCGGTGGCAGCGATTCAGGTGCTCTTGAAAGCCAAGCACTCGGATTTTTCAGTGAGCACGCAGAGCGACGTCAACGGCGACTTTCATTTCGACGCGGTGCCGCTCGGCGAATATGAGGTGACGGTTTCCGATCCCGCGTTCGTTCCGCAGGTACAGGAGTTGACGGTGCTTTCGGGTGGCGCGCCCGTTCTACATTTTGAGTTGCATCTCGCCGCGCAACGTCAGTCCGTGACGGTCACCGCCGATGCGGGTCCGGCGCAGGCGGAATCCGTGACACCGACGACACTGGTCAATCGCGAGGAGATCGCGGAGACGCCGGGGGCCTCGCGGACCAACAGCCTGGCAATGATTACGAACTATGTCCCCGGATCGTACTTCACGCACGACCAACTACACGTGCGCGGCGGGCATCAGGTCAGTTGGCTGATCGACGGCGTCACCATCCCCAACACCAATATCGCCAGCAACTTGGGTCCGCAGATCGATCCAAACGATGTGGATACGCTCGAAGCGCAGCGCGGCAGCTACTCTGCGGATTTTGGCGACCGCACCTACGGCGTGTTTAACGTTTCGCCGCGCACAGGCTTCGAGCGGAATGATGAAGCGGAACTGGTGGCAAGCTTCGGTAACTTTTATCAGAGCAACGATCAGTTGAATTTTGGCGGCCACTCCAACCGCTTCGCTTACTACGGCAGCGTCAATGGCAACCGCACAAACCTGGGATTACAGACACCAACCTCCGCCGTGATTCACGACGCCGCGAACGGCTTCGGCGGTTTCACTTCGCTGATTTACAACTTGGATTCCGCGGACCAATTACGCCTGGTGGCCGAGGTGCGCCGGGATTTCTACCAAGTACCATTCGACCCGAACAATCCGATGACCGCCGGCACGTATCTTAAAGACGCGAATCGCGAGAGTGATTCGTTCGTGACATTTTCCTGGGCGCACACCTTCGGACCGGGGATAGTGACGACGCTTTCGCCCTTTTATCACTACAACAGCGCGGACTACGCGAGCGCGCCATTCGATACGCCCGGTGTAACGACGGAGAATCGCGCCTCGAAATATGAAGGAGGCCAAGCGACCGTCACCTGGGTAAAAGAACGGAATAATTTGCGCGCCGGCCTCTACGGATTTGCGCAGCAGGATAGCCAGCTCTTTGAATTCACGTGCAATCCGCCCGTGTCCGCATCGAACACCTCGTGTCTCGCGAACCTTTCGCCGACGCCAGGCAACCCCGCCGGCGGATTGTTCGCGGCGTATGTCGAGGACCAGCTAAAAGCCACGTCCTGGCTCACGATCAACGCCGGTTTCCGGCAAACGCATTTTTCCGGAAATGTGCTAGAGAATGCCAGCAGCCCGCGCGTAGGCCTCTCGGTCGCAGTTCCGAAGCTCAACTGGGTCTTGCGCGCTTTCTACGGCCATTTTTATCAGGCGCCCCCGCTGCAGACACTCTCCGGTCCGCTGCTGCAATTCGCAAACGATCAGAATCTGAGCTTCGCATCGCTGCATGGGGAGCGGGACGAGGAGCATCAATTCGGGCTTACCATTCCCTTTCGCGGGTGGACGCTCGACGCCGACAATTTTCTGAACCGCGCGAAAAATTTCTTCGATCACAACAACTTTGACAATTCGGAATTATTCATTCCCATTACCATTCAAGGCGCGCGCATCAACGGATGGGAGACTACGCTACGTTCGCCGCACATTCGCAACCACGCGCAAGTCTATTTGACTTATTCGAATCAACTGGCGCTGGGATTCGGAGCTATCAACGGCGGGCTGGGGGTGCAACCGTTTACCGGCGGCTACCAGCTGCTCGACCACGACCAGCGCAACACCCTGCACCTTGGCGGGCAATACACCATGCCGTGGCACGCGTACGCGTCCACCGACGTGTACTACGGTTCCGGATTTAGCAACGGCTCTCGATCGCCGCAATATCCTGGCGACCATCTGCCGGGCCATACCACCTTCGATCTATCACTCGGAAAGGAATTTGGCGAACGCTTTTCTGTCAACGTGAGCGGCTTGAACGTCGCCAATCGCCGCGTACTTCTGGACAACAGTTTCACGTTTGGCGGAACGCACTATCTAAATCCGCGTGAGATCTTCGTGCAGGTGCGTTACCGGTTTCATTATTGAAAATCCGGCAGTGCCGCGCGAGCTCTAGCACGCCTGAGGAGCGGAATAAGAGGTTTGCGCGGCCGGGACGCGTGCAGCGAGATGAAGCTCCTTGGCGATAGTGAACATCGCAACGGCGGCCTACGGTTTACGGCGTCTATACGCTTGGTCAGACGGGGTAATCTGGGGTCCGTTCAGGGCCTAGCGTCAAATATTGGGGAGAAGTTCGAGGCTCGGCGCATTGGGCAACTGCGGCAAGTTGAGTAGGAGGTTGTTCGAAGTAACCAGGGTCAAACCGTACACGCGGGCGGTAGCCACGATGAACCGGTCGCCAGGATCGCGATGAGGCAGCACCGTGGAGCGCAGTTCGTGGGCTACTGCGCGCGTGAAGGGCGCTTCTTGCAGCTGCATATCGTCAAATGATGCATCAACCCAGGCTGCGAAATCGGTGTCGATCTTAAGTTTCTTCTTTTCCACCAGGAGGACCAATTCCCAAACGCTGACGGGCGAAAGAAACAGCTCGTTCTGCGTGGAAGCCAGTTCGCGATGAACCTCCGAAGTAATGCGCCACGGCTCCAACTCGTTCCACACCCAAATGTGCGTATCGAGCAGCAGCCTCATGTAATCGTTGTCCCCGGCATAGAGTTCCTCGCGAAAATTGCGCCTCCGGGTTTCCTCAAGGCTCAGAACCGTCGCGCAGTTCGCTTTGCGCGGCCTCCCACTCGGATTCGTCACTGATCGGCGCAACAATATCGCCGAGAATCCGTCCCGAACCGATGCGCGCCCCAAAGCGGCGCGGGGTCCGCTGCGAAGACGGCGGAATGATTTCCGCGATGGGCTGGCCAAAGCGCGTCACCAGAACGGGCTTGCCTGTCTTGCGGACTTGTTCAAGCACCGCAAGGCAGGTGGCTTTGAATTTAGAAATGGCGATGTCGTCCATGAGCATTTCACCTAGAGACAGGATAGACTATAGTTGGACTATTGTCAAACTATAGTTCTAGAAAGGGCATGCCGGCAATCTCGAAAGTTCGCCGCTTATGATGCTGATTTCGCTGGTTTTGCAGGCTCGAGCGGCGGAGTAGCAGGGACCGCCTCACCCTTTACGTAATGCCCGTACCAAGCGAGGTACCGGCGCAAACGATCCTCGATATGGCTCGGTGTAGTGAACTCGTGGAATTCCCCTGGATAAACGATCAATTCGGTGGTCCGGCCAAGACTTTTTAACGCTTGATACAACTGCTCACCGCCGACGATAGGAACGTTCGAGTCCGCTTCGCCACCCATGAAGAGCGCCGGAGTAGTGATGTTTTTCACCTTGTAAAAGGGAGACAACTTGTCCCATAGCGCCTGATTCTCCCAAGGGCGTCCGAGTTCGGTCTCATAGTCACGCTGATATTGATCGTGACCGTAATTGCTGACGTTGAGTGCTTCACCGGCGCCGGAGATCGCAGCTTTGAATCTCTGCGTTTGCCCGACGATAAAGTCGGTCGAGATACCGCCGTACGACCATCCGCCAACACCGAGTTTGTCTGGATCGGCGATGCCCTGCTCCACCGCGTAGTCCACGAAGGCCATGTCATCCTGAAAATCCTTGTTGCCCCAGTCCGCGAAGATGGCTTTGCAATATTTTTCTCCGTAGCCGGAAGAGCCACGCGGATTGGGCAGCAGCACTGCGTAGCCATTGGCGGCAAAAAGTTGCTCGTCGAAATTGAATTCTGCGTACCACGCCCACACGGGGCCGCCGTGTGGACGCAGCAGCGTAGGCACGCGTTTACCGGGCACGAAATCGAGCGGCTTGTATAGATAGCCAGACACTTGCGTGCCGTCTTTGCTCTTGAAGTGCACGTACTCGACGGTCGGCAGGCGCAGCTTAGCAAGGATGCCGTCGTTGACATGCGTGATGCGCACCGGGTCGGATGGCGTGGCAGGCGCAGCTGCGGAGGCAGGCAAGAAGTAAATCTCGTTCGGACGGTCCAGTTTCGAAATTTGCGCCGCGATTTCGCCGCTTTTGGCGAGGGAGTAGTCGTTCACCATCAACCGGCCGCCAATGGGTCGCGTAACTTCTCCCCCGCTCGTCGAAATGCGACAGAGATTTTGCGCGCCGTCATCGTCGGCGATGAAATAAATAGAGTTACCGTCGGGCGAAAAGTGCGGAAACGTCACCATGCGGTCGAAAGAAGCGGTCAGCACTTTGACGTCTCCGCCGCTTGCCGGAGCGATTGCCAAGTGCTTGGTGGCATATTGAAACAGTTTGGGATCGAGTTGCGTGGTGAAAGCGATGAATTTCCCGTCCGGCGACCAGGTCGGTGCGTGATCTTCGCCCAAACTGCTGGAAATTTTCGTCAGGTGCGCGCCTTTGTCGGTGCTGTCCGCAGACGCCACCCAAATATCGACGTTGTAGTTGGCGTCGGGGTCGGGAGCCGAGCGGTTGCTGCTGAAAGCGATGAACTTCCCGTCCGGCGACCACGCCGGTTCGGAATCGTCGAAATCGCCGCCAGTAATCTGCGTGAGCGACTTCGAACTCAGGTCAAAAACGTAAATGTGCATGCGCCGGCGGTCCAGATAGCCATGAATATCTTCCTTGAATTGCAGGCGGTCGATCACCCACGGTCTGTCGGCTTTTTTCTTTTTCCCCTTACCCGAGTCGCCGTCGTCCTTCTCTTTGTCCTTTTCCTTGGCGTCTTCCAGTTCTTCCGCCGAAGGATCGCGGAGCAATAGCGCCAACCGGCGGCCGTCCGGCGACCAAAAGAAATCGTCCACATCCTGCGCCGAATCGGTCAGCTTTTCTGCCTCGCCACCCAATCGATTGAGCAGCCAAATTTGCGTCTTCCCATCGTTCCGGCCCGAGAGGAAAGCCATGAACTTGCCGTCCGGACTCCAGCGCGGGTGCGTGGACGAGGCGTCTTCCGACGTCAGCGCGATGGGATCAGCCAGCGGCATCCCCGCCGCGTTAATCTGCACCATCCAAATGCGCTGCTTGCTGGTATCGTCCTTGAGCGAAGCGGAGGTTACGGCATATGCCAGCCATTTGGCGTCAGGGCCGAGCTGCGGATCATGAACCTCGCGAAACTGAAAATAGTCATCGATCGTGACGGGCCGGGGGGCCGACGGTTGCGCGAGAATCACCGACGGGAGCAGCGAGATGGCGGCGCACAAGCAGTTGCGGGCGGCAGGTTTCATGCAGAACAGCTCCCCAAAAGGGATATGAGTGCCACGACAAAACGCGGAGTTTAGCACAGCGGTGGGCGCGTAGCGCGCAACGCAGACCTCTCGCTGCTCTCGCGCGGCACGTTCTCTCGGTGAGCCCGAGTAGTCGGAAGTATCGAGAGAATTTGTCACGAAGCACGCACAAACCGTACGGAAGACCAGGTAAGAGCTCGAAAATATTTTTGTAGACCCGCATTTTCTTCTTGCGTGCAGGTGCAGACCTTGTATTCTGCAAAAGCGAATTCGTTTTGCGGTTAAAAACGAACGTCGCTTAAGGAGGACGAGCGTAAAAATTGAGCACGTTATCACTGCCCGCCCAGCTACCTTCCCGGACAATTTCCAGCACAAAAACCAGAGTCGCAAAGTTGACACTGTGGCCGCTCGTGGCCGCAACGTTCTTCATGGTGTCTGGCGGCACGTATGGCACGGAAGAAGTCGTCTCCGGGGCCGGATACGGCCATGGCATTCTGGTGATGCTGTTTTTGCCGGTGCTTTGGTGCCTGCCGACGGCCTTCATGATTGGCGAGCTTTCGAGCGCGCTTCCGGAGGAAGGCGGCTATTACGCGTGGGTTCGCCGCGGTCTGGGCAATTTTTGGGGCTTTCAAGAAGCCTGGCTGTCGCTGGCCGCCAGCATCTTTGATATGGCGATTTACCCCACACTGTTCGTCTTTTATCTAAAGCAATTTGTGCCGTGGTTCGGTGTGCCAAGTCACGGCGTCATGGCCGGATTATTTGTGGTGGTGACCTGCGCGGCGCTGAACATCGCGGGTGTCCGCGTAGTGGGCATCACTTCGCTCTGGCTCTTTTTCTTGCTTTCCGCACCGTTCGCGCTGGTCGTGGTTCTTGCTCCGTTCAAAGCGGGTGCATTGGGCGATGTCCACGCGGTAGCAACCTCCTCGGGAACTTCCGAGTTGGGCCTGGTCGGCGCGGTGCTCGTCGCCATGTGGAATTATATGGGCTGGGACAACGCCTCAACGATCGCGCAGGAAGTCGAGCGCCCGCAGCGTACCTATCCGAAGGCCATGATCGCGGCGGTGATCCTCGTCTCGCTCACCTACATCCTTCCGTTCGTCGCCGTCTATTTCACGGGCGTGCCCGCCACCTCCTTTAGCGGCGACGGTTCCTGGGCGCAAGTCGCCGGACGAGTCGGCGGCACGCTCTACGGTTTTGCGTGGCTGCGCTTCCTCATCGTCGTCGGCGGCATGATGAGCGCATTTGGCATGTTCAACGCCCTCGTGATGAGTTATTCGCGTCTGCCGCTGGCCATGGCCAACGACGGCATGCTTCCCAAGATTTTCGCCAAGGTCGACAAGCGCACCAAGGCGCCTTGGGTCGCCATCCTGGTTTGCGCCGCCGGCTGGGCGCTGTGTCTTGGCCTTGGGTTTCAACGGCTCGTCACCCTGGACATCATGTTGTACGGCGCCAGCCTGATGCTGGAATTTGTCACGCTGGTAGTGCTCCGCATCCGCGAACCCGAACTGAAGCGCGAGTTCAGAGTTCCCGGCGGCCTGGCCGGCGCCATCATGCTTGGCGTTTGCCCGCTCGGGTTGCTCAGCCTGGCTCTCGTCAAAAGCGAGACGCAATCCGTCCTCGGCGTGAACGGCTTGCTCTTCGGCGGCCTGATTATCTCCGCCGGAGTCGCCGTTTACGCCGGGACGCGCAGCTTCCGCGCAAAGACCGCTGCGGCCAATGCTGGCCAGCCCGCCGCGGCAAGCAATCCTCAAGAATTCTTGCGCCGTTCCGTCGGCACCGATTGAGCTCAACGACGGCCGCGCCCGTCCACCGCAAATTTCAATTTCTGCGGCGTCCCGCTCAGAAATCTTCAAAACCCGGCTCGGGCGCATTAGAATAGCCGTTCGTGAATCCGCAATCGGAATTCGACCGTTTACGCGTCGTTCTCGTAAATCCGCGCAATCCCTTGAACATTGGCGCTGCTGCGCGCGCCATGAGTAACTTCGGTTTTCTGCGCATGCGCGTCGTGGATCCGTACGAAGCCGGCTATCGCGAAGCACGTTCCGCGGTAGGTGCTTCCGCGGTTCTCGCCAGCGCCGAAGAATTCACGACGGTCGCCGAAGCCGTTGCCGACAGTACCCTGGTCATTGGCACCACCGCCGTGGGAACTCGCGAACTCCATCACGACGTGCGCGCTTTGCCCGATGCCGCGCGACTCATCAGTAAGCGACTGGCGAAAAGCAACGTCGCGCTGCTCTTCGGCTCCGAGCGCGTCGGCCTTTCGAACGATGCCCTTAGTCATTGCCACTGGCTTTTGCGCATCCCCACCCGGGAAGAACATCGCTCCATGAACTTGGGCCAGGCCGTAGCCGTTTGCACATACGAATTGGCGCGAACTGCAAGACGTGCTGCGGCCAAAAAACCCATTGGCAAGCAAGCGCTCTCCGCCGCGCAAAGGAAGCCCGCCGGCGCTGCCGACATCGAGCGCATCACCAAGACGCTCCTTGACGCGCTGTACTTCAGCGGCTATCTGACCACGCGCTCCGGCAAAGTCCCGGAAGAGAAAATCCGCCGCCTGCTGCGCCGCCACCGTCTCACCGTAAACGACGCCGACCTCTGGCTCAGCATGCTCACGCAAATCGCCTACCAGCTCCGCCACGCAAAAGAGGACTCCCGTTGAACAGCGACGCTGCCATTTTCGAGAAGCTCACCGGCATTTTCCGCGAAATCTTTGAAGATTCCACCCTGGTGCTCACCCCGGAAACCACGGAAGCAGATATCCCCGGATGGGATTCCTTCAGCAGCGCCAGCCTGATCGCCGCCATCGAGCAGAGCTTTGCCATTCGCTTCCGCACCGCGGAGCTGCAAGCTCTGCAAAATGTTGGAAATTTCGTCGAAATGATTCGCGCCAAACTTCCGCCGCCGCGCTAATCTTCGTTCTCAGAGGATGTCTGTGAGCAATGTGTCCCTGCCGGACCCGGCGCAAGCGAAGGAGACGCCGGCGGATGCGCCCCACGTGCAGCCGGCGCGCAAGACGTTCGCGACCTACTGCCTGGTCCTGGCGTTGGTTCCGGTCATCGCCGTCACCGCCTCGTTTTTCATTGCGCGCTCTGATTGGTATCTGCGCCACCAGCGGAATTCCTATCTCGCCATTTCCGATTTTCCGTTCACCCTGCGCAATCAGCGCTGCGAAGTGCTTATTTTTGGCGACTCCTCAGCTCTCACGGGAATTTCTCCCCCCGTCATCACCACCGCCACTGGCTTGCCGACCTGCAACATCGCGCAGCCCAATACCGCGCTGGCCATTGCCGGGACTCTGGCCCTCGATTCGTATCTAGCCAACAATCCGCATCCCAAATTCCTGGTCCTGCAATTCACTGCACCAGATTTTTCCGGACCAGAGCCGCATGTCGAGTTAAACGAAGAAGGCGCGTTGCAACTCCTCCGTCACAAACCCGACGCCGCGACTTTTGAGCTCTTCGCCACCCGTCCGCTCGAGACTCTGCAATTCTCCGAATACATCCTGCAAACTGCGCTCGTCGATCGCGACTGGCACGGCGCCACCTATCAGCGCGCTTGGCAGGGTATTCAGTCCACGCACGGCCTGCTCAGCGCTCCCGGCGCCGGATTGCAAAATTGCCAAAGCGACATCGCGAAAAAAGAACCGGATCCGGCATGGATCAGCTCGTTACGGAGCAAATACGAAACTCCTGGCACGCGCCTGCTCATTTATGTCGCGCCCTATCCCGCTTGCGACCCCTCCCACGGTTATTACGCGCAGCGCCTTGCTGGACTGGCTGACAATTCCATCGAACTCTACGATATTGGATTATTTAACGAGAAGAACCATTTCACTCTGGAAGGCGCTCGCAAAAACTCCCAGCACATCGCGGACGATATCGTCCGCAACGCGTTCGAAGCTGCGGCGAGTCAAACCAAAAGAGACGAATAAAAAACGACTGCCATCGCTAGCGTCAAGAAACCGGCATTCGCACGCCAGCAAATTCTAAAATTGGAAATAAAGAAATCGCGACGCAGGCTTCAAGAGAACAAACGACGCAAATAACGCTCCCGCAATCAACAATCGCCAAGTCCAGTTAGGCTGCCAACGTAGCCATTCGAATTTCGGCCGTTGCCCAGACAGTTGTTCTTCGCCCGCCGAATAAGGCTCCAGAATCTCTTGGGTATTCGGCAAACACCACATCGTTGCGAGGAACACGCCAAGAACAATCGACGTCAGCACCTCCGAACCGTGCGGCGCCAATCCCACGCCGTTCACACCAACCGCTCCGCGGAAAACTCCGAACGCATCTCCGATCGACTCCGCGCGAAAAAACACCTGCGCGGAAATCACCGCAAGAAACGTGATCGCAACGCTCATGAACGCCCCAAGCCGCACCGGCATCCACGCCAGCTTCCATTTCCCGCCAAACGTTCTCCACGCGTGATTCACGCACAAAAATATTCCATGCAGCAATCCAAACGCCAGAAACTGCCGTCCTGCGCCATGCCATGCTCCGGCGATAACCATGGTCACCACGGTCGGCAGGCAAATAATGCGCAAAAATCCTTCCGCGGACAGCACCGCCTTTCTTCCAATGCTTTGTCCGGCCGCCAACCGGCGGCGATTTATCTCCACTGCCATGGGATTGTAAATGTACAGCATCAGAAAATGCGTCAGCGTCATGTGCCAGCGCCGCCAGAACTCAATAATATTCCGCGCCTTGTACGGCGAATTGAAATTCAGCGGAAAACGCAGCCCCAACATGCGCGCCAGTCCGATGGCCATATCCGAATAACCGGAAAAATCAAAATACAATTGCACCGCGTAACTCAAAACTCCGCTCCACACTTTCAGCATCGGCTGGCCCGCCGGAGCAGCAAACAAGAAATCCGCGCCGCCGGCCACGGAATCCGCAATCACCACTTTCTTGAATAGCCCCATCGCAAACCACGTCGCGCCCACCGCCAGATTTTCCCAATCCAGCGAATACCGTCGTTGCTTCGTAATCTGGGGAATAAATTCGCGATGATGCAGAATCGGCCCAGCAATCAGGTGCGGGAAAAATGAAACAAAAAATAGATGATCGAGCAATGGCAGCAATGTTGCTTCGCCTTGCTGCAAATCCACCAGGTACGCAATCTGCGTCAGCGTGAAAAAAGAAACTCCCAGCGGCAGTATGACGCTCCCAAAGTAATGCTCCGGTTGCCGCAGCGATCCAAAAGCGTTCAGCAGCGGAAAGAGATATTTATAGTAAACAAGCAGCCCCAGATTCCCAGAAATGCCCGCCCATAGCACACCGATTTGCCAACGCGGCGCTAGCGTGCGGGCTATGAACTTTGCGATTAAGAAATTAAAGAGAATGGAACCGGCCAACAAAATCACAAACGCCTTGTTCCAATACGCGTAAAAAACGAATGAAGCCAGCGTCAGCCAAGCGAGCGCCGCCATGCGACCCAGCCGCCCCAGCAACTGATAGCCGAGCAGCACCACCGGCAGAAACACAAAAAGAAACGGAAAAGAGTTAAATAGCATCGCAGCCTTAGATCGCGCAATTGGCCATTAAATGTAAGCACCGAAAGCCTTTCCAGCGATTCTCCACGACCGCGCTCGCGGAAACAACGCCACCGCCGGCCACCGGTTCCACACCCGCAAGTATCGAATCGGCTTCGCAAATCGCGCTTAAGCAGTAGGTTTTACGCCTTTTCTTGCGCACAATGAAGGCCGCAAATGAATTTCTCTTTAACCAATTACGAAAACATCGTCGTCGCTTTGGCATCTGCCCCCGCTGAAAAGCCATTCATTACCGAGTGGCACGATGAGCGCGATCACACCTCCGTAACCTTCGGAGAATTTCGGCAGCGCGCGCAAAGCCTTGTATTTTTTCTAAAACGCGAAGGCCTGCGCCCCGGTGATCGCATCGTTCTGGTAATGCCCCAGGGCATTCTATTGATGGCCGCGTTCGCCGGCGCAATGATGCTGGGCGCGGTCCCGGCAATCCTCGCCTACCCAAACTGCAAAGCCGATCCCGCAAAATATCGGCAAGGTCTGCGCGGCGTCACCGCCAACCTTCGCGCTCCCTTTCTCCTCGTCGACGCAAATTTTCCCGGACCGTTTCTCGCCGATCTCCACCTCGACCCCGCAACGAAATTGCTCCACGCTCCCACAGAAATCGCGAATCCTTCCGAAACAGATTTTCCCATTGCAAAAATTCTTCCCAGCGACCTAGCCTTCATCCAACACTCCGCCGGCACCACCGGCCTGCAAAAAGGCGTGGCCCTCACGAACGCCGCAGTTCTTCGCCAGTTGAACAACCTCGTTTTCGCCCTAAATATCACTGCCACCGATCGCATCTACAGTTGGCTCCCGCTTTATCACGATATGGGCCTGGTCGCCTGTTTTGTTCTTCCGATGGTTTGCCATCTTTCAGTCGTGATGCAGTCGCCGGCCGAATGGGTCCAGCGCCCAGAAACCATGCTCAAACTTTTCGCCGAGCATCGCTGCACCCTCGCATGGATGCCCAACTTCGCATTTCAATTCATCCCGCGCCGTACTCCAGCCTCATTTCGTACGCAATGCGATCTCTCCTCCGCACGAGCCATCATCAATTGCTCCGAACCTGTCCGCTCAGAAAGCATGCGAGAATTTCGCGAAACTTTCGCTCCGTACGGCTTGTCATCCTCCGCCCTGCAATCTTCGTACGCCATGGCCGAAAATGTTTTTGCGGTCACGCAATCCCGCGCCGCCGGCCCCCGGCAAATTTTCGTCGACGCCCAGCATCTTCGTTCGGATCGTCAAATCGCGGAAACCGCCAAAGACGCCGCAGGCGCCATCCCGCTCACCTCTTCCGGCGAGCTACTGCCCAACAACGATGCGCGCGTCGTCGATGAACACGGCGAGTCGCTCCCGCCAGGCGCAGTCGGCGAGATTCTAATTCGTGGCGATTCCCTGTTCGAGGGCTACTTCCATCGCCCAGATTTAACGCAGCAAGTTTTGCAAGATGGCTGGTACCACACGGGAGATTTGGGATTCTTCCTGCACCACGAACTGTTTGTAGTCGGCCGTAAAAAAGATTTGCTGATCATCGGCGGCGAAAATATCTACCCGCAGGACGTCGAAGAGCTGGTCTCCGCGCATCCCGCCATCCACGATGGCCGCGTGGTCGCCCTGGGCTTCTACAACCGCGACCTCGGTACCGAAGATCTTGCGGTCGTCGCAGAAGTCACCGATCCAGCATCGCTGGCCGAAGCAAAATTCATCGAACGCGAAATTCGCGCGAGCACCCTCGCCCAACTAAACGTCTCCGTCCGCTATATCTTCCTCAAGCCCCCCATGTGGATCGTCAAAAGTACCGCCGGAAAACCCGCTCGCTCCGGCACTCGGGAAAAATTGCAACAAGAACACCCCGAGTTGCCCGCGCGCGCCTAATCCCTAACGAAATTCAAAAACGAGCACTAGTGTGTTTATATTATTCCGTGGAAGCTCATCCACAACGTTCGCGACATTTGCCGCTCCTCAGGGTTAAACCAACTGAGCCCACCCAGAGAGAGTGTCACGTTAAGGAGACTACTTACATGAAGCATTTTCACATTTTAAAACAAACGGTCATCACCGCGGGGTTACTGGCGTTGTGCAGTTTGCCCGCAACCCTCCGCGCGCAAGCCACGCCGCAAAGCGATCCGCAAGGAAACGCCCAAACTGCGCCCGCGCGTCGCGGCGGAGATCGCGAAGGCGAACTAGCCAAGCTGAATCTCTCCGATGACCAAAAAGCGCAAGTGAAGAAGATTCACGAAGACGCGAAAACCCAGGCCGACGCCGTGAAAAACGATTCGTCGCTATCCGACACGCAAAAACAATCCAAGCTCCACACCATTCATGAAACCGCGCACGAACAGGTAAGGCAACTCCTCACTCCCGAACAGCGCGCCCAAATGAAGGCCGACGAAAAATCCCGACGCGCCGAGCGCCCGCAGGGTCAAGCTCCTCCGCAACAGTAATCGCGCGCGGTCACTGACCGCATCCGTCGCTAACCCTAACGAAGGGACGGTCGCCGCCGTCCCTTTTTCGTTCTTCTCCCTCGCACAACTGCGGCGAACCCGCACCTCTTTTTGATATGCTGCTCCACGTGCGGATTTTTCATCGATTCATTCCCGTCGCGGGAGCTACAACGCGTTTGCGAAAAGCGTCGCCTTTTTTATTCATGGCCACGCTTCTCTTCACTCTCGCTCCGCAAAGTTCCATTAGCGTTACGCCCGGCAACAATTTCGCGTCACTGCAAGCTCCCTCCGCCATGGCGCTCTCGCAGGCCGGAGCCGCGCAGCGCCCAGGACTTAACATCGTGGTCCTCGATCCCGCTCACGGCGGAATCGATCCCGGCGCCCGCGGCACCGGCGGCATTCGCGAAAGTGAAGTCACTCTCGCTTTCGTCGCGCAAATCCGCCGCGCCCTCGAATCGCAAGGCTTGCAAGTCGTACAAACGCGCACCGGAAACGAGGACCCTTCTTTCGACGACCGCAGCGCCATCGCCAATGCCCAACGCGGCGCGGTTTTTGTCACCGTGCACATCTCTTCCACCGGTTTGACCGGCACCGCTCGCGTCTACGTCAACTCAGACTTGCCACCACTTTCCAATCCCGCTGGTCTGATTCCGTGGGACGAGGCGCAAGCCCCGTTTCTGCAGCTCAGCCGCAAGCTCGGCGACACCGTGCAGGCGCTGCTCGCGCAGCAATTCCGAGGCTCGCCAACCTCCGCGCAAACCGCCCCAGTCCGCCAACTCCGCACCACCGCCGCGCCGGCCATCGCCGTTGAAATTTCCAGCGTTGCCGTGGAAAAGCACGAAGATTTGGATCGCATGGCGCCGGGCGTCGCGGATGCTATCGCGCGCGGCGTCGTTGCATTCAAGCCATCCTATGTACCTGCCGTTGCCGCTAGCGCCGCGCCCGAGCCTTTTGCGCAACCCGTCAGTACACCGCTCGCAGGTGTGCATCCATGAACCCTCGCTGGAGATTCTGGATCGTCTTTATTCTCGCCGCGGCCGTCGGCGGAGCCGCCGTTTATTTGCCCACGCTCCGTCAGCGCGTCAAGCAAGCCGCAAAGATCACGCAACAAACCGAAGAGCAAGCCCGCCGCGAATTAACGCAGCCTTTTCTCGGCAAACCCGGCGAGCCGCGCGTGAAAGTAAAGCTTTTTTGGGCCTCCCGTGCCGACGATGAACGCCTCACGCCAGTTACCGTGGAACTCCCGCTCGGGAACGACCCCGTCTTGCGCGCCAAGCAAGTTCTGAACACGCTGCTGGCCGGTCCGGTCGATGCCGAGTTGCGCACGTTGCCGCCCGATGCCGCGCTCCTCGAATTTTATTTATTGCCGGACGGTACTGGCGTCGCCGATTTTTCCGAAGCCCTTGCCAATTCCATTCCTTCGGGAATTGCCAGCGAGCAGCTGGCCGTTGAATCCATTGCGCGCACCCTTGAAGCCAACATTCCCCAGGTCAGGCGCCTGAAAATTCTAATTCACGGGCAAGAAGTAGAAACATTGGCAGGACATCTCGATCTAAGCGGCACATTCCTGCTTTCTCCACCGCCGATGCCGGCAATGCGAAAACCATGACGCCGCCACGACATTCCTTCGCCGTGGTAGGGGCGCAACTTTATCCCGAGCTTCAAGGGAATGTTGCGCCCCATCTCGGCGAGGTAAAAACTTCCTAAAAATAGGATTTTCTGAGCGACCGAAATTAGATTACGCCTGGCACCGAGAGGACCACATGCCCATCACCAACAAAACCAGATCCGACGGACGCAATCCCGACCAAATGCGCACGCTCAAAATGACTCCGGATTTTATCTCCACCGCTGAAGGCAGCGTCCTCATCGAACTAGGCAAAACTCGCGTCATCTGCACCGCCACCGTCGACGACGGCGTCCCCGGCTTCCTGAAAGGCAGCGGCAAAGGCTGGGTCACCAGCGAATACGGCATGCTCCCGCGCGCCACAGAAGAGCGCACTTCGCGCGAAGCCACGCGTGGCAAACAATCCGGCCGCACTCTCGAAATTCAGCGACTCATCGGCCGTTCTCTTCGCGCCATCACCGATCAGGAAGCTCTCGGCGAACGCACCGTCTGGCTCGATTGCGACGTCATCGAAGCTGACGGCGGCACGCGCACCGCTTCCATCACCGGAGCTTTCGTCGCTCTGGCCATGGCTTTCGAGCGCCTGGTCGCCGCGGGAATTCTAAAAACTTCACCGCTCATCGACACCGTCGCCGCCACCAGCGTCGGCATCGTCGACGATCGCGCCCTTCTCGATCTCGCCTACGAAGAAGATTCCCGCGCCGAAGTGGACATGAACGTGGTCATGACGGGCAGCGGCCACTTCGTCGAAATTCAAGCCACCGCCGAAGGCCGTCCCTTTTCCGGAAGCGAAATGCAAGATTTGCTGGCCCTCGCCGCCGCCGGCATTCGCCGCCTCACCGACGAGCAACGCGCCATCCTGCCAGCAAAGTTCAGCGCCCGTGCCCGCTAGTTCGCACCCTTTCGCCAGGCCCTTCCTCCCTGGAGGGACGCAGCATGCTGCGCGCCAGCTTGCCCAGGCATGCCGAGACATTTTCTATCCGCCAGACCGCCACGATGAACGCTAAGTTATTTCTGGCATCGTCAAACACCGGAAAGCTGAAGGAATTCTTAGCGCTAGCGAGCACTGCGGCGCTTGCCAAACCTTCGCTACCCATCGAACTCCTGCCGGGCTTCGCTTCGTTTCCGGTCTTCGAAGAAAAAGCTCCCACCTTCGCCGAAAACGCCACGGGAAAAGCGTTGCATTACTCAAACTTCGCAGACGAGATGGTTTTTGCGGACGACTCTGGATTAGTAATCCCCGCTTTAGGCGGCGCGCCGGGTGTGCTTTCCGCGCGCTACGCCGGTCCGACCGCCACCAGCGAAGAACGCAATGCGAAACTCCTGGACGAAATGCAAAAGCTGCGCGGCGAAAATCGTCGCGCCTATTTCGTTTGCGCCATTGCCCTCGCCAAAAACTCCCGTCCTATCGCCATCGTCAGCGCCCGCGTCGACGGAGAAATCCTTGAAGCGCCGCGCGGAACCCACGGTTTCGGCTACGATCCGATTTTTTACATCCCGGATCTGAAGCAGTCCTTCGCCGAAATACCCTCTGAGCAAAAAAATCAATTGAGTCACCGCGGCAAAGCCTTCCGCCGCCTGGCACTTGTAATCGAAAGTCTGTAACGCTTCGCGACATTTGCTCCTGGTTATGAGCCTAAACGATCCGGACTAAACTGTGCGGCTTCGCGTTACTATCTACGGCGTCTCCGGCCGTCATGAGCGTTCCAATTCATCTGCGAAATCTTTCTCTCATCCTCGCGCTCGTTCTCACTCCCTTCTCCACAGCTCGCTCTCGCCCTGCGCCCATTTACACCTACCAACTCATTGCCAAGTATCCTCACTCGACCACCAGCTACACGGAAGGCTTCTTCTACCTCGACGGAAGGTTTTACGAAGGCACGGGCATGAACGGACGCTCCTCAGTCCAGGTCATTGACCCAAAAACGGGTGAAGTTCTTTTGCGGCATGATCTTCCTCCAGAATATTTCGGCGAGGGCATCGTCGACTGGGGTGCCAACCTTTATGAATGGACCTGGAAGTCGCACGTGTGTTTTGTTTATCGCCGTTCCGACCTGCGGCCCCTCAAGCAATTTAGGTACACCGGCGAGGGCTGGGGTATGACGCGCACCGCCAGAGAACTCATCACCAGCGATGGCAGCGCCACGCTGCGGTTCCGCAATCCTGAAACCTTCCAGGAAACGCGCCACATCGTTGTCAAAGAGGGCGACATTCCCGTCGATCACCTCAATGAACTCGAGTTTGTCAAAGGCCAGATCTACGCGAATATCTGGCACTCCAACATGGTCGCTAGAATTTCGCCACAGGATGGACACGTCATTGCCTGGATTGATTTCACCGGATTGTTGCCCGACGATCAAATGGTGGACGCCGAGTCCGTCCTCAACGGAATCGCTTATGACCCACAGCATGACCGGCTTTTCGTTACTGGCAAGCAGTGGCCAGACATATTCGAGGTAAAGATTGTTCCGCGCAATCGTAAAAAACGCGCCTCACCTTAGTCTTTTATTTCAGTCAGACTCTTTGGTCCACGGACACTCCCGGCCGCAACATATGATTTCAGGGAGCGGCGCACGAAGGAATGCGGTGTGTTATTCTGCGCGGTCATGAAAAAGTCCAAAACAGTTCTAGCCAAGAAGAAAAAAGCCCTGGCCGAGAAAACCGGGAAGCGCGTAGCCAAGGCGAAATCTGCCCAAAAACGCGCGGGAACCGATGCTAAACGTGTGGCGGCAATATTGGCTGGGCTGGATGCGGCGTATCCGAATGCGGTTTGCGAATTGACACACACGAATCCCTTCCAGTTGCTGATCTCTACGATACTTTCCGCGCAGTGTACCGATGTGCGTGTGAATCAAGTGACCGCGGAGCTGTACAAAAAATATCCGACTCCGCAACACTTTGCGTACGCCACGCCCGCAGAGTTGGAACAGGAAATTCGGCCAACGGGATTTTTTCGCAACAAAACGAAATCCGTGATGGGCGCGAGCAAAGCGGTTGTGGAACAGTTTGGCGGCGTGGTGCCGCGCACCATGGAAGAAATTTTGACGCTGCCGGGCGTGGCGCGAAAAACCGGAAACGTTGTGCTGGGTTCGGGATATGGAATTGCCGTCGGCGTGGTAGTGGATACGCATGTGATTCGCTTGTCCAATCGGCTGGACTTGACGCGAAATCAAGAGCCGATAAAAATTGAGCAGGATTTAATGAAGATTCTGCCCCAGGAAAAATGGATTCAGTTTTCGCACCAGTTGATTTGGCATGGCCGGCGAGTTTGCGTGGCCAGGAAACCGCGGTGCATGGACTGCAACATCGAAAAGCTGTGCTACGCGAAAGACAAAACGTATTGGAGTTCGCCTGCGTCCGCGCCGCGTTCGCCGCGCTAATGACGCGAACGGCGCCGCGAAAAAACAGATTCCGCGCTTCCGTGCGGAATGACCATTTCGCGGAACGTTCGGCCGCGGTTTGCAATTTTGCGATCTACAATTCCGCGGTTTGCAATTTGTGGACGGCGCGCATCGGGGAACGCGGCCATAACTGCGTCATCGCCGCATCCCGGGAAGTCTATGCGACACTGCGGACGGTTTGAGCAGCGTGCCGGTTTGTTGCAGGCGGCGCGACTCGTTCAGGTAAAAATGCAAGAGCGCGGCGGCTTCCTCGTACGGCAAACCTTCCGGACGGATATTGGAGATGCAATTGCGATCGGCGTCGCTGCAGCCGGCGCGCGGATCCCACGTGATGTACACGCCGAGGCTGTCTGGCGAACTGAGGCCCGGGCGTTCGCCGATCAACATTACGCTGATTTTTGCGCCCAGAATTTCACCGATGGGATCGGCGATGGCCACGCGAGCTTGTTCCACAACACAAATGGGCGCGATGCTCCAGGCGTCGAGCGATCCGAGTGCGACATCAAGTAGCGGCAGAGCGTGGCGGTCCACGGCGAGCGCGGATAAACCGTCAGCAATTACAAAGACCAAATCGTAGACGATGCCGGATTCGACATTTTCCGTAGCAATTGCTTTCAGCGCAGCTTCGGAATAGCTGCTCAGCGTTCGGCCCAGCAGCGGGTTGCGAAGATATTCGGCACGATTCGGCGCGGCGCTGGTAACGACGAGATTGGGAAGTTTGCGCTGCTGGAGACCGTGTATTAACGCGAGAACATCGAGCGTGGCGTGCACGGCGTCGCGCGCTTGCGCATTGGCCAACTGCAACTGCAAATTTTCTGCAGTGGCGAGGCTGTGACCGGTGCGTTCGAGTTGCACGCGAGCGGGTGTGTAGGTGTTTAGCGGCTGCGAAAGCGTCGTTGGAACGGTCGCGGGCGCAGCGGCCCCCTGCCTGGTTCGAACAGCAGTGCCGCCGCTGCTGGGTTTCCGGATTTTGTTTCGTTTGCTCATTTGGCGGTGCCTCCAGAAAGAGGGTCTTCGTCCGGCAAAAGCGACCGGACGCTAAGTTGGCGGCTGTTTGATTGTTGCAGCCATCGCTCGAATTCGGGCGCGGGGCGAAGATTCAAGATGCTGCGCAGATAAAGCGCGTCGTGGAAGGATGACGTTTGATAATTCAGCATGACATCGTCTCCCCCGGGAATGCCCATGATGTAGTTGACGCCGGCAACGCCCAGCAGCGTTAGCAGCGTGTCCATATCGTCTTGATCTGCGGCGGCGTGATTGGTGTAGCAGACGTCGCAACCCATGGGCAGGCCCAGCAATTTCCCGCAGAAATGATCTTCAAGGCCGGCGCGGATGATTTGTTTTCCGTCGTAAAGATATTCCGGGCCGATGAATCCGACAACGGTATTTACGAGCATGGGTCGGAACTGGCGCGCGACGCCGTAGGCGCGCGCCTCCAGCGTTTGCTGATCGCAATCGTGATGGGCATTGGCGGAGAGAGAACTTCCCTGCCCGGTTTCAAAATACATGATGTTGTCGCCGAGGGTGCCGCGTTTCAGAGCGCGCGCGGATTGATGGGCTTCGTCGAGAAGAGCGAGGTTGACGCCAAAAGACTTGTTAGTGGCTTCGGTGCCGCCGATCGATTGGAAAACCAGATCGATGGGCGCGCCCTGTTTCATAGCGGCCATTTGCGTGGTGAGGTGCGCGAGGACGCAGTTTTGCGTGGGGATGGAGTATTTTTCGCGGACGAAATCGATGAGGCGCAAAAGTGTGGTGACCGTGGCAGGATTGTCGCTGGCGGGGTTGATGCCAATTACGGCGTCGCCGGAGCCGAGCGAGAGGCCATCGACAATACTGGCGGCGATGCCCGCGGGATCGTCGGCGGGATGATTTGGCTGCAGGCGTGTAGAGAGCCGGCCGGAGAGACCAACGGTGGTGCGGAACTTTGTGATGACGCGAATTTTCTGTGCGACAGAAATTAAATCTTGCGCCTGCATCAATTTGGAAACCGCGGCAGCCATTTCTGGCGTGACGCCGGTCGCCAACGCCGCGAGGGACTTTGTAGTGGCGGCGCCGCTGAGCAGCCAATCGCGAAATTCGCCGACGGTGAGACTGGAAATGGGTATAAAAGCTTCGCGATTGTGAGTGTCGAGGATCAAGCGAGTGACGTCGTCGGATTCGTAGGGGACGATGGCTTCGCGCAGAAAATCGGTAAGCGCCAGATCGGCCAGGGCGAAACGGGCGGCGACGCGTTCTTCCTGGGTAGCAGCGGCGATCCCCGCGAGTTGATCGCCGGAACGCAGGGGCGAGGCTTTTGCAAGCACATCGCGGAGCGATGGAAAGTGATAAACGGTGCCGCGAATGGTGTGACGGTAAGGCATGGCTTTAGCCAACGTTTTCCGTGAGGAGTTTAGCAGGAGTCCGTGCCGCGATTGCTCGCGGTTTCGTTTCCTGCGACGGGAATTTTGGAAAAGTTTGCCACACACCTAGCCCGGGTATTTTGCGGAAGAATTTGATTCTAAAGGAGTTGGGAGGGATGCTCGCGGAAGAAGAAGAATGTGATGCTGAAAGGTTTACCGGGTTGCGCGTGAAGTTGCGAAGGCTAATGGCTCTTTCGGGGACCACGAATGAGGCGGGACAGCGCGCTGACATGGGGAATGGTCGCATTGCCGCGTTAGCTCATCAATATAATTATGTTGTAGTTATCATTCAAATGGCGAGGAGTATTCGAAGGGCTTGCGATTTCCGCCGGATGTCCCCTGTCAACTGTCCTCTTGTGGGGGCAGGCGCTTGGAGTTAGGATTTCGCGGTTGGCGAGTTGGGGTCGCGCTGCGACCCGAAAGACGAGCCGGCGGCTCGAATGGGAGGTTCTATGCTGGGTGGGCGGAGTTGGGATAGTTGGATTGCGGAGTACGCGGAGGGGCATCAGCATCCGGTGAACCGACTGACGCATACGTTTGGGATACCGATTATTATTTTGTCAGGACCGGTGGCGATCGCGGGGATATTTTGGCATTGGTTACTTTGGGTGGCGCTGGGTCTGTTTTTGTTTGGGTGGGTCTTGCAGTTTATTGGGCACGCGGTGGAGGGCAAACCGCCGGAGTTTTTTAAGGATTGGAGATTCTTGTTGGTGGGATCGCGATGGTGGGCGGCGAAAATGCGAGGCAAAGCGTAAGGCAGTAAGGAAACGGATTCATTTTTGGTGACGCGTTGTTTTCAGCGTACACCTCGGGTCGTTCATCGGACATCCAACTAGAGCTATGCGAGTATTCACTCGTTGAAATTGCGCGCAGGTCTCCCTTTTCTGATGGCGGCAAGCACCGCGTGGAACGGAGTTTCTCATAAGCGAATCGCAACACCATCCCTACACAACGCACCTGAATATTTTATTTCCGGCGCTCCGTTTGGTAGATGTCAGCGCGCTGACGGAGGCTTGCACGGATCGTTGGTACAACCAGACGCTTTGCAAAGTGAATGACTCGGTGGTGCGTTTGGGAGTGATGCAGGGTGAGTATCACTGGCACAAGCATGACCAGGACGATGAGTTCTTTTTTGTCCTGGATGGACATTTTATTGTCGATTTGGAAGGCGCGTCGATCGACCTCGAACCGCGGCAGGGATACGTGGTACCCAAAGGGGTGGTGCACCGCACACGCGCGCCGGAACGCGCGGTGATTCTGATGGTGGAAACTGCGTCCATCATTCCCACCGGTGACGTTTAACCTTTCGCCGAGCGAAGGTCTGCGATGACAAGCGATTTTGAGAACCGATGGGGGCGGTCGCCCTGGCGCACGAAGATCACGCTGCCGCGCGGCCGGACGCCGGCGCGGGCGGCTTTTGTCGTGGTGGGCGGAGGATTCAGCGGATTGTCCGCGGCGGCCTGGCTGGGGCGCATGGCGCCAGGGAAAAAAATAGTCCTGGTCGAGGCGGACAAAATTGGAGCTGGGGCTAGCGGGCGAACCGGCGGGATGACTTTGGCGGAGACGGCGGCGGGAAATTTGCCGGGGCTAGGCGATGTGCTTGCGGGATTTGCAGAGATTTTGCGCGAGTTGAAAATTTCTTGCGACTTCCTGGAGTGCGGAGCTTGGGAAGTCGGACGGAGGAACGGAAAGCGGGACTCCGCCATTCACTGGAAGGATTCCGGAAATCTGCGAGTGGTGAGCGAGGTGCCGGGCGGGACCGTGGACGCGGGAAAATTATTGCGCGGATTGGCGCGGGCGGCAATGGCGGCAAACGTGAGCCTCGTGGAGGGGCGGACGGTAACCGGGATAATACACGGAAAGAAAATTCGCGTGAAGATGCGCGGCGGAAAAGAGATTGTTGCGGGACAAGTGTTGATCGCGACGAACGCGCAATCGCTCGAGCTGAGTGGATTGCAAGACCAGGCTTCGCCGAAATTGACGATGGGGGTAGCAACCGCGCCGCTGAGCGCACGAGCGGCCAAGATGACGGGGCTGGCGGCTGGCAAACCGTTTTACACCGTGGATCTGCCTTATCTGTGGGGACGGCTCAGGAAAGACAATACGGCAATTTTCGGCGCGGGCCTGGTGACTGCGGAAAATTGGGAAGAGCTACACGAACTCGATGTTCACGGAGGACGAGCCGCGGAATTACTCGACAGCTTGAAGAAACGTGTGCGCGGATTACATCCGGCGTTGCGCAACGTGAGGTTCACGCATGCGTGGGGCGGACCGATTTTATTGACCGAGAAAGCGCGGCCGATTTTTGTGCGGCTGCAGAAAAACGTAATGGTGCTGGGCGGGTACAACGGACATGGCGTGGCGCTATCCGTGTATCTCGGACGGTGGGCGGCAGAGGCTATTCTGGGTAAGCAGAAATTGCCGCGGTGGAACGATTAGCGAGCGCTCAGCGATGATGGCGCAGGTTACGGCCGGGGACTTCCGTGTCGCCGTAAGCCTCGTCGGGATACTTGTTGAGATTTTCGTTTGGCGGATTTTCCGTGTCAGCTGGCGTGGGTGTGTTGCGGCGGGGAGCGGGATCGCGATTTTCGCGCGGGCTCACGACGTCTTCTTCGCTTTTGCGGGTGCCCCCGGATGAAAGGGATTTGGCAGTTTTCGCGCGTGCAGCGGTCATGTGGTTCCTCCGTTTGATGACTTGACTGGCTTGGTGAAAAACAGGATGGCGTGCGGGACCAGCGCCCAGCTATCCAGCGAAACATGTAGGAGTAAATGCGCAGAACGGTATTACAAAATCGCGTGAGCGGTTAGGGGCGCCAGGAATTAGGAAACTGGACGAAGGAGGAATGCAGGTCGGCGACGGAGGAACAGCCCAGGAGGCGCAGGGTACGCTCGACATCCGCGCGCAAAATGGCGATGGCCCGGGAGACACCGGCGTGGCCTGCCGCGCCGAGGCCATAAGCGTAAGCGCGGCCGATAAGCACGGCGCGCGCGCCGAGGCATAGAGCCTTGACAATGTCTCCGCCGCGACGAATGCCGCCGTCCATGAGCACTTCGGCCTGGCCGTTGACGGCGGCGACAATTTCGGGAAGCACGCGAAGCGCGGCGGGAGCGCCATCGAGTTGGCGGCCGCCGTGATTCGAGACGATCACGCCGGCGGCGCCGTGATCGACGGAACGGCGGGCGTCTTCCGCGGTGAGCACGCCTTTCACGAGAATGGGGCCGGGCCAGGCTTTGCGCAGCCAGGAAAAATCGCTCCAGGTAATTACCGAAGCGGCGAGCGCGGCGCTGACGTCCATCAGCGGCATAGGTCCGAGATTGGGCAGGATGATGTTTTCAAGTTTGGGAACGCCACCGTCGCGCAGGAATGCAGTGAGCCAACCGGGGTGCGACAGAAATTGCGGAAGAAATGGAAGTTTAGCCCGCAGTGAACTGCCGAGGATTTCTTTCATGCCGTTGCGGGGATCGCGTTCGCGCATACCGGCGACGGGCGTATCGATGGTGATGACCAGCGCGGAAAATCCTGCGAGACGAGCGCGCTCGATGGCGGGTTCCGCAGCTTCGCGTCCACCAACCAAATAGAGTTGATACCAAACGGGGCCGCGTGTCACGGCCTTTACGTTTTCGAGTTTGTGGCCGGAGATGGTGGAGAGAATGAATCCGGTGCCAGCTTCTCCGGCGGCTTGCGCGGAGGCCATTTCTCCGCCGGGATGCAGGAGACGGCTGTAGCCCACGGGAGCGAGCAGCGCGGGAAAAGAAATTTCCTGGCCGAGCACGGCGGTGCGCAGGTTACAGTTTTCGATAAAAACGGCTTGCCGCGGGCGGAAGGTGACATCTGCAAAAACGCGGCAATTTTCGCGCAGGGTGATTTCGTCGTCGGCGCCGCCGTCGACGTAATCGAAAACCACTTTGGGCAAACGGCGCTGCGCTAGTCGCCGTAAGTCAGCGATATTGAGAACGCGAGAAGAGATTTGGGATGGCATGCGTTCTGGTGGCTTTCTGGCGACCTGCATTCTACGCTGAATTCGCGCGGCAGCAACCATGGTTCGCGTCACCGCGGCGCGTAACGTGCGCCACAATTTTTACGAATTGACCAGCGCGTGGTATTGCGCTTCCGTCAGGGGCACGACGGAGAGGCGGCCTTGGCGGACCAGCGGTGAGGCAGCAAACATTTTGTTGGATTTGATCTGGGCCAGCGTCACGGGACTAGCGATGGGTTTGCCGGCTTTGATGGTTACGCCGGGATTGTGCGGATCTTTGACGTCCACGGAAACCACCGTCGCGGTGCCGACTGCGGATTTTTTTTCTCCGGTTTCATAAATAACGAGTTTCGATCCGACGGGCATTTCGCGCAGGTGTTTTACCGCGGCTGGAGCGGTGACGCCGTCCCACAGCGTGGATTTATCGCGCTGCAGATCCGCGAAAGAGTAGACGGTGGGTTCGGTTTTCAGCAAGTAGTGCATAGCGATGACCTCGTGAAGAAATATTTCCATGGGACTCGACCAGTTTTCAAATGTTCGCGACGCTCTGACGCGATGTCTTACAGAACCAGCGCCATGGCGAAGCCGTCGTGGCCTTTGGCGTCGACGGTTTGCAGGGCGGTGGCAGAAACGCGCGGTTCGCTGGCGAGCAACGTAAAAAACTGTCGCCTGCTTTGGATAGAAGGATCGCTGCTGGCGGAATCCAGGATTCTTGCGTCGCGGATGACGTTGTCGATGATGATGAGCGAGCCGGGATGCGAGAGCTTCAGCGCCCAGTTAAAATACGCTGCATTGTTTGGCTTGTCCGCGTCGATAAAAATCAAGTCGAAACGCGTCTCACGGTCGGCGGCAGCGAGCTCGGCGAGCGTGGTGAGGGCGGGTCCCTCGCGAAGTTCGATGATGTTCGTGAGGCCGGCGCGGAGAAAATTGGTGCGCGCGATCACGGCATGGGTGGCATCGGCTTCCAACGTGACAACTCGCCCGCCCGCGGGAAGTGCGCGGGCCAGCCAGATGGTGCTGTAACCAGCGAGCGTTCCGATTTCGAGGATAGTTCGTGCTCCAAGCATGCGGGCGAGGAGATTCAGAAATTTTCCGTGGGTAGGCACCACGCTGATGGCCGGCAGGTTGGCGTCGATACAAGATTTTCGCACCGCGTCGAGCACGGGATCGGAACCAACAAGCCTTTCGGCGAGGAAGGTGTCGACGGCGGCGTACAATTCCTTGGACATAGTGGCGCCTCCATGGCAAAGGCTTCGCGGCGTTCGGGTGCCCTTCATCTTCGCAGAACAGCCGCCGACGTGCCGAAATTTTGGCTTGGAGCTCGGAATAGCTGCTATGGTGCTACTGCTTCCATGCGAGTCGTCCGAGAAACCGATCATCTCTACCGTCTAACGCGAATCGCTATGGTGAACAATTTTCTGGTGAAGGAAAACGATGGCACCGGCACGCTGGTCGACACCTGCCTGCCAGGGTCGGCTTCCGCAATTTTGCGGGCGGCTCGGCAGGCCGGCGTACCAATAGACCGCATTCTCCTTACGCATGAGCGCTCGGACGCTCACCGCTCTGGAGACCGTTGAGATTAGCTGTTGGCCACGGTTTGACAATTGAAAATCCCTACAGCGCAACGGACGAAAGCTCTCCGGCAAGCCGAGACAGACTGCCTAATTTTATGTGCGCTGTCATCCCGCGTTTTTCGCATTGCGAAGGCTGCGGAGCCGGGATACACTGCGGCAGAAATTGGGGCGATGGAGTTCGCCATAACCGTGCGGCGGGTGCGCCGCGCTGATGACTCCTGGATGCCGATGGCGCCAGGAGTTTTTTTGTTGGCGGTGGCGTTTTCGCGGAACGCCGATATCGTCGCGGCGATTTTAATGACTTGGCGGGCATCGGCGGCTGCGGATTGGAGCATGCTTGCGGCTTACCTTGATTGCAATTTTTGGCGCGATGGGCACGCTGGCGCGCTACGGTTTGCAGGGCGTGGTGCAACCGCGCAGCGGATTTCCTTACAGCACGCTGCTGATTAATTTGCTGGGCTGTTTTCTGCTGGGATTGGTTGGCCAATTCACGCTCAATCGCATGGTGATTTCGCCGGATTTGCGCGTGGCGATCGCCGTGGGATTTTTTGGGGGGTTCACCACGTTTTCCAGTTTTGGCTGGGAGACCGCGAAAATGCTGGAAGAAGGCGCATGGGCGCGCGCCACGGCGTACGTCAGCGCCAGCGTGATTGCTGGGTTGCTGCTTTCCGTTGCCGGGATCCGGCTGGCGAATAGATTTTAGGAGCGCGTAATGAGCCACGAAAAATTCGAGGGCGAACGCACGCTGATGCGCATACACCTGGGCGAATCGGACAAATGGCACGGCAAACCAGTGCCGGAAGCCATCGTACAAATGCTGCGCAAAGAAGGATTTTCTGGCGCCACGGTGTTGCGCGGCGTGGCGGGATTTGGCGGCTCCAGTGTGTATCACACGGACAAAATTTTGCGGCTGTCGCAGGATTTGCCGATCGTGATTGAGGTGATCGAAGCGCAAGAGCGCATTGATGCAATTTTGCCGCGGCTCGATGAAATGATCGAAGGCGGATTAATCACGCTTGAAAAAGTGCGCGTGATTTTGTATCGCGTGGCGAAAAAATAAGGCACGGGGAATTCACGGCAGTCGATCGCGGCTGGCGTTCGCGACGCCGCGCAATTAGAGTGGTAGTTCGGGCGCGCTGCCGCGCCCGAGTATCGCATGGCGGAGAACACCAAAAATGAACCCTGGTTGAATCGCACAGTTCTCGGCGTCGGACTGACCAGTTTGTTCAGCGACTGGAGCCACGAAACGGCCACCGCAGTGCTGCCCGCATTTTTGGCGGCGATTGGCGCCGGGCCGGCGTGGCTGGGCGCGATTGAAGGAATCGCCGACGGACTTTCAAGTTTCGCAAAACTAGCTGCCGGGCATTACACAGATCGCTTGCGAAAGCGCAAACCGCTGGTACTTTTCGGCTACGCGATCACCGCTCTGGCCACCGCTTCGTTTGCCTTCGCGACGCAGGCTTACGATGTTTTGCTTGGCCGCGTGCTGGCGTGGCTCGGCCGCGGCGTGCGCTCGCCGTCCAAAAAAGCGTTGCTGGCCGCGGATGTGCCACCCGGCGCGTACGGCCGCGCGTTTGGTTTCGAGCGCCTGATGGATACGCTGGGCGCCGTCGGGGGACCGCTGACGGCGCTGTGGCTGCTGAATGTAACCGCGCACTCGTACCGCAAGGTTTTTTTATACACGCTGATTCCTGGATTGCTGGCGGTAGTGATTTTTGCCGTGCTGGTGCGCGAACGGCCTATCGCCGCGAAGGAGCGCAAAACATTTTTTGCCGGATTGCGCGCGCTGCCGGTGCCCTTCCGGCGGTTCTTGGTGGCCGTGGGAATTTTTGGCGTGGGCGATTTCTCACACACACTGCTGATTCTTTACGCTTCGCGCATGCTGGCGCCGACGCACGGCGCGGCAAAGGCGGCCAGCTTTGCGGTGGCGCTGTACACCGTGCACAACCTGTTTTACGCCGGCTCTGCGTACCTGAGCGGATGGCTTAGCGATTTCGTGCCGCAGCGAAAATATGTTTTGGCGACCGGCTACGCGTTGGCCGGAGCGACCGCGCTATTATTGTGCACCGGAACGCAATCGCTGTGGCTGCTCGCCGTGATTTTCGTAATCGGCGGGCTGTACATGGGCACCGAAGAAGCGCTGGAAGATTCGCTGGCCGCGGAAATGGTTCCCAAAGAACAGCACGGCATGGCCTTCGGTACGCTTGCCGCGGTAAACGCTATCGGCGACTTCGTCTCCAGCCTGGCGGTAGGCGCACTGTGGAGCGCCTTTAACGTGCAGACGGCGTTTGGCGCCTCTGCCGCCCTGTTTTTTGCCGGCGCGATTCTAATTGCGCGCCTGCGGCGTTAGTCTGGTTACCGTCATCATTCAAAAACCGGCTTCGACACCTCGTTGCGACGTTCTTGGATGGCGTGTTTTCAATTTTGCGTTTGTGGCGATGGTTCTTGTTGCGAAAGGATTCTACCGTTTTGTTGGAAGAAAACGTGCAACAACGATGCTGTTAGCGGTAGGGATTGAATTCGAGGGAGACTTTCTCGGTGGTTACGGCGTCCGCAGGGGCATAGATCCACTGTTTGACTGCAGCGATGGCGGATTCTGCGAGCACGGGATTGCCGCCAAGTATCGAGACGCTCTTTACGGCTCCTTTTGGCGAAATCGTAAGTTCCAAGCGCACGGTGCCGCCGATCTGACGAACCTTGAGCACGGGAGGATAGTCCGGCTCGACGCGCGTGACGAGTCTTCGGTCGGCCTTGGACCCCTGCTGGGCCAGCGCCAGAGATCCGAAACACAGAACCGTAGCCGTAAAAAGAACGAGCATGCCTCGAGACGCAGTTTTCGAGCGCAACGCGCTGCGTAACGCGAGAGTGCGGTTCCGAGATGTCACGAAAAATGTTGAGATATCCATAACGGTCCGTTCCCCCCAAAGGGTTGCGGCTGTCTTTCGTGATGCGCAGCAACACCCAAACAGCGATTCATCTAGACGCCCCTACGGCAATCGCGCCGCAAGCTCAAAAACTTCCGCGGTACTCGCGTCATTGACAAACAGCACGCCGCCGTCAGGCGCGCGCCCCGACCACAGCCCGAGCGTTCCCGGATACCGCGCGAGACGATCCAAGTTAAAAACATGCTCGTAGCGACTATCTCCCAGTTTTGCGCGGCAGTAAGCCCCTTCGCCGCTAACCAGGTCTTCGAAATAGATCGATTTGCTGTCCGCGGACCACACCGGATAATTCAGCGCGCCGGACTCGAGGGTCTGCCACTGCGACCATTTTTGCGTTTTCGTATCGTAGAGCATCAATTTGGTCAGGTCCGCGGAAAGCGCCGCGATGAAACGGCCATCTGGCGAGAGCCGCGGACTGAACAGCCCTTGCGAACCAGGAATCGATGAAAGCTGGTGGGTCTTCAGATTGTAGACTTCGATGCTGAGACCTTCCGGCTTGCGCTCGGTAATTCGCCCGAAGATAATCTGGTCGCCTGCGAGCGACCAGTTAATGTCGACTTCCGGTTTATCTTCCGAGAGCAAAGGCTGCGGTGCGCCGCCCACGGCAGGAACTAGGAAAATAGTCCAGGGCTTGCCGGTTACCACATTCACATA
>Ga0182024_10002198_pt1 | contig 48944 bp, 42 predicted proteins | sample P32metaG_FD_120480 | JGI IMG/M metagenome (GOLD analysis project Ga0182024, IMG submission 120480) | Permafrost microbial communities from Stordalen Mire, Sweden - P3-2 metaG (Illumina Assembly) | ecosystem: Environmental > Terrestrial > Soil > Wetlands > Permafrost | place: Sweden: Stordalen...
AAAACACCCACCCGCCCCGCCCCCGTGAACCCACCCCGCCTCCTCACCACCCTCTCCCTCGCCCTTATCATCCTCCTTTCCGCCGCCCCCCACCCCCGCGCCGCCGATGAAAAGAAAGTCCGGATCCACGCCACCGACCAGATGAAATACGACCTCACCGCCATCGACGCCACCCCCGGCCAGAAAGTCACCATCACCCTCACAAACGCCGGCTCCCTCCCCAAGGCCGCCATGGCCCACAACCTCGTCCTCCTCAAGGCAGGCACAGACGCCTCCGCCTTCGCCTCCGCCGCCATGACCCACCCCTCCGAGGACTTCCTCCCCCCCGAGATGGCGGACAAAATCATCGCCGCCAGCAAGCTCCTAGGCCCCGGCGAGACCGATACCTTCAGCTTCACCGCCCCCGCCCCCGGCGCCTACGATTACATCTGCACCTTCCCCGGCCACGCCCTCGCAGGCATGCGCGGCCTCCTCACCGTCAAGTAAGCCCCACCCCTACTTCGTCGAGAATTTGTACACCGTCGTGCTCCGGTATTTCTCCCCCGGCCGCAGCACCGTCGAGGGAAATTTCGGCTGGTTCGGCGCGTCAGGGAAGTGCTGCGTCTCCAGGCAAAACGCGTCGTGCTCCCGGTACACCTTCCCCCCCTTGCCCTTGATCGTCCCGTCCAGGAAATTGCCCGTATAAAACTGCAGCCCCGGCTGATCCGTATACACCTTCATCAGCCTCCCGCTCTTCGGCTCCCACACCGCCCCCGCCAGGCACGGCCGCACCACCGGGCACCGGTCCAGCACATAATTGTGATCATACCCCACCGGCACTCCCCCCACCGCCTGCAGCTTCGCCCCCATCGGCGTCCATTTCCGCACGTCAAACGGCGTCCCCGCCACCGCCTTCAGCTCCCCCGTTGGGATCAGGTTCTTATCCACCGGCGTATACCTGCTCGCGTGGATCTCGATCTCGTGCGCCAGCACATCCCCATTCCCCGCCCCCGCCAGGTTAAAATAGATATGGCTCGTCGGGTTGAATACCGTCGCCTTGTCCGTCTCCGCCGCGTACTGGATGCGCAGCTCGTCGCGATTCGTGACCGTATAGGTCACCGCCACCCGCAGATTCCCGGGAAAATTCTCCTCCCCGTCCGGGCTCAGCCTCGATAGCCGGATCGTGGGCGGGCCCTGGCTCACCACCTCCGCCTTCCACATCTGCTTGTCAAAGCCCTTCAGCCCCCCGTGCAGCGTATTCTGCCCATTGTTTTTCGCCAGTTGATAGCTCTTCCCATCCAGCGTGAAACGCCCCTTCGCGATCCGGTTGGCGAACCGCCCAATGATCGCGCCAAAGTACGGGCTCTTCTTGAAATAAGGCTCGATCGTGCTGAACCCCAGCGCCACGTCCGCAAGCTTCCCCGCCCGGTCCGGCACCAGCAGGTGGATCACGGTGCCGCCATACGTCGCGATCGACACCTCCATCCCGCTGCGATTCGTCAGCGTATACAACTGGACTTTCTCCCCCTCCGCGGTTTTGCCGAATGGCTTTACGGTTACGGAGGCGGCGTGGCCGGGCTGGGCGTGGAGGTGTGGCATGGGAATGAGAAGGGTAATGGCGGCTACGCTCGCAAGCGTGGCGGCCGCCCTGAGACGAGCGAGGAACATGTCTTCTTTTGGAGGGGGGATGGAGTGATAGTTGGTGCCCAGCCGCTCTGCGTCCGGACACAGCGGTTTTTTTTAAAGAACCGGCTCAGAAATGGGAAGCGCTTTCGCTCGCGAGCCGCCGCGTCCCAGCCCCTCCCAAAAACGTTCGGATATGCGCCATTCCCAACGCCATTACAGGGTTACAAAATTGAAATGTGTCTAAAAAGGCTCAATCCCTTCGGATTCTGGCGTTTTGTTAACACGAAACTCGTCCCCATTTTGGATGTCTTCTCTGTAAGTGGCCGTTTTCCAGCCCAGTGGCATAGCTGGTGCTAAGGGCCGCGAGCCATTCCGGCTCTGAACCCAAAAACAAAACCATGCTGTATGTCCAATAATCCACAACAACAAACAACAGGCACCCTAGGTCTTACAGGGTTGACCGTGAATGCGATGGCGCTTATTGCGCCCGGCGCGTTCCTATGGTTGACCTTTGAAGAGCAATCACTGTATGGCGCCCCGCTCGCGGGCTGCGCCATGTGGTTCGGAATTCTCGCGGCGCTGATGCTGTGCTTTGCCACGGCGATCAGTTACTCCGAGCTTTCGAAACTCTATCCCGGCGCAGGCTCGTCTTATCTTTATGCGGAACAAGCGTTCCTCTCGAAGACCAAGATGTTCAAATTCGCCCGGATTTTCAAGTTCATCGTCGGGTGGGCCAGCCACCTCTACTACTGGGTTTACCCCGGCGTGATGGTCGGCGTTACCGCGATTTTCTGCGGATACATGGCAAACCAGTTTTGGCCCAATACCTTTAGCCCCGCCTACAACAGCCCGCTGCTGATGATCATCGTCTGCATCGTGTTCGCCTTGGGCGTCGGCTGGATTGCATCCCGCGGCGTCACCGGCAGTACCGCCGTCAGCGTCGCCATCAACGTGATCCAGATCACGGCGTTGATCATCTTCACGTGCATCGCGATTTCCTATCGTCTCAAGCACGCCCAGGGTGACCAGGGCTGGCACCTCTCCAACGGCACTCCGATTACCTATGCCGTGGATAGCACCAACCAGTTGGACGCGAATAACAAGCCAATCCAGGACGCCTGGGCCGACGATTCACCCACGCACCCCGATCCCAAGGTCGATGACAAGGGTCAGCCGATCTACAAGACTCAGGATCGCCAGGTGACCGACGATGACCTGAAAGACAAAACGTTCGCTTCGCTTGGCCTCAACGTCGGAGATCCATACCCCGTCCTCCAGAAGGATGACAAAGGCAAGCTCGTGCTCGACAAAGATGGCAAGCCCATCATGATGCCCTTCACGGTGAGCTACGCGCCGGCCGATGCCATGAGCGGCTCCGGCACGGACAAGGACCCGACGACGTTCAACTTCCACACGAGCGCCATTTCGGTGGTGTCTCCACACGGTCCCTTGTACCTGGTCATCCAGGCTGGTATCGCCATTCTGCTGCTGGTCGGCTTCGAGTCGGTTACGGCCATGGGCGAGGAAGCGAAGAATCCAACCAAGGACATTGGCCGCGCGGTGCTGCTCTCGCTGGTCATCCAGGGTGCGATCTGCTACCTGTTTGAGTACTTCGGCGCGAACTTCTTCCTGCACAATGGCTACACGATGGGCAACGCCGGCGCATCCGCCGCGCCCATCGGAGATATGATGGTGCTTTGCGGCGCCTGGATGTTCGGGAGCGCCCAGGCGGGGACCTACTTCATGTGGTTCGAGGCTGCCACCGTGTTCATGGCTCTCATCGGCACCACGCTCGCCTGCATCAATACCGGCGCGCGCGTGACCTACGCCATGGGCAAGGACAAGGAAGTCGGCTCGTTCTTCGGCGACGTGCATGGCAAGACTGGCGCACCCACCAAAGGCATCTGGATCCTCTCCGTGATCTCCATCTTCCTGGGGATCCTGACGGTCACGATGTACCTGGGTGGTGCGACGGAAACGCCACTCGATCCCAAGTATCACAATGTCTGGTACAGCTTCGGCCTGTTCGACTCCTCCGTGTACGCAGGGGCTGTGAACTCGCTTGTCATCATGACGCTGGTCAGCAACTTCGGCACCTTCCTGCTGTATATGATGACCTGCTTGACCGCGATCGTCGCCTTCCGGGAGCATCACAGCTTCCATGGGTTCAAACACATGGTGGTGCCCGTGTTCGGCCTCTGCGCGAACCTGCTGTGCATGTTCTTCTACATCATCGGCCCGAAGTTTGTCGCCGGGATGAGCTCGCGGGAACCGTACATCGCCTTGTGCGTCGCCCTTGTGTGGGGCATCTACGGTGCCATCCACTTCATCATGGGCAGCAAGAAGAAGGAAAAGCCCATCTTCATGGAAACAGCCGCGCCGGCCTGATCAGGGCACAAGACCAACAAGACCCACTTCATTGCGGGTATCAGCCAAACGGCCACATCTTCACAGGTGTGGCCGTTTGTTTTTCGGTGGATTCATTTTCATGAATTCGACTCCTCTCCCCTCTGCGCACGGCGGATGGCGGTTGCCATCTGGTGCTTAATTCCCTTATTCCCTCTGGTCGCCCATGGAATTGACTGTCTTCTCCCACTCCACCAAAGGCCCGGTCCGCCCCAGGAACGAGGATTGTGTTTCATTTTGGCAGCCCGAGGAGCCGGATGAACGCCAGACCCGCGGCTCCATCGCCATCGTGGCCGACGGCGTCGGTGGCCATGGCCGGGGCGATGTCGCCAGCCGCCTCGCGGTCGAGACCGCGATCCGGAAGTTCCAGGAATGCACCCCCGATATGGCCGCGAAGGCCATCCTTCGGGAGGTTTTCTTCGCGGCCAACATGGCCCTCTACGACTCGAAGGAGAACGATCGCAGCGCCACCCGCATGGCCACCACAATGAACGTCTGCATCTTCAAGGGACGCGACCTTCACATCGGCCACGTGGGAGACACCCGCCTTTACCTCGTCCGGCAGGAGGAGATCAAGAAGCTCACCAGCGACCATTCCATGACCGGCCTTCAGCTCAAGCTCCGCCTCATGACGGAGATGGAAGCCCGCGCCAGCCATCTCCGCTCCATGCTCACGCGCAGCGTCGGCACGGAGCCCCTCATCCGGTTCGATTACAAGCGCGTCACCGTCATGCAGCACGACCGCTTCTTGCAATGCACGGACGGCCTGTATTGCTTCATGAACGACGGCGAGATCGCCGAGGGCGTGGACCGGCTCAACCTCGACGAAATCTGCCCCTACCTCGTCAATCTCGCCGAGCGCCGCGGCACCGACGACAATCTCTCCGCGCAGGTGATCCAGGTCGATCGGGTCACCCCGTTGATCAAAAAGGACAAGCCGCTCTCCATCCTCGCCACCGGCGCGAGCGTCGAGGTCAATGATCAGAACGAGCTCACGCCCGGCGAGGCAATCGATAACCGCTACCGCATCGAGTCAAAAATCAGCCGTAGCGGCATGGCCACCATCTACAAGGCGTCCGACACCAAGGAGAATCGCTACGTCGCACTCAAGATTCCCCACATGCAGTACGAGTCCGACGTTGGCTTCTTCTCCCGTTTCCAGCGCGAGGCAGAGATCGGCCGCATCCTCAATCACCCGAACATCCTCAAGTTTTACGATCCGCCCCCGGACCAGAGCCGCCCCTATATCGTGATGGAACTCCTCGAGGGGCGCACCCTCGCCCAGGTCCTCAACGAGGTGAAACCCTTCCCCATCGAGGATGCGCTCCAGATCGGCGCCCGTATAGCGGATGCTTTGCAGCACATGCATGAAAAAGGGGTCATCCACCGCGACCTCAAACCGCAGAACATCATGATCTGCAAGGATGGCTCCCTGCGAATCATGGATTTCGGGATCGCCCGCGCTTCCGACATGAGACGGCTGACCTTCGTTGGGTTCACCCCGGCCATGGGCACCCCGGATTACATGGCTCCCGAGCAGGTGAAAGGAAAGCGCGGCGACGAGCGCACCGATATCTACTCCCTGGGCGCCATGCTTTACGAGATGGTCACAGGCGCGCTTCCCTTCGAGGCGGATAATCCCTTCATGGTGATGAATGCGCGCGTTACCGGCGATCCCAAGGCGCCGCGCGAGATCAACCCCGCCGTACCGCCCGAAGTCGAGGAGCTGATCCTGCACGCCATGGAGCGCGACCCTCGCAAACGCATCCAGACCGCGAAGGAAATGAAGGAGCAGCTCGAGGACCCCTCACTCGTCAAGGTGACCGGGCGCTTTCGGCATCTGCGAGTTCCGCGGGTCTGGTCCGCGCGGTGGCACAGCATGCGGCTCATTATCTTCTCCGTCCTTGTTCCCATTACCCTCTTTGGGCTGATGCTCCTGCTTACCCGGTGCCACCCCCATCATCATTGATCCTTTGTCCGGCACACCGGCCGATTTCGCCCGTGCCGCGCCATTTGTAGCCGTTAAGCCGCAAATCCCCCCCTTATGGAAGCCCCCGAGGTCCCTCTCGAAAACACCCAGGATCACATCAAGGAGCATGCTCGAGAGAGCGCCGAGAAGTGGGTCCTGGGCGTAGCCCTTAGCACCGCCATTCTTGCCGCCATCGCGGCCATCGCCTCGCTCCTCGCCGGCCAGCATATCAACGAGGGTCTCATCAGCCAGATCAAGGCCTCCGACAAATGGGCCTACTACCAGGCCAAGGGCATCAAAGCCGGCGTCCTCGACTCCAAGATGGAACTCCTCAAAGCAGGGGGCAGGGAACCCGCCGCCGCCGACGTCGAAAAGGCCGCGAAATACGCCAGGGAGCAGGAGGATCTATCCACCGAGGCCCAAAAGCTCGAGCAGGAGTCCGCCGGGCACCTGGAGCGCCACGAGAAGCTCGCCTCCTCCGTCACGCTCTTCCAGATCGGCATCGCCATATCCGCCATCGCGGTCCTCACGGAACGGCGCTTCTTCTGGTTTGTAGGGCTCGCCTTCGGGTGCGGCGGCCTCATCTTCCTGCTCCTCGCCTACCGGTGATGGATCATTGCCGCGCCGGGCGCGCAGGGGGTGGCACCAGCACCCATTGCATCCCCGCCGCCCGCGCCGCCTCGATTCCCGTATTCGTATCCTCAAAGACCAGGCATTTCTTCGGCAGCACCCCCAGCCGCTCCGCTGCCGTCAGGAAGGGATCCGGGTGCGGCTTGCCCCTCCGGTAATCCTCAGCGCAGACGATGACGTCGAATTTATCCAGGATCCCCAGGCAGGTCAGCGTCCGGCTCACGACGTGCCGATGCCCGCCCGACGCCACGGCCAGGGGCAGCTTCCCGTGCACCTGTCGCACGATCTCCACCACCGGCTCGATCGGCCCGATCTCCGCGATCCCCTGCAGGTAAAGCTCCTCCTTGTACCGGGCCGTCTCCTTGACCGGCAGGCTGTAGCCGTGCCGCTCGTTCAGTATCTCGACAATGTGCTCCGTCGGCACCCCCCCCAGCTCATAAAAGAGCGCCTCGGGAAAATCGATATCGTGCTCCTTCAACGCCGCACGCCACGCCGTGTAATGCAGCGGCATCGTATCTCCCAGCGTCCCGTCGCAATCGAATATGTATGCGGAAAAATTTCCCTCCGGAATCTTGATCATGCCGGCCTCAGCATCGCCCGCATTGGGAGAAAATACCAGCCTGTTGCAGGGTCCAAGTGGTTTGCCGGGAATGACGTACGTAGCCTGATTGAGAAGGCGCAGTTCCCGTTTGCAAACGCCAGAAACGAGAGGGCAAAATCGAGAAAACCTGCTCCCGCTTGCCGCCGATGCGAATCGCACTTTCGCTCCCTCCAGCGAGCCACTGCCAGAGGGGCAAAACGGCTTTCTTGCCGAGATTGTTTATAAATTCCATAACTGTGCATGCATCCTGCTAAAAAGGTTTCTCAAGATGACAGTTACTGAGTTTACCAGCCAAAGCAGGCAAATCGTTGAAAGCCGCGAGGACCAAGTGCCGGCGGAGGCCACCACTTGCTACTCAGTCACGATTTTCACCACCCGCTGGAAGGAAATGCGCGACTTTTACGTGGAAATTTTGAGCGCCGAGGTGATCAGCGAGCGGCCCGACCGCTATTGCGAGCTGAATATCGGCGGCGTTCCGCTCTGCCTCCGCCGCTCGGAGTCCGGTGAGATGGTGAGCTATTTTCACCTTTATCTCTCCCTCAAAAATCGTGAACCCGTCCTCAGCGAGCTTCGCAAGCGCGGCATCATCGTGACCAACGTGGGCCCATATACCAATTTCCGCGATCCGGAGGGTCGCGTCATCAAGATTTCCGAGACACAGACGATCATCGGCTGATCCAGGCCAGTCTTCCAAAAAGCGGCCAGAGCGCCGGCGTCACTGCCGTCGTCGCTTTGGCCGCCGAGGTTTCTACGCCAGCCCCAGCGTCCGGATCACACCCTCCACATCAGAGAGGTCGTCAAAGACAAAATCCGCTCCCGCCGCCTCCAGCGCCGCGCGGGAGTACCTGCCAGTGGCCACGCCGACGCCTTTCGCATGGATCGCCTTCGCGCAGGCAATATCGTGCGGCGTATCGCCGATGATGTAGATATCTCCGGGCGCGAAGTCCGCCCCATGCGCTTCGCGGGCTCTCTGCCGCGCAAACGGCCCCAGCCGGTTCCGGTCGTGCGAATCATCCGCAAACGCGCCAATCGCGGCCGCGTCGAACGAGAAATGGTCGAGCATCCCGTAACGGGCCAGTTTCAGCTCCGCGCCGCGCCGGAGGTTGCCCGTCAGCAGGCCCACCGCCACATTTGGCAGCCCGGCCAGCGCGCGGAGGATCTCCGGAAAGCCCGGCAGCAGGCGCCCGTTGTTCCGGCCGAGCTCGGTCTTGAGGTGCTCGAGGTAACCGTTCAGGAAGAGCTCCACGTTCTCCGGGCGGGGCTCGATCCCGTGCGCCTCGAATATGCGACGCGCGATCCAGAGGTCGGTCTTTCCTGCGATCTCGATATTTCCCAGGTCCTCCTCGCGGCCAAACCGGTCCCGCAACGCATGCGTCAGCGCCTTCTCCCCGGCCCCGCCGGAGTGAAGGATCGTCTGGTCGATATCGAAGAGGACGAGCTTCGTTTTCAATGGAAATGCGGACCCGCGCGAGAGATCGACGCCCACCCGGTCCCGGATAGCCGGTCCCGCTACTCCTCCGTCTCCCCGTCATCGTTGTCATCCGGGTCCTCGGCCTCCAGCTCGTGCGCCTCCATGGGCAGGAAACGCCGCTTCCGCTTCGCTGTCGGCAGCGGGGAGAGCGTCATCCCGATGCTCTTGCCCACCAGCTTCGGCTCCATCTCCACGTGCGCCATCGTGCTGAGGTCCGCCTTTACCCGCTGCATCAGCGCCATCCCCAGCTCCTGGTGCGCCATCTCGCGCCCGCGGAATTGGAGATGGATCTTCAGCTTGTAACCCTTGTCCAGGAATTCCTCCGCCCGGCGCACCTTCGTGTGATAATCGTGGTCGTCGATATTGACGCGGAATTTAATCTCCTTGAGCTTCCCGGCCGCGTTCTTCTTCTCCTTGTCCTGCTTGGAGAGCTCGTAACGGTATTTGCCGAAATCAACGATCCGGCACACCGGCGGCGCCGCGTTGGGGGCCACCTCTACAAGATTCAGGCCCAGGCTTTGTGCCTTCCGCAATGCGTCCGGCAGCTTCATCACGCCAAGCTGCTCATTTGTGGCCCCTAGGATTACGCGCACCTCGCGTGCCCGGATACGGCCGTCGACTCGAATCTGTTGTGGTTGGATAAACTGTGTTCGTTTGAGCCGCGCCCGCGGGAGTGACGGAAGCAGCCGGTTATATTCTATCGGTTTCCCGCCTCGATGTGCGCCGGCAATTCTTCCCGGCGCGCACCACTCCTATTCTCATCGCCGCGCTGGCGGAGCGCTGCGATGTGCGCCCCTCTTTGAGACGCATACGAGCCATCTAGGACAGTTTTGCGGCCCGGGCAAGGGCAAACTTGCCCGGAGACCCCGCGTTGATGGGCGCCGAGCCCTTTTCCGCTTCCCTTCAGGCCCGCTTCCGCATGAGAAACGGGGATGGACTCTTCCGCGCGGTCATTTCTTTTCGATCTCCTCCAAACTCCCAGCCCTACCGGCTTCGAGCTGGCCGGCCAGCGAAAATGGGCCGCCTACGTCCGCCAATTCGCCCAGCGCGTCGAGAATGACGCCTATGGCAGTGCCTGGGCCACCATCGATGGCGGCCACCCCTCTCCCCGCAAGGTCATGTTCGAGGCGCATGCCGATGAGATCGGCTTTATCATCAGGCACATCACCAAGGAGGGCTTCCTGCGCGTGGATCGCATCGGCGGCTCCGATGTTGCCACCGCGCGCGGCCGCCGACTCGATATCCTCGGCGATCAGGGCTCCAGGCGCGGCGTCATCGGCAATACGGCCATCCATCTCCGCCGTGACGAGGTCGCCGAGGAGAAGGCGCCGCGGCCCCACGATCTTTACGTCGATGTGGGAGCTTCCAGCCCGGAGGAGGTCGCGGCCCTGGGCATCCGCGTCGGCCATCCCGCTGTGTATGTCGATACCGTCGAGCAATTCGGGACCAAATACATCCTCGGCCGCGCGCTCGATAACCGCGTCGGCGGCTTCATCATCTCCCAGGTCATCGCGAATCTCAGCCGCCGCGGGCAGCCGCTCGCCGCGACGGTTTATGCCGTGAACGCCGTCCAGGAGGAGATCGGCGGGCACGGTGCCCGCATGGCCGCCCACCGGCTCATGCCGGATGTATGCGTCGTCCTCGATGTCACCCATGCCACCGATACCCCCGGCATCGAGCACGCAAAGCACGGCGAGGTGAAACTCGGCGGCGGCCCCAGCATCGCCCACGGCACCTGCAATCACCCGCTCGTTGTGCAGCGCCTCATCGATGTCGCCCGGGCAAAGGACATCCCTCTCCAGCACGAGTCTTCCTCCCGCTACAGCGGCACGGATACCGATGTAATCTTCACCACCCGCGAGGGCATCCCCAGCGCGCTGGTCTCGCTTCCCCTGCGGTATATGCACTCCGTCGTAGAGATGGCCGATCTGGAGGACCTAGAGCGGGTCGTCGCATTGCTGACCGGTTTCGCGGAGTCGGTGACCCCGGAAGATGACTTCGCGGTGAAACTGTAGAAAAAGCGTTCAAATCATGGAGGTTGGCCGATAATCGGCCTCATTCATCCTTTGAGGGGATGCGGGCGGTCGCCTCGCCGCAGCCCCCTTCCATGAAAAATAACTTCAACACAAAGAATATCGCTTTCCTCGGCGATTACGTGCCGAGGCGTTGCGGTATCGCGACGTTTACGGCGGATATTTGCGAGGCGATCTCCGCGGAGTTTCCGCAGTCCCAATGCATCGTCGGCTCGGTCAACGACCGTCCGGAAGGCTACGATTATCCCTCCCGCGTCCGCTTCGAGATCGCGGAGCAGGAACTCGATTCCTACCGCCGCGCCGCGCAGTTCCTGAACCTCAACAACGTGGAAGTCGTGTCGGTCCAGCACGAGTTTGGCATCTACGGCGGCCCCTCCGGGAGCCATTTGCTCACGTTCCTGCGCGAGGTGCACATGCCGGTGGTCACCACTCTGCATACGGTCCTGCGCGAGCCAAACGACGACCAGCGCGCGGTGATGATGGAACTCGACGCTCTTTCCAATCGATTCATCGTAATGGCGGAGCGCGGCCGGCAATTCCTCGAGACGATCTACGGCATCGCGCCCGAGAAGATCGACCTCATCCCGCACGGCGTCATCGACATGCCGTTCATCGACTCCAATTTTTACAAGGACCTCTTCCAGGCGGAGGGCAAGACGGTCTTGCTTACCTTCGGTCTTCTATCTCCGAATAAGGGCATCGAGTATGTCATCGAGGCAATGCCCGCGATCCTCGATCGGAATCCCGACGTCATCTATTTCATCCTCGGGGCCACGCATCCACACCTGATCGCCGCCGAGGGCGAGAAGTATCGGGAAAAGCTCGGCCGGCTCGCCGTGGAGCGGGGGGTTGCCGCGCAAGTGCGCTTCTACAACAGCTTTGTTACTCTAGAGGAGCTAAAGGAATACATAGGCGCCGCGGATATTTACCTGACGCCGTATCTAAACGAAGCCCAGGTTACCTCCGGTACTCTCTCCTATACCTTTGGCGCCGGTAAGGCGCTCATCTCCACGCCCTACTGGCATGCTGAGGAGTTGCTCGCCAACGAGCGCGGCATCCTGGTGCCGTTCGCCGATGCGCCCGCCATTGCCGAGGCGGTGAATTACTTTCTCGCGAACCCGACCCTCATGACCGCGATGCGGAAACGGGCGTGGAAGGCAGGCCGGCAAATGATCTGGCCGGTGGTGGCCCGCCGCTACATGGAGAGCTTCGAGCGAGCGCGCGCGAGTTTAAGCGCCCCTTCGGTGGAGATCGCAGCCGTGCGGAAGATCGAGAATGACGATTACCCCATGCCGCCGCTGAAGCTCGATCACCTCGTCATGATGACCGATCACACCGGCATCTTTCAGCACGCGCTCTACAATGTTCCCAATTATCACGAGGCCTATTGCACCGATGATAACGCCCGCGCATTTATCCTCACACTGCTCCTGCAGGAGATGAATTATCCCCACGCCGACCTGGAGCGGCTTGCAAGCACTTACCTCGCTTTTCTCTGGTACGCTTTTGACGCGAACACCTGCCGGTTCCGCAACTTCATGAGCCATCAGCGCCAATGGCTCGAACTCCACGGCTCGGAGGATAGCCATGCGCGTGCGCTCTGGGCAGTAGGATCGGCGCTCGGCAGGTCGCACAACGAGGGGCATCGCAATCTCTGCGGGCTTCTCTTCCAGCGTGGCCTGTCGCCGGTGGGCCGATTCAGTTCCCCCCGCGCCTGGGCGTTCGCGATCCTCGCCATTCATGAGTACCTCCGCAGTTTCGCCGGGGACCGCGCCGTCAGCCAGATGCGGGATGTATTGACCGATAAGCTCGCGGAACATTTCCGCTCCAACTCCAGCCCCGATTGGCAATGGTTCGAACGCAGCGTGACTTATGATAACGCGAAGCTTTCCCATGCCATGATCCTGAGCGGGCACTGGACCTCGCAGCCCGAGATTCTCGACATGGGGCTGCGCTCATTGCGATGGCTCATCGAGGTCCAGACGGCGGAAGCGGGACATTTCGCGCCCATCGGTTGCAATGGGTTCTGGACCCGCGGAGGCGAGCGAGCGCGCTTCGATCAACAGCCGCTCGAGGCACACTCCATGATCTCGGCATGCCTCGAGGCGTTCGCCGTTACAAGCGATGCATTTTGGCAGAAAGCCGCGCGCCGTTGCTTCGGCTGGTTCCTGGGGCGCAACGATCTAGGGTTGCCCCTCTACGATCCCACCACCGGCGGATGCCGCGACGCGCTTTTGCGCGACCATATCAATCAAAATCAGGGGGCTGAATCCAGCCTCGCTTTCTACCTCTCCCACGCCGAGCTTACCCGCATGGGGGATGCAACGAAGTCGGTCTCACGCTCATGCGCAGCTTAAACGTCAGTCCTACAGGCATTCTTTTCCGTCCAGATAGTTCCCGGGTTTTGATCCGTCCATTTATTCCCTCGGACCCCACCCGCAGGATCAATATCATCGCTCGCGCACTGGCGCTCAGCGAGGCGGAGACAGAGGAGCAATTGGCGGGGATCGCCGAGGAATTTGCCGGCAGGCATGCGGACATCCGCGCCGTTTGGCAGAAGCATTATGACAGGGTGAAATCGCACGTCGGCAAACGCCAGCTCTCGGAAACGCGCCAGCTCTACATCGGCGCGTTATTTTCCGGGGATTACGCGCTGGAATCCGCGGCCCTTTTCAATCCATCGATGGTCGCGCATCCGGACCAGAGCGGCCTCAAGGATGGAGAACTGCGCTTTATCCTCAGTCTGCGGGCCACCGGGGAGGGGCACATATCATCCATCGAATTCCGGAGCGGCGTGATTCGCGCCGATTACTCGATCTCCATGGACCCCGTGTCGCGGCTGGTGACCTCGCCGGTGCTCAATCCAAATCCGACTTACAGTAAGAGAATCTTCAGCCGCAAACTGGCCGAGATGGGATTTGAAAACGATTGGTCCAGCGCCATCATGAGTTCCCAAAGCGATAACTTTACTCTGGCCGAACTTGAAGCCGCGATGCGCCGGGCCACTCAGGACGCCGGACGGCTGCCGCGCGAAACCCAGCGTACCATGGAATGCGTCCGCTGGCTGGCTGAATCCAACTACGAGATCGACTTCGATCCCTCCGTCAATCTGTCGGAGCGGATTATCTTCCCCGTTTCCTCGAATGAGAGCAATGGAATGGAGGACGCGCGTTTTGTGCGATTCGTGGAAGACGATGGCACGGTCATCTATTACGCGACTTATACCGCCTATAACGGGCGCGCCATCCTGCCGCAGCTTCTCGGTACATCGGACTTTTTGCACTTCCAGGCGCTTACTTTGAATGGACGCGCCGTGCAAAATAAGGGGATGGCGTTGTTTCCCCGCCGTATCCATGGGCATTACGCTATGATCTCCCGGCAGGATGATGAGAATTTGTTCCTGATGTACTCCGATCACCCGCACTTCTGGAGCGAGCCGAGGCTCTTGCAGAGGCCGGTTGAACCGTGGGAAGCAGTGAAGATCGGCAATTGCGGATCGCCGATTGAGACGGAAGCCGGCTGGCTGCTGATCACCCATGGGGTAGGGCCGATGCGCAAGTATTGCATTGGAGCAATGCTTCTCGACCTCGAGGATCCGTCGAAGGTCATCGGTCACCTGCGCAAGCCGCTTCTAAGTGCGATTGGGAATGAGCGGGAGGGTTATGTCCCCAATGTTGTCTATACCTGCGGCGCATTGGTTCACCGCGGCCGGCTCATCCTGCCGTACGGCCTTAGCGACACCGCCACCACGATCGTGACCGTGGAGTTAAAGGAACTGCTTGCGATGCTAGGTGCGAATTGACGCGGGTCTGTATCCGGGCCGAGTAATTGAGGCTCGCAATTCTTCATAAATCCGGTAGGCAATCTACCCCGATGAAACCTGAAGCGGTCGACACACATAACAAGGCGTTGAAGATCAATCTTGATCCCCGCTGGTACGGTACGTTTGCCGAGATCGGCGCCGGGCAGGAGGTGGTGCGCTGGTTCTTCCGCGTCGGAGGCGCGGCGGGCACCATCGCGAAGAGCATTTCAGCTTACGACATGAAGGTAAGCGATGCGATCTATGGCCACAGTGAGCGCTATGTCTCGCGCGGGCGGCTCCAGGCCATGCTCGACCGCGAGTTCGAGCTCGATATCGATCGGCTCCAGGATCGGGGGGATACCACAGCCTTCTTTGCCTTCGCCGATACCGTTGTCGCCCGCAGTTTCAAAGGTGGCAACGAATGTCACGGATGGATGGGGGTCAAGTTCCAGAGCCGCCCTCATGACGAAGCCAGTCAGATCGTCATGCACGTCCGGATGCTCGACGCCGAAGCTTCGCTGCAACAGGAGGCGCTCGGCATCGTCGGCGTGAACCTCTGCTATGGCGCCTTCTTTCTCCATCACGTACCCGAGGATCTTATCGAATCCCTGCTCGATAAACTCACCACCGGCCGCGTCGAGATCGATATGATCGAGTTCGACGGCATAGAGTTTCGCAACGTGGATAATCGTGTAATGGCCCTCAAGCTCGTACAGCTTGGCTTGAGCGGCGCCGCCATGTTCGGCGCGAATCGCGAGGTGCTCCAGCCGGCGGAGGTCCTTTACAAAAAGGCGATCCTTGTCGAGCGCGGCAGCTTTCGCCCGATGACCCATGTCAATCTCGACATGCTCGAATGCGCGCAAGCCAAGTTCAAGGCCGATCCCGCCGTCGCCGATAAGCCGATCATGCCGATCATGGAAATAACCATGCGCAACCTGCTGGCCGGCGGCAAGGAAGTGGATCGGCGCGATTTCCTCGCCCGTGCGGAGTTGCTCGCAGCCTGCGGAATGACCGTGCTCATTTCGGATTACTTCGAATATTACCGGCTCGCCGCCTACCTTGCCCGGCAGACCAGGGAGCGCATCGGCATCGTCATGGGGGTTCCAAGTCTTCTCGAACTCTTTGACGAGAAATACTACACCCAATTGCCGGGAGGCACCCTCGAGAGCTTTGGGCGGCTCTTCAAGAATGACTTAAAGCTTTACGTCTATCCTCTCCGCCGCGCCGAAGGCGATGTGATGCAAACGGTGAATACCGTGGAAGTCACCCCCGAATTGCGTCCCCTGTATGAATACCTCTGCAAGCGCGGCAGTTTCGTCCATCTCGATAACTACAATCCAAAATACCTTTCCATCTTCTCACGCGATGTCCTCAAACGAATCGCCGCGGGTGACGAAAGCTGGGATACGACGGTCCCCTCCCAGGTCGCTGATCTCATCCGCCAACGCGGCTTCTTCGGCTATAGGAAAGCACGCGAATAGCGCCTTCAGCGGCCTCCGGATTGCCGCGGCGCGGGAGCCGCAAGTGTTATCGCCGCCTGCCGCGCACGGTATGCCGAAGGCGATAACCCCGTTGTCTGGCGAAATTTGCGCGTAAATGCGCTTTGATCCGAGTAACCGCAATCCAAGGCCACCATCGCAATCGGATCATCTGTCTCCCGCAGTTTTTGCAATGCCGCCTCCATCCGCGCCTTCTGGATAAGTTGCCCGGCCGTAAGTTGAAATGTCTTCCGGATCCGCCGTTCGAACTGGTACTCGGACAGCCCCGCCCGGCTGGCCAGCTCCTTCACCCGCAGTGGTTCGCCGAAGTTTTCGTGGATATACCGCACTGCCTGCGCGATCGCGGCGTAATCCTCGCTGCCCGCGATGGCGGATTGCAAATCCTTCGAGATACCCACGAGACCAATTACAAGGCCCTGCCTGTCGAGCAACGGGAGTTTGTTCGTGATGCACCAACCGCGCCGGTGCGACGCGTAAAAGTGCAGCTCCAGTTGGTTGAGAATCGTTCTGCCGCTCCGTAGCACGCTTTCATCCTGCGCGCGATAGCTCTCGCCCAGCGGGGCGGGAAAAAGTTCGTCGGCGCGGCGGCCGATCAGCTCGCTTTTCTCACGGCACCCGCAGCGTTCGACAAGCGTCTGGTTCACCACGGCGTATTCACCACGGCGATTTTTGACGAAGAACACAAGATCGCTCAGGCAGTCGAAGAGTGCCTCGCACGTGAAAGGTCCGGCGAGTTGAGAAAAGAGTTCGGCCTGCGGATCGGCATGCGTAATCACTTCGCGCATTATGCTAAAAGCCTAGCCGTTGCTTTGGCTTCAGGCAAGACGAACCTTAGGCCAGCTGGCAGGATATACCCATTGTGTCCGATTCTTCCATGCAGAAAGTAAACATTATCGATTCCCATACCGGCGGCGAGCCGACGCGGATAATCGTGGCCGGGGGCCCGGCCCTCGGTGCCGGCCCGCTGGCGGAGCGGCGCGATCTTTTCCAGCGCGAGCATGATCGCTTCCGCTCCGCCGTGGTCAATGAGCCGCGCGGCTCGGATGTCGTCGTCGGCGGGCTGCTGGTCGAGCCCCAAGACCCAGCTTGCGCCGCGGGCGTGATCTTTTTCAACAACGTCGGTTATCTCGGCATGTGCGGCCATGGGATGATCGGCCTCGTCGTCACGCTCGCCCATATGGGAAGGATCAAGCCCGGTGATCATCGCATCGAAACGCCGGTGGGAATCGTCACCGCCACGCTCCATCCGGGCGGCGCGGTATCCGTTTTCAATGTCCCGAGCTGGCGCGCACGGAAAGCCGTCAACGTCGAGGTGCCCGGCATTGGCCCCGTGACAGGCGACGTTGCGTGGGGAGGCAATTGGTTTTTTCTAGTGGACACGCACGGGCAGGAACTCACGCTAGGCAACGTGGACCCACTTACAGAGTACTGCTGGCGCGTGCGCCAGGCCGTCAATGCGCAAGGTTTCCCCGAGGTGGATCACGTCGAGCTGTTCGGCCCCGCCACGGCCCCCGGGGCTCGCGCGCGGAACTTCGTGCAATGCCCCGGCAAAGCTTACGACCGCTCCCCTTGCGGCACCGGCACGAGCGCCAAGCTCGGATGCCTTGCCGCGGACGGGAAGCTGGAGGAAGGTGCGGAATGGATCCAGGAGAGCATCATCGGGAGCACCTTCCGCGGCAGCTTCCGATGGCTCGACCGCGCGGCCGGCAAGGTCTCGCCGGTCATCACCGGCACGGCTTTTGTCAATGGCGAGGCGACGCACCTGCTTGACCCGGGAGACCCGTTCTGCTGGGGCATCCGATTGTGAGCGGCGCTTACGACATCATCATCGTCGGGGCGGGCATCGTCGGCGCCGCGTGTGCGCTCGAGTGCGCGCGGGGGGGCCTGCGCACGCTCGTGATCGAGCGCGGCTGCGTCGGCGGCGGCACGACCGCGGCAGGCATGGGACACCTCGTCGTGATGGATGACTCGGAGGCGCAATTCGCGCTCACCAGCTACTCACGCCGGCTCTGGATCGAGCTCCGCCCGGAGCTTCCCCCCGAGGTGGAGTACGACGCCTGCGGCACGCTCTGGGTTGCCGCCGATGAAGAGGAATTGGCCGAGATGCATCGTAAGCGAGACGTGTACGAGCAGCACGGCGTCCATGTCGAAGTGCTGGATGGCCCCGCCGTGGCAAAGGCCGAGCCGAATCTCCGCCCCAATCTCGCCGGTGGTTTGCGTGTCCTCGACGATGCAGTTGTCTACCCGCCTTCTGCCGCCGCCTTTTTCCTGGAGAAGGCGAGGAAAGCGGGTGCGGAGGTGCGCGCTCCGATGGCCGTGACCGCGCTCCTGGCCGAAGGCGGCGTGCAGCTTGCCGATGGCTCGCGCATCGCGGCGCAGCGCTCCGTCAATGCCGCCGGCCCGTGGTCGCCCGCCTTGACGCCCGGCCTGCCCGTGCGCAAACGCAAGGGGCATCTCCTCATCACCGACCGCGCGCCGGGATTCGTCCGGCACCAGGTCGTGGAATTGGGTTACCTCAAAAGCGCTCACGCCATGGATGAGGATTCCGTCGCGTTCAACATTCAGCCGCGGCTCACCGGTCAAATGCTCATCGGCTCCTCCCGCCAGTTCGAGACCGTGGATGACACCGTCGATCACGCGATCCTCGATCGCATGCTCAAGCGCGCCATCGAGTATCTACCCGGCCTCGGGGAGCTCTCGGCCATCCGCGCCTGGACCGGCCATCGCCCCGCCACTCCGGACAAGCTGCCGCTCATCGGCCCCAGCGCCACGGCCGGCCGCATCTGGCTCGCCACGGGACACGAGGGCCTCGGCATCACCACCGCCCTCGGCACAGCTCGCCTGCTGGCAGACATGCTGCTGGATCGGCCGCCTGAGATCTCTCCGAAGCCGTTTGCGCCGTCGCGTTTTTCCCGTGGAGACTCGAGTCATGGGTAACGGCATCCAGCTTCGGGTCAATGGCCGCGCGGTTTCAGTACCCTGCGGTACGGTGGTCGCGGCCGCCGTCGCGCTTGCGGGCGAGTCAGGATTTCGACACTCGGTCCTGGGCGAGCCACGGGGCCCGCTCTGCGGCATGGGCGTCTGCATGGAATGCCGGGTCATCATCGATGGCCTCACGCACTGCCGCAGTTGCCAAACGCTCTGCGAAGAAGGCATGGAGGTCCGCACCCATGACTGAACGCCTCTTCCAGTTCGAGATTGTCATCGTGGGTGCGGGTCCGGCCGGCATCGCCGCGGCATGCGCTGCGGCGGAGTGTGGGAAACGCGTGGCCGTGGTGGACGACACGCCGTGGCTGGGCGGACAAATCTGGCGTGGCCAGCAGGCACGCGCCTCAAATCCCCAGGCGCGCCGCTGGATCGAAAAGCTGCGCGCCTCGGGCGCCGCCTTGCTGGATCAAACGAGCGTGATCGCCTCTCCCCATCATGGCCTGCTCCTCGCGGAGCATCCGGACGGCCCGCGCGAGATTCGCTGGGACAAGCTCATCCTCGCCACCGGCGCGCGCGAATTATTCCTGCCCTTCCAGGGCTGGACCCTCCCCGGCATTTTCGGCCCCGGCGGCTTGCAGGCCCTCGTGAAAAACGGCTGGCCCATCGCAGGCAAACGCGTGGTCATCGCCGGCACAGGCCCGCTCTTGCTCGCGGTCGCGGATGGTTTGAAAAAGCACGGCGCCAAAATCGTTTCCATCGCCGAGCAGGCCCCGATGGCCCGCGTCGCGGCCTTCGCCCTCAAATTGCTCGCGCATCCAGAGAAGATATTCCAGGGCATCGGTCTCAAGGCCCGCTTGCTCGACGTCCCCTATCGCTTTGGCGCATGGCCGGTAAAAGCGGAAGGCGGCGGGCAGATTCGCAGCATCACGCTTTCCGATGAGCGCAAGAGCTGGACGCAGGAGTGCGACGCGCTGGCATGCGGCTTTCATCTCGTGCCGAATACCGAGCTGCCACTCGCGGTCGGATGCGAGCTCGTCGGCGATTTCGTCCGCGTGAATCCGTTGCAGGCAACGACTGTCCCTGGGGTATATTGCGCCGGTGAGCCGACCGGCATTGGCGGCGTCGAGTGCGCGCTGGTGGAGGGTGGCATTGCCGGTTACGCCGCCAGCGGTTCCAATGCCAAAGCGGAAGCCATGTTTGCACGGCGCGATTCCTGGCACCGTTTCCGCGCCGGTCTGGCGGAGGCGTTCGCACTGCGCGACGAGTTGAAGACACTCGCCACGGACGAGACCCTGCTGTGCCGGTGCGAGGATGTGCCTTTTGGCCGCGTGAAGCAATTCACCGGCTGGCGCGAGGCGAAGCTGCTGACGCGTTGCGGCATGGGGCCGTGCCAGGGCCGCATCTGCGGCACGGCTACGTCATTTCTCTTTGGCTGGGGCGCCGGATCGGTGCGGCCCCCGGTGCTGCCAGCCCGCGTGAAGAGTTTACTGACAACAACCAACCTGAATTAATCAAAATATGAAAATGGAATGGACAGGGGTAATTCCCGCGATGACCACAGCCTTTAACCCCGATTACACCGTGGACCACGCCTTCGTGGGGAAACACGCGCAATGGCTCCTGGAAAATGGATGCCGCGGTGTGGTCGCGCTCGGCTCGCTGGGCGAGAGCGCCACGCTCCGCTTCGACGAAAAAGTGGCGATCCTGAAAACGTTGGTCGCGGCCCTCGATGGCAAAGGCCCCGTCGTCGCAGGCATCGCATCGCTGAGCACCGCGGAGGCGGTGGACCTCGCGAAGGCCGCGCAAGACGCCGGCTGCTCCGGCTTGATGGTGCTGCCGCCTTACGTTTACTCGACCGATTGGCGCGAGATGAAGGCGCACGTCGAGGCCGTGATTCGCGCCACCTCCCTCTCGTGCATGCTTTATAATAACCCCGTGGCCTATAAGACCGACTTCCTCACCCATCAAATCACCGAGCTCGCGAAGGAAAACGCGAACCTCCATGCCGTCAAGGAATCCAGCGGGGACGTGCGCCGCGCGACTGCGCTCAAGGCTGTGTGCGGCGATCGCCTCTCCATCCTCGTGGGGGTGGATGATGTCCTTGTCGAAGCCGTCCGTGCCGGCGCGGTGGGTTGGGTCGCGGGCCTCGTCTGCGCCATGCCACGCGAGTCCGTCGCGCTGTTCGAGGCTGCCCGCGCCCGTGCGAATGTCGATGAGCTCTACGCCTGGTTCCTGCCGCTGCTGCGGATGGATACGGTGCCGAAGTTTGTCCAGCTCATCAAGCTCGTGCAGCAGGAGGTCGGCATGGGCCACGAGCGCGTGCGACCCCCGCGCCTCACCCTCGATGGCAGCGAGCGCGCGGCAGCGCTCGAGACATTGCGAACCGCGCTGGCAAACCGTCCCAAGCTTTAAACACCTCATGAAACTCGAAGGATTATCCATCATCGGAGGCCGCCGCGGGGCGCCTGGCGGGAAGAAGTTCACCGGCATCAACCCGTCCACCGGCGCGCCATTGCCGGGCGAGTTTCACTCCGCCTCGGACGCGGAAGTCGATGCCGCGGCGCGCCTAGCCAGCGCCGCATTCTCCGTTTTCGCGCAGTGGCCCGGGGCGCAACGCGCCGCGCTGCTCGACCGCATCGCCGCCTTGCTGGAAGCAAATGGGCAATCGATCCTCGAGCGCGCCAATCTGGAGACCGCGCTGCCACCCGCGCGCCTCCAGGGAGAGCTGGCCCGCACCTGTTTCCAATTGCGTCTCTGCGGCGAGGCCGCCCGTACCGGGCTCTGCGCCGGCGCGCGCATCGATCACGCGGACCCGAATCGCAAGCCCTTGCCCAAGCCCGACCTGCGTTCCGTGATGCAGCCGGCCGGCCCCGTCGCCGTATTCGGCGCCAGCAATTTCCCCCTGGCCTTTTCCGTAGCCGGCGGAGATGCCGCGTCCGCGCTTGCCGCAGGCTGTCCTATCATTGTTAAAGCGCACCCCGCGCACCCCGGGACTTCGGAGCTCGTCGGCCAGCTCATCGCTGAGGCGGTGCTCGAGTCCGGCGCGCCCGACGGGCTTTTCTCCCTGCTCTTCGACGCGGGATTCGACGCCGGCGCCGCGCTGGTTGGACACCCGCTTATCAAAGCCGTCGGCTTCACCGGCTCGCGCAGAGGCGGGAGGGCATTGATGGACATCGCCGCGGCGCGGCCGGAACCGATTCCCGTCTTCGCGGAGATGAGCAGCATCAATCCGGTATTCATCCTCGCCGGCGCACTGGCTGGGAGAGCCGAGCAGATCGCCACCGGCCTGCACGGCTCGGTCGTGCTTGGCGTTGGACAATTCTGCACCAATCCTGGCCTGGTGTTCATCCCGGCGGGGGAGGGGACGAAACCGTTTCTCGCCACGCTGGAGAATCTTATCGCCGCCACCCCTCCCGGTACCATGCTGACTCCCGGCATTTGCGCCGCCTACCGCAAGGGTGTGGAGAAGCTTTCCAGCGCCCCCGGCGTCCGGCGCGCCGCCATCAGCCCCGCCGATCCCGCCGCCGGCCCGGCCATCGCCGGCGCGGCACTGTTTGCCACTGCCGCGGAGACGCTCTTCGGCAATCCCTCGCTCATGGAGGAAGTCTTCGGGCCCTCCACGCTGGTCGTAGAGTGCGCTTCTCGCGAGCAAATGCTTGAAGCCGCCAGCCGGATCGAAGGGCAATTGACCGCAACGATCCACGCAACGCCCGATGAACTGCACGCGAACGGCGACCTCGTCGCGATCCTCTCGAACAAAGCCGGACGCCTGCTTTTCAATGGCTTCCCCACGGGCGTCGAGGTCGCCCACGCCATGACGCACGGCGGCCCGTTCCCCGCCACGTCCGATGGACGTTCGACCTCCGTGGGCACCCGCGCGATTGAGCGTTTCCTGCGCCCGGTGAGCTACCAGGATTTTCCCGATCCGGTCCTCCCTCCCGAATTGCAGGAGGCGAATCCCCTCGGCCTCACGCGCCTGATCGATGGAAAATGGCGGCTCGCCTAGCGCGGGCCCTTCGCAGTTTCAACCTCCCGCCATCGCCCCTACAATGAATAACGGCTCCGCGCCGCTGGCGACAGCATCGGGCAGAAGCACATCCGGTTGTTCGTTGGAGAGATCCTCTTTGCACGCATAAAACCGGACGAACGGCCTGCGGTGCAACGTCGTCCGGTCGCGCAATGTCCCGCGCAGAACCGGATGGCGCGCTTCCAGAGCGTCGAGCGTCGAGCCGAGCGTGGCCGCCCGCCCGGCATCGAGCTGCACCTCGCCATCCACGCCCGCCAGCGTGCGCAAGTGATACGGCAGCACTACGCGAATCACGGCAAGGTCTGCGCCTCGATCGAGAGAACCGCGGGCAGATCCCTGACGATCGCGGTCCACGTATCGCCGTCATCGGCGGAGCCGTACACCTGTCCTCCCGTCGTTCCAAAATAAATGCCGCACGGCTCCAGCGCATCGACAGACATCGCGTCGCGCAGCACGTTTACGTAGCAATCCTTCTGCGGCAGGCCCTTCGTCAGCGCTTCCCAATCGTTTCCACCCGCGCGGCTGCGGTACACGCGCAGCTTGCCGTCCGGGGGGAAATGCTCCGAGTCGCTCTTGATCGGCACGACATAGATCGTCTCCGGTTCATGCGTATGGACCTCGATCGGGAAACCGAAATCCGACGGCAGGTTGCCGCTGACTTCCTGCCAGGACTCTCCTCCATTTTCGGTGCGCATGACATCCCAATGCTTTTGCATGTACAGCACATCCGGGCGCGATGGATGCATGGCGATGCGATGAACGCAGTGGCCCACTTCCGCATCCGGATCGGGCAACTCGTACGGCGACTTCAACCCCCGGTTCGCAACCTTCCACGTGCCGCCTCCGTCATCGGTGCGAAACACGCCCGCCGCGGATATGGCCACGAAGATGCGCTGCGGGTGTTTGGGATCGAGCAGAATCGTATGCAGTCCCATGCCGCCCGCTCCAGGCTGCCAGAGCTGGCTCTTGGCGTCCCGGAGCCCCCGAAACTCCTGCCACGTCTGGCCCCCGTCCGAGCTCTTGAAAAGCGCCGCGTCCTCCACGCCCGCGTACACCGTCTCCGGATCCGCCGGCGAGGGTTCCAGGTGCCAGACGCGCTTGAACTCCCACGGGTGTTGCGTGCCATCGTACCACTTGTGAGTCCCGGGATTTCCCTCATAGCTGAAATCATTTCCCACGGCCTCCCAGGTGCTGCCCCCGTCCAGCGAGCGCTGGATCACCTGGCCAAACCAGCCGCTCGTCTGCGAGGCGTAAATGCGATCCGGCTCCGCGGGCGAGCCTTTGAGGTGATAGATCTCCCAGCCCGCAAAGTGCGGTCCGCTGATTTCCCACTGCTCCCGCTTGCCATCGGAAGTCAGGATGAATGCCCCCTTCTTCGTGCCCACCAGTATTCGCACTCTGCTCATCGCGTCGGCGATGCTGCCACGAAGCGCGCCCAAATGGAAATCGATAAATGACCCCTTCCGCAATCCCCTCGGGGAGAGGCTGCGCCAGGGCATTTGGGATCGCATTCGCGATCTTAACACAACGATCAAAGCCGTTTGCTCCATCCTGCGCGAATCTTCAGCATGCCCTCAGATCAACGGGATCGAAAAACCCTTCCCCTGGCCATTGCCGCTCTTGGGGTCGTTTTTGGGGATATCGGTACGAGCCCTCTCTATGCCTTCAAGGAGTGCCTCGCCCACGGCTCCTCGCGCGGAGACGTGTTCGGCGTGATTTCCTTGATTCTCTGGAGCCTCATCATCCTCGTCTCGATCAAATACGTCGGCTTCATTCTTCGCGCGGATAACAACGGAGAGGGCGGCATCCTCGCCCTGCTGACATTGGCCTTTCCGCAAAATGCCAGTCCGTCCAATTTGCGGACCACCGTCATCATGACGGCTCTTGGGATCTTTGGCGCGGCGCTGCTTTACGGAGATGGGGTCATCACCCCCGCCATATCCGTCCTCTCCTCCGTCGAGGGCCTCACGCTGATTTCTCCGGTTTTTGCGAAGATCGTCATTCCCGCCACCATCGGCATCCTGGTTGCCCTCTTTGCCATCCAGAGCAAGGGGTCCGGTTCCGTCGGCAAAGTGTTCGGGAGCGTGATGCTCCTCTGGTTCGCCTCCTTGGCAGGCATGGGCGCATTCCAGGTCTGCCGGCATCCCGCGATTCTCGCCGCCTTGAATCCCTGGATTGGGATTGATTACATCATCGTTCACCGCACTGCGGCCCTGGTCGTCCTCGGCAGCGTCTTCCTCGCGGTGACCGGCGGCGAGGCCTTGTACGCGGACCTGGGCCATTTCGGGCGTCTTCCCATCCGGCTCGCGTGGAACGCCCTCGTCCTTCCCTCCCTTGCCCTCAATTACATGGGACAGGGAGCACTCGTGATTTCCGGTTCCTTCAGAGGGCAGAATCCCTTCTTCCTCCTCGCTCCCGGCTGGGCTTTGGTGCCCCTGGTTATTCTGGCTACCGCCGCCACGGTCATCGCATCGCAGGCCCTCATTTCCGGCGTCTTTTCATTGACCATGCAAGCCATCCAGATGGGTTACCTGCCGCGCATGCGGATACTCCATACGAATGAGACCGCCTCCGGCCAGATCTACATCCCGCAGATCAATTACGCCCTCGCCGCGGCGTGCATCGCGCTCGTCATCGGCTTTCGCAGCAGTTCCGGCCTGGCTTCCGCTTACGGAGTCGCCGTCACTCTCACCATGTTGACCACCACCGCTCTCTTCTCCTTTGCCTGCCGCCGTCTCTGGCATTGGAATCTATTCCAGACCATCGCGGTTTGCGCCTCCTTCAGTGCCATTGAGAGCATCTTCTTCGCATCCAATGCTCTCAAGATCGCTCACGGCGGATGGCTGCCGCTCACCATCGGCGCCGGTATGTTCTATCTAATGACCACGTGGAAGATGGGGCGCACGGTCGTTGAAGCGAGCCTCTACGCATTGCCGCTCGAGCAGTTCATCTCCACCGCGAATGCCCGGCTGGACAGCCCTGGCGGCGCCACCACCCGCGTGCCGGGCACCGCTCTCTTCCTCACCGCGTCGGAAAGCGCCGCCCCTGCCGCCCTCGTTCAGAACCTCAAACACAATCACGTCCTGCATGCCCGCATCATCGTCCTGACCATCCTCACCGATCGCATTCCATTCCATACCAGGGACGATCGCGTCGATGTCGCCGATTGCTCCTGCGGATTCTTCAAGCTGACCGCCCATTTCGGCTTTATGGAGCTCCCCGATATCGACGAAATCCTGGCGTGCGCGGCCAGCCAATCCTTCCCGATCGACAAGGACTCCTCATCCTTTTTCCTCAGCGGCCTCGACTTGATTCCCACCCGCGGAAAGGGGCTCCCAAAGTGGCGGAAAAGCGTATTCTTCTGGATGGCCCGCAATGCCGAGAAGAACTCGCATTTCTTCCACTTGCCGGCGAGCCGCACGGTGGAAATCGATTCTCCCGTGGAGATCTGAAAATCAGGACCACGCGGCCGCGCAACTCAAGCAGCGCCCATCTCCCTGCGAGAGCGGACACCTATCGAATGAGATTGGTTGTCCCTCGTGTTCGAAGGCTTCAATGGAATCCTCAATTGCTGCAAGGAGAGCAGCTCGCCCAATAACATCGCCAGTCCGCCGTCGCCGGACAGGGCCACCATCTGGCGCCGCGGATATTCCAACCGCGCGCCGCTCGCCGGCGGCATCGCATTCGAGATCGAGCCATGGTTGAACGACCCGAGCAGCCGCCTTTGCCATTCATCGACAGGTAGCGCGCCGCCCACACCGCTGCCGTACAACATCGCAGAGAAGTCACCCGGTTCCAATACAGATCATTCGCCAACCGGGCGCATCAAATCATCAGTTGGAGCCTGAGATCGCTAATTTCCGCCGCCGCCTCCTCGAGCTGCCCCACGCGATCACTCAGCGCGGCTTGCAAGGCCATCATGCGCAAGCCGACGAAAATCCGCGCGTGCAGCTCATTTTTGTCGAAGGGCTTGACGAGGTAATCGTCCGCGCCCGCGGTGAGGCCTTGGACGACGTTTTCCTTGCTGCCGCGCGCCGTTAGCAGGATGATGTAAAGAGACCGATTAACCTCCCGGACGCGGCGGCAAATCTCGATGCCGTCCATCTCGGGCATCATCCAGTCGAGAATCGCCAGGGAGGGTGCGTCTTTTTTACGCAACGCCGCGATCGCCTCCGTTCCGTTCTGCGTCGCGATCACGTCGTAATCCCACTTTGCCAGGCGCGCACAGATGAGCTCCCGCGAGACCACGTCGTCTTCCGCGACGAGAATCCTGGTTTTCGGCTGCGCTTCCTTCCCGGCGCCGGGCCTAGGCTCGGGCGGCAGTGAAAGAGGCCAGGGTCGCGTAAATGTCAGCAGTGCTGTGTTCAAGTGCGGCAAAGGTGAGGTCGATGTGTTTATTGTCTTCAAAGTCTGTCTGCGCTTCGAGTTGCCGTGCGAGACGCAACGCATCATGCGCGCCGAATACTCCCAGGTAACTGATGAGCGAATGCGCCGCGAAGGAAAGATCCGCGGCGTTCCGGCGCTCGATGGACCCGCGGATATCGCCAATAATCCGGAGTACGTTTTCGTGAAAGAGCACAATCATCCGCCCCATCAGCGCCTCGTCACCATCGAGTTCATCGAGGAGCTTTTCGCGGCTAAAGGTCGGCAGTGCTCTCGCGGATGATTCGTCCGGCAATCCCGCAGGGGCATCAGGTTGGCGTTCCCCGCCGGGGCCGGCCCGGCCTTCGAACATTCGCGCGAGAAGCGCGAGAAGCGCGGCTTTTTCTAGCGGCTTGGAAAGGTAATCATCCATCCCGGCGGCGAGACAGCGCTCGCGGTCACCGGCCATCGCATGCGCTGTCATCGCCGCGATGGGGAGGTGGCGCCCCGTCGCTCGCTCAGCCTCACGGATGCGGCGCGTGGCTTCAAAGCCATCCATCTCGGGCATCTGCACGTCCATGAAGACCAGGTCGAACGCTTCGCTCGCGGTGGCTTCCAGGGCTTCCCGTCCATTGGCTGCGTGTGCCAGCGAGTGGCCGCGGTTGCCAAGGATGGCCGATGCGAGCGCCCGATTGATAGCGTTGTCCTCCGCGACAAGGATTCGAAGGCCCGGAGGCGGCGGCCCGACTTTATCGGATTGGCGCTCTCGTGGTCGATTGTCCGTGTCTGCGTCTGGACGATTTGAAGTCGAAACGGAATCCGGCATCGTGGGCTCCGCCAAAGGAGCGGCGCGAACGGCGACGCGTACAGTGAAATGAAAGGCGGTGCCTTCACCCATTTTGCTTTTGATCCAAATCCTGCCGTGCATTTTCCCGATCAGTTGCGAGGCAATTGCAAGGCCCAGGCCGGTACCCCCGTAGGTGCGTGTCGTCGATCCGTCGGCTTGCGCGAACGCGGCGAAAATCGCCCTTTGTTTTTCAGCCGGAACGCCGATGCCGGTGTCCGCGACGGAAAAGTGCAGATGCCTCTCCCCGTTGCGGCCCGCTTGATGCATCACCGTTACGATGATCTCTCCCCTCTCCGTGAACTTGATCGCGTTATCGATTAGATTAATCAAAATCTGACGGAGCCGCATCGGATCGCCGACCAGACGATCCGGCACGTCTGGGTGAATGTCGGCCATGAGTTCCAGGCCTTTTTGATTTGCGCGAAACCCGAGAGGCTTGAGCAAAACGCCGATGCAATCGCGCAAGCCGAAATCGATCGAATCAAGTTCCAGTTTGCCGGCTTCGATCTTCGAAAAATCGAGAATGTCATTGATCAAACCGAGCAGGCAGTGCGCGGAGCTCTTCACCATTCCGAGGTATTCGCGCTGGTCTCGGGTGAGGTCCGTTTCGAGCGCGAGATCAGTCATCCCGATAATGCCATTCATCGGCGTGCGAATCTCGTGGCTCATGTTCGCGAGAAATTCGCTCTTCGCCGCGTTCGCGCGCTCCGCTCCCGCCTGTGCGCCTCCCGCCTTGTGCTCCGCTTCGACGAGGTCGGCCATCGTCTCCCGCAGACGCGCTTCTTTTTCGCGGCTTTCGCTGATGTCGGTGGCGATGAGACAGATCGCAGCCGCGGACTCAGAGGGGAGCGGCCCCAGCGCCAGTTGCAGCGGTACCGCGCTCGCGTCGCCGGCGTGGAGGGTGATTTCGCCGGCGCTTCCGCCAGTGCGGCCGGCCTCCAGCAGAGCGGCAAAGTGCGGGCGCTCTGGCGGCGCGACAAACGCGTCGAAAGCGAGGCCCACGATTTCCTCCAGCGGCCTCTTCAACAATTCGGCAAACCTGCGGTTGCAATAGAGAATAGAGCCCTCGGCCGATAGGGTGACCGCGCCTTGGTTCATCTCCTCGATGAGCACACGGTAGGGTTCATCGGCCCCTTTGAGCGTGAATATCTGCGACCCCTCCGGCCCCTCCACGAGCACGGCATCCACCTCCCCCCGCCAGATCGCGTGCAGCGTCCCGCTGGCCTCCGCGAGGCGGGCGCGCAAATCGGCGACTTCCTCTGTCCACTGTTCGTGGGTCTTGACCGCCGGAGTCATAAGCAATGCGGTGCCGGAGGTAAATCCAGAGCCGCGAGGACACGCTCGGTTTGTGACAAGTCGCCAAACAGCCTGCGCTCCGGCAGCGGCAATAGCCGGATCAGAGTGGGCGCCACCATGATCTGGTCGGCGTGGGCGTGCTCATTCTGCTCGTAAAGGTCCATGACAGTGAGGGCGTAGCAGTCTTTCAAATGGGCCTCGCAGATGGTCTTTATATTCGTGATGGCGTGGATCGATTGCGGGGCACTTCCAGCGACGTAGAGCCGCAGCACCACCTTGGCGCCCAGGGGTCGCACGAAGACTGGAGTGAGGAGGGGATCAGCCATTCCTCTCCCCCTTCCGCGCTGTAAACGGCTCCGGATCATGGGGGCGAAGATCGAGGCCGATGAGGACCCTCTCCGTGTTGGACAGGGTGCCGATGATCTTGCGGATGGGCGCTGGCAGCTTTCGCACCAGAGTCGGCACCGCCAGTATCTGGTCGCCCTGCGCCAACTGCGGATTCTTCAGCAGATCGATGACCTCGATCTGGTAGCGGCCAGCGAGGTGCTCTTCGCAGATCTTCTCGAGATTGCGAAAGGCAGTGAGCGATTTTGGCGTCGGTCCAGCGACATACAGCCGCAGCTCCCAGGCCCGCGGCACCGGTACGGCTGGTTTTGCTTCGTGGGATGGGGTTGCCGTTTTCACGATAGCGCTCCTCCCGTGACGTTGCGGCGAGACCGGCTTGCGATGCTTTTGACGATATCGCGCTTGCGGCTGCGCCCCATCTCCGCCTGGTCCAGCGCGAGCGACGCCTCGCGCAGTTTGTCCTGGCTAAAGGTGCGCGCAATGATCGTTTCCTCCGCGGAAAACTCCGCGCGCAGCGCGGCGATTTGCCCTTCGAGCGCGGCGCGTTTGCATTCCAGTGCCAATTGTTGCCGCTCTGCTTCTTCATTCAGGCTCACGCGCTCCGCTCGCTCCCGCGCCTCCTGCGATACACGCGCCGACCCCGTCAGCATCCCACTTGGGCCGATATAGACATCCGTCAGCCGGATGCCCGTGTCCGTCACCACGAATTCCCGTACCTGATTCGAATGCCCCATGGCGCGCGATTTCAGGATGTGCAGGCCGCGGTTGCGCTCACCGTTGGTTTCTAGATCGCGCAGCACCAGCCACGTATCCACAAGGGAAGAAATCGCCGCATCCGTGCGCTCCAGCGCGCTTCCCCCCATCGTCAGATCCGTCAGCATCGTGGTAATCCCTTTCAGTTTCAGCCAGTCCAGCAGCCGCATCAGGGCCGCTTTGATTTCCAAGGGCGTGCCCGTCGTGTCCAAACCCGAGATCGGATCGATAATCACCACCTGCGGCGCGAATTCGGTGATCGACTGAATCTTGCGCGCCAGGTGCGTCTCAAGGCCAAAGGAAAACGGTCGCACGGTTTGCAACTCCAGCCGCCCCTTGCTCACCCACTGCTGCAAATTGAGCCCAATCGTGCCCATGTTGCGCATAATCTGGCTCGGGGATTCCTCAAAGGAGAAATAGAGGCACCGCTCGCCGCGCCGGCAGGTCGCTTCGGCGAAAGTCGCCGCCACACTCGTCTTGCCCGTGCCCGCCGTGCCCGAGAGCAGAATGCTGCTCCCGCGATAGAATCCCTTCCCGCTGAGCATCGTGTCGAGGCGCTCGATGCCGGTCGGGATGCGCTCGTGCGACGCGGTATGTTCAACCTGTACGCTAGTGATCGGCCAGATCGAGATACCATCCTTCTCGATCAGGAATGGATACTCGTTCGTGCCGTGCGTGGTGCCGCGATATTTGACGACGCGAATCCGCCGCGTCGTCACTTGATCGACTACCCGGTGATCCAGCGAAATCACGCAATCGGAGACATATTCCTCCAGCCCATAGCGGGTCAGCGTGCCGTCGCCCCGCTCGCCCGTCATCACCACCGTGACACCCTTTTCCTTCAGCCACCTAAAGAGCCGGCGAAGCTCCGCGCGCACGATCCCTTGATTCGGGAGGCCGGCAAAAAGTCCTTCGATCGTGTCGAGCACGACCCGCTTCGCCTTGATGGAATCAATCGCGTAACCGAGACGGATAAAAAGCCCTTCGAGGTCGTATTCACCCGTTTCCTCGAATTCGCTTCGGTCCACGTACACATAATCAAGCAGCAGCTTCTTACTCGCGACCAGCGCATTGAGATCGAAGCCAAGCGACGCAACATTTTCGGTCAGTTCCTTGCCGGTTTCTTCAAACGCAATGAAAACGCCCGGCTCGCCAAACTCGGTCGCCCCACGCACCAGGAATTCCATCGCCAGCAGCGTCTTCCCGCACCCCGCGCCACCGCAGAGCAGCGTCGGCCTGCCCGCAGGCAACCCGCCCCCGGTGATTTCATCCAGCCCGCGAATGCCCGTAGGCGATTTCCGCAGCGTTCTTGGAGCGGCCGATCTTTTCATCCTCTTCATAATGGTCTTTCTGTAAAATTGCCCATATACCCTTAAAGCCTTTCGAGTGCGCGGCGCTTCGCTGAGACTGTGGATTCGCACCGAGGGTAAACCCTCAGGCCCGCCGCTAGATCAATTACCCCGTCGAGACCACCCGATTTGCCGCCCCTGCGCATCGCTCAATGCGGCTACGCTCCGTCTCCACCTTCAACTCCTAATCCATCAACCACTTAACCCCACCCCTCTCCCCAATCTTTGGCGCAGACCCACTTTGATGTAGACCCACCAATGATTGAACGGTCAATGGAGCCTAGGGGATTCGAACCCCTGACCTCCTCAATGCCATTGAGGCGCTCTACCAACTGAGCTAAGACCCCGTTTTAACGCGGAGGGTGAAACTATCCGATGCTGCCGGGGGGGCAAGCGATTTTTCCGGCCCTGCCGCCCGATCGAGCCGGGCGGTCGCCTTTTTCTTGGGAGGGTCGTAAGCTGCGGGGCATGCACTGGAAGGATACCTTCGAGTTCACCTTTTACATGGTGGATACGTTTGCGCTTCCGTTTGCGATCATCGTTTACGTGATCGAGCGGCGGAAGGAGCGGCAGGCGGATGAGGAGGAGCTCTACCAGCGGCTCTCGGATGAATACATGAACTTCCTCAAGCTCGTACTGGAAAACGCGGACCTGCAGTTGCTCCATCGCAAGGCGTCGCCGCGGACGCTGACCGATGAGCAACTGGAGCGGCGCTCGGCGCTATTCGGGATCCTGGTGTCGATTTTCGAGAGCGCCTACATCCTGGTGTACGAGCCGCGAATGCCGAAGCAGACGCGGCGCCTCTGGTCCTCCTGGGAGGATTACATGCGGGAGTGGTGCCGCAATGCGGACTTCCGGGCGGCGCTGCCCGAGCTGCTGGAGGGCGAGGACGCGGAGTTCAAAGAGCACATCTCCCGGATCGCGGCGGCGAGCCCGCGGCGGCAGGTGGCGGGGTAGGCCTCAAAGATCGGGCGCGCAAACGCCGATTGTAGGATATGGGTTCGGTCCGGTTAACTTTCCGCACGGTGGCCTTCGGCGTCGTACTCGTAGACCTTGCCGTCCTCCTCGTTGACGATTGTCTTGTGGGAGCCGTCGCAGTAGGGCTGGTTCTTCGAGAGGCCGCACATGCAGATCCAGACGGATTTTTCCTGGGGCTTGATCTCTAGGGGACGTAGGTCGGACTTGAGGACTTTGCGCATGAGGCGGAGTCTCGGCGGGCCCGTGAGAAAATGCGAGCGCCGAGTGTCTCTAGCCGGGCTCGTCGCGCGGGGCGGGGATGGCGCTGGTAATGCGGCAATCGGGGCAGATGCTGTAGATGGTCTGCATCCCGGGGGTCTGGAGGGCCTGGTAGCGGCGATTGCAGATCGCGCACGCCAGCGAAGGCTTTTCGCCATCCCGCTTGCTCTTGCCGGACCTGCTCCCTGCGGCGCTCATTGGTGGACGTTCGCAGGTTATGGGGGATGGGACAATCGGCACACCACCTGCGCAGGTCATCGGGGGAATCCTTAAAGCTTGGTCATGTATTTCCCGCCAGAGGGTGGGGTTTCCGGTGAAGATGGGTTTGCGGTTTGCCCCTGCGGCGGGGATAGTTGCGGGGAGCCGGACAAAAGACCATGTGGAGCGCATCGACCTATATTCAAGACCGGGCGGCGGGGGGTCTGACCTCATCTCGATGAACGCGCCCGCGGGCGGCCACGCGCTGGTCGAGATCGACAACCTTTCGAAACGGTATGGCGATTTCGACGCGGTGTCGCAGCTCTCGTTGGGCGTGGGCGCCGGGGAGCTCTTCGCGCTGCTGGGGCCGAATGGCGCGGGCAAGACGACCACGATCCGCATGCTCATGGGCATCCTCCAGCCGAGCACCGGGTCGGCGCGCATAGGGGGGCTGGATTGTTTCGCCGACCGCGTGGAGGTGATGCGGCTGGTGGGCTATCTGCCGGACGAGCCGGTATTTTACGATTACCTGCGGGGCGGGGAGATCATCCGGTTCGTCGGCGAGATGCACGGCTTTTCCAAACCGGAGATCGCGCGGCGGACGGAGGGACTGCTGGGGCGGCTGGAGCTGGCGGAGGCGGTCAACGAGTTCGCGGTCAATTACTCGAAGGGGATGAAGAAGAAGCTGGCTCTCATCTGTGCGATGCTGCACGACCCGGCGCTATTGATCCTGGACGAGCCGACCAACGGGCTCGACCCCTTCGCGACGCGGACGCTGCACGAGATCATGCGGGAGAAGGTGGCCGCGGGCACGACCATCTTCTTCAGCACGCACCTGCTCGATCAGGCGGAGAAGCTTTGCAGCAGGCTGGCGATCATCCACCGGGGCCGGCTGGCGGCGGCCGGCTCGCTCGAGCAATTGCGGGCAAACCTGCCGCCTGCGAGTACGCTGGAGGAGGTCTTCTTCTCGCACACCGGGGATGCGGAGAGACTGGCCCCCTGAGCAATGGAGCCGTCGCAACCCGTCTCATTCCCGAGGGTCACCGGCATCATCGCGCGGCTGTTCCTGCGGCGGTTCGGAAATCGGCTGACGTCGGGCTTGCGCCGGAAGAAAGCCGGCCAGCGCGCCGGCACCGGCAGGAAGAGCGTCGGCAGCCCGCTGGGAGTCGTCGCGATCGTGATCATGTTCATTTTCAACTCCGTCAATATCTCGGCGGAGGCGCTGAAGACCCTGGCCACGGAGCTGGGCCCCGCCCACGACGCCGCGGGGCGGGTGGAAGTGCGGGCATCGACTTATCGCCGGCTGCGGCACATCACGAGCGACTACTGGAGCGACCTGCACGCCGCGATGCCGGCCGGCGCCGTGCCGGCGAAGGAGGAGAGCCTGCGCAGGAAGATGGCGGAGGAGGGGCTGGAGGAAATCTTCCGCCGGGAGACCGACGCGGGGAATGAGGACTCGAAGCGCGATTATGTGCGGCAACTCGTCCAGTGGTACGAGCAGCAGGGCATCGACGGGTTCGCGCCGACGGCGCAAGCGGAGCGGAGCTTTTTTCCTCGGCTGCAGGCGTGGGGCGACCCGCGGTTGCAGCCGCGGTTGTTGCGCGCGCTGGGCCTGATGCTGCTCATCCTGGCGGGAGCGCGGCATTGTTGGACGCTCGGGAGCCGCAACCAGGACCTGGGGCAGGTCGAGTGGAGCACGGAGTGGCTCTTCACGCTGCCGGCATCGAGCAGGGCGCTCTTTGGCGCGCAAATCCTGGGGCACGCGTTCGTGGACCCGTTTTCGTGGATCGGCACGATCCCGCTGCTGCTGGTGATCTATCTCTCGTCCGGGGCGGGCTGGGCCTTCGCGGCGCCGGCGGCGTTGTGCGATTCCCTCTACCTCGGCCTCATCATGGCCTCGCTGCGCGTGGTGAGCGAGACTTGGCTGCGCAAGCGCCTCGCGCCGGCCCGGCTCAAGAACCTGCAGGCGCTCTTCACGCTGGTGGGCATCGTCCTGCTCTTCCTCCTCTTCGCGCTGGCGCGGAGCAGGGAGGTCGTCCAATGGATGGTCCGCATGGCCGCGCACGACGCGCCGGCGCTGATCTGGAATCCCTTCTCCGTGCCGGCGGCGATGTTCGCGCATCCGGTGGAGGCGCTGGCATGGGAAGTGGCGGGCGCGGGAGTGATCGTCCTGGGGGCGATCTGGTTTTGCTCATTCCTCGTCCACGATGGGCTGGTGACGGCGCCCGCCGTGTACAGCGGGGTGCGTGGCCGCGCGCTGGGGCGCGATTTCCTGCCCTCGGGCATCATCGGCAAGGATCTGCGGCTGCTGCTGCGGGATCGCAATTTCTTCGTGCAAACGCTCGTCGCGCCGGCGCTCATCGTCTCCTTCCAGGTGGTATTCAATGTCGGGATGGCCGAGTCGCTGGGGTCGAATTATCACCTTGCGGCGACGTTCGCATTCGCGGTGGGAGCGTATGTCATGATCTCCACGGGGCTCAATGTGCTGGCGGTCGAGGGGAACGCGCTCTGGATGCTCTACGGGCTGCCGGTCCCGCTGCCCGCGATCATGCTGCGCAAGACGATGCTCTGGTCCGCGCTGGGCCTTTGTTACGCCATCGCGGTGCTGGGGGTGTGCGCGTGGCATATCCGGGAGTTCCACAGCATCGATCTCTCATACACGACCGTGGCGCTCGCGGGCGTGGTGATATATTCCTTCATCGCCTCGGGCATGGGGATGCTCGCCACCGATCCGCTGGAGGTGGAGGTCAAGCGCCGGATACGGCCCGGGATGATCTACCTCTACATGATCCTCGCGAGCCTCTACGGCTACGCGCTTTATGCTCCATCGACCTGGGCGCGGCTGGGCCAGATCGTCCTCTCCTCCCTGCTCGCCTACGCGCTCTGGCAAAAGGTGCGGGACCGCGCGCCCTTTCTGCTGGATGCGGTCTCGATGCCGCCGCCGCGCGTTTCGCTGGCGGATGGGCTGATGGCGGCGCTCGGGTTCTTTGTGCTGCAGGGGTTGCTCTCGATTTTCTTTCTCCACATTCATATGCGGCAGGGGAAGGCGATCGTGCTGGCGTTCGCCGTGGCGGGGGCGCTGGTGGTGGGGTTTACGCTGCTGATGTTCTGGCGGGCGCGCGTGGAAGGGGTGTTCGCGGCCATCGGGCTGCGCGGGCCGCGCGACGGCCGGCGGGTGCGGGCGGTCCTGATCGGGATCGGGCTCGGGATTTTCGGCGGGGTGATCGCGTTCGGGTATCTCTCCGCGATCCGGTACTTCCCGGAGCTGGAGCGCCTGCGGGGCCGCGCGGAGGAATTGAGCGACGTGCGCGGGTGGTGGCTGGTGCTGCTGGCGGTGATCGCGGCGCCCCTATGCGAGGAGTTCATCTTTCGCGGGCTGGTGTACCGTGGGATGCGGCGGTCGCTGCCGGCGCGATGGTCGATCGCCGGGAGCGCGGCGGTGTTTGCCATTTGTCATCCGCCGGTGTCGGTGATTCCGGTATTCATCATGGCGGTGATCGCGGCGCTCGGGTTCGAGGTCACGGGGTGGATCGTGACACCGATCTGCATCCACATGACTTATAATGGGCTGGTGCTCCTGGCGGCGGCGCTGCAGCACGGCGGGCGCCTTTGACCGGTGCTCAATAGGTGGGGTGCATATTCTGATTTCGAATTTCGAATTTTTCCCACGTCATGCGGATGCTAGACTCTCGCATCAATGAAGCGCGTTGCCTGGCTCCTCCTCCCTCTGCTGGGGCTCGCCGGTTTGCGGGCGCAGGATGATCTGCCGCGCAAGGCGCCGGGGGACACGGTCGATTTTGAGCCGAAGCTGATGCTCGATGGACCGCAAGCGGCGCCGGTGGCGGAGGCATCGCCGGTGGCAACGGAGGAGCGCGTGAAAGAGCTGGAGGGAGACCTAGTGCGGGCGGAAGGGCGCGCGGCGGATGCGGAGCAGCTCTATAAAGAGGGCATCCTGGCAAAGGTGGAGGAGGAAGATCGGATGCTGCGGGTGGTCAAGGCGGAGAAGGAGCTGGACGATGCCAAGCTGGCTGCGGCGGCGGATCGCGCGGCGGCGGTCAAGAAATCATTCGATGCCCACCAGACGGGCAAGTCGGACCTGGATGCGGCGAATGCGGCGCTAAAGAACGCGCAGGATGCGGCGGCGACGGCCGCGGCGGCGTGGGAGCAGGGGCAGATCGATGCGGCGGCGCTCGACCTGAAACGGAAGCGGAAACTATATGAGGAGGGGGTAGGGTCGAAACGGGAGGTGGAGATCGCCGAGGATCACCTTGCGCTGATTAGCGGGACGATCCCGAAGTGACGGGGAGGGGGGTTAACAAAAGGACGCAAAGGTCGCAAAGGGGGACCGCGTCCGCACTATCCAGATTTGGGGCAAGGTGCTCTACGCGGAGAGCTTTGCGTAAACGCCGATGAGCCGGTAGCGGCAGGCCCAGGCGGAGCGGTAATCGCTGGCGAAGCCATGCTCCGTGCGGATCTCGACGTGGCCCGCGCCGCCACCGCGATAGACGAGCACGGAGCCGACCGGGGCGCGGTAGGGGTCACGAATGGGGAGGCGGATGAAGCCGTAGCGGCTGGTCAGCTCCGAGCCGGCCTCGCAGGCATAATTGGTGGTGGGGCGGATGCCCACGGCGCCGGCCTCGAGGAGGGCGTTCTTCACGTAGCGCCAGCAGCGCAGCGTGGAATGCGGGAAGGCGTGGGCCTCGGCGATGCGGGCGGCCCGGAGGAGGCGGGGATCGATGCGGCTATCATGCGTGGCGCGCGGGGCGCGCGGGGTGAAGGTCACGTAGCCAAAGCCGCCTTGCTCGATGGGAAAACCGGGCAGCGCGGTCGCGCCGTAGCCGCCCACGTACACCTGGGCGGAAGCGCCCCGCGGCAGGAGAACGGCGAGAATCGCGGCGAGGAAAACGAGGGAGATCGAACGAAGCATGGGTGGCAAGTAGCTGGAGGCGTGCCACCCTGCGCGAGGGTGAGTCTCTACGCAGGAGAGAAGGGCCGCTTGATCGCTGCACGCGGCGGCCCGCGCGCCTTCGATTCTTACCTTGATGACCCCCATGGGAGTTCCAATCGCCGCGCCGGCGAAAACGGGGGCATTGGCCGGCGGCCCTGCCTGCCGCGGTATCGATTACCCGGAGTTCCATTCACGGGATTCCATAACCTCGGAGTATTACCATGACCGACAAAATGATTGTGCTGGCCGACCTGGGCCGGGTGAAAGCCTTTCGCGTGACCTACGACATGATGACCTCGAAACCGCACCTGGAGCTGGTCTACGACTGCGAGTTCCTCGGGGCGCACGGCCGGCTTGCGGACAAGGTGACCGACCTCGCGGGGCGATTCCCAATGAGCGGGACGCCGGGGGCCTCCAATGGCGAGAATCACAATCTGCGAGAGGAGAATGAGCGCCGCCTGATCCGAATGGTGGCGGAGAAGATCAGCGAGCTGGCTGAGGGGCAGCGGTACTGGTTTCTGGCCGCGGGGGAGGGGATCAACGGGCGCATTGTGGAGCATTTGCGCCCGGAGGCGCGGGCATCGTTGATCAAAAATGTCCCGGCGGACCTGGTGAAAGTGCCGAAGCAGCAGGTCATGGATTATTTCCAGACGGCCGCGGTATAATGGCGCGGGAGCGGGCCGCGCGGAGCCGCAGGTTGTGGCGTGGGATTTCGGCACCGGGCGCGAATTTGCATTCCCAGCCGGGGCCGGAACGCGTTAACTCCTTCCGGACATGAACAAGCCAGAGATTCTGGATCGTATTTTGAACCCCGGAATTGTGGCGATCATCCGGGCGGATTCTTCGGAGCAATTGATCGACGCGGCAGCCGCCCTGTACGAGGGAGGGGTGACGGCCATGGAGATTACCATGACGACGCCGAACGCCTTGCAGGTGATCACGGAGGTGCACAAGAAATTCGGCGACAAGGTGCTGATCGGAGTGGGGAGCGTGCTCGATACGGAGACGGCGCGGCTGGCGATCCTGGCCGGGGCGGAGTTTGTCGTCACACCGGTGACGCGGCCGGCGGTCATCCAGCTTTGCAACCGGTACGCGAAGCCGATTGCGAGCGGCGCCTACACGCCCACGGAGTGCCTCACGGCGCATGAGTCGGGATCGGATTTTGTGAAGCTCTTCCCCGCCGACCAGGGGGGCCCCACCCATATTAAGAACATCCTGGCGCCAATGCCGATGCTGCGGATCATCCCGACGGGGGGCGTGACGGTCGATACGGCGGCGAGTTTCATCAAGGCAGGCTGCGTGGCGCTGGCCGCGGGCTCCAGCCTGGTCAGCAAGGAAGTGCTCAAGAGCCGGGATTGGAAGAAATTGAGCGAAACGGCGGCAGCCTTCGTCAGCGCGATCCGCGCGGCGCGTGGAGTATGAGCAGGCGCAGGCGGGGAGGACGCGGGCGGGGCGGGGAGAAACCGGCGGGTGGCGGGCAGGCGCCGGCTGGTCCCGGGCAGGCGCGTCCGCAAGGGCAGGGGGGCGGGCAGCGGCCGGCGAGGCGGAGGCACGGAGGGCAGGGGCAGCAGGCACCGCGGCCGGTGCAACAAGGGCAGCAAGGTCAGCCGCAGCAGGGGCAGCCGGTGGCGCAGCCTCCCAAGGCGCGCAGGCAGCCGGTGGCGGCGGCTGTGGGCGCGGCGGGGTCGTTGCGGGAGCGGATATTGAAGCTGATGCGGGAGCCGCGTTACCAACCGCTGGATAAGGTGGAGCTGACGGACAAGCTGGGGCTCTCAAGCGATGACCGGGGGCAATTGCGCGCGCTGCTTCGCACGATGGAGCAGGAGGGGGTGATCGCGCGAATCCGGAAGGATCGCTACGTGCTGCCGCAGGAGGCGAATCTTTGCACTGGCATATTGCGGGTCTCGCGCGGGGGCAGGGCGCGGCTGGATTGCGGCGTGGAGCCGCATATTTTTGTCTCGGCGGAGAATGCCGGCGTGGCGATGAACGGGGACCGCGTGGTCGCGCGGCTGATCCATGAGGGGCGGCAGCAGCGGCCGGACCCGCAGGCGCGGCCAGCGGCGCAGGTGATCCGCATCCTCGAGCGGGCGAACGAGATCATCGTCGGGACGTTGCAGTCCTCGAAGCGGTTCTTTTACGTCGTGCCGGACGACTCGCGGATTGTTCACAATATCTACGTCCTGCCGGATCGCGACGCGGCGCCGGAGATGCCGAGCGTGGGGGACAAGGTCGTCGTGCGGCTGGAGGAGTGGGCCTCGCCGGAGACGAATCCCGAGGGGCGCATCATCGAGGTGCTGGGCCGGGCGGATGCGCCGGGCGTCGACATGCTTTCCATCATCCGGCGCAATAATTTGCCCACGGAATTTCCCGAGGCGGTGCTTGCGGAAGCGGGGCGCATCCCGGAGACAGTCGATCCGCGCGATACGGAGGGGCGGGAGGATTTGCGCGGCGAGTTGATCATTACCATCGATCCGGACGACGCGCGGGACTTTGACGACGCGATCAATGTCGAGCAGGTGGCGGGGGGGTGGCGGCTCGGGGTGCACATCGCGGATGTGTCGCATTATGTGCGGACCGGGGGCGTGCTTGACAAGGAAGCGCTCTCGCGCGGGAATAGCGTTTACCTGGCCGACCGGGTGATCCCGATGCTGCCGGAGCGGCTGAGCAACGGCGTCTGCAGCCTCAAGCCGCTGGTGGACCGGCTCACGTTTTCCGCGTTTATCGATTTCTCGACCTCGGGCAGGATCAAGCATGTGCGCTTTTCGCGCAGCATCATCCGGAGCAAGGCGCGGCTGACTTACAAACAGGCGTTCGCGATCCTGAGCGGGCGGACGGTCGATCCCGTGCCGGAGCTGGTGCCGGACCGCACGGACATCATCGCGCCGGAGGTGGTGCGGCAATTGCACACGGCCTGGGAGCTCGCGTCGCTCCTCCGGAAGAACCGGTTCGCGGCGGGATCGCTCGACCTCGATTTTCCCGAGGTCAAGGTCTGGCTCGATAAGGAGGGGCATCCGGTCAAGCTCGAGAAAGTCGAGAACGACATCTCCCATCAGCTCGTCGAGGAGTTCATGCTCGCGGCCAACGAGGTGGTCGCGCGCGAGATCAAGAACCGGCTCTTGCCATCGATCTACCGCGTCCACGATGATCCGGATCCCGACCGGCTCAAGGAATTCCGCGAGCTTGCGCTTAGCTACGGGTTGCAGTCAGGCGATCTCACCAATCGCGCGGAGGTGCAGAAGCTTCTCGAGAAAATTCGCGGGCTGCCGGAGGAGTACGCGCTAAAGCTCGGCTTCCTCAAGAGCCTCAAGCGCGCCGCGTACGGCGTGGACCCCCACGGGCACTACGGCCTTGCGAAGACCAACTACACGCACTTCACCAGCCCCATCCGGCGCTATGCGGATCTCGTTGTGCACCGCGTGCTTGGACAACTGACGGCGGACCCCGCTTCGGGGCGCAAGGCGCACGTCGTCCGGCCTGCTACCAAGGAATTGCCGGCGGTCGCGGAGCACATCTCGGCCACCGAGCGCGTCGCGGCGGACGCGGAGAAGGAATCGGTAAAACTAAAAAAACTGGAATATTTCCAGGCCCAGTTGCGCTCGCGCAAGCCGGAGACATTTGAGGCGGTGATCATCGACATCAAGAGCTTCGGTCTCATTGTCGAGCTACCCGCGGTCATCCTCACCGGCGTGATTTCCGTCTCGTCGCTCCAGGACGATTTCTACCTGTTCGATCCCGTGCGGCTCAGCTTTACCGGGCGGCGGAAACGCAAGACTTATCGCGTCGGCGGCAAGTTACGGGTAGTTGTTGACCGTGTGAACGCGCACAAGCAGCAGGTCGACTTCGTGCCGGTGGAATAACGCGATGAATACGTTGGACAGCGGGAAAAACTTTTGCAATCCTCACCGGCTCTCGTGAACTATCAGGATAACCGGGACACCAAGGGAACTATGGAAAATGTCATCGCATCGCAAGAGGTGCAGGTCGAACGCAAGCATCTCAGCATCGAATTTCGCGAAAATGAGCGCGGGCGTTTTCTGCGCATCACCGAAACCGCTCACGGCCGGCGCAATGCCGTGATCATCCCGAGCACGGGCCTGGCCGATTTCACATCGGCACTGGCCGCCGTGCTCAACATGGCCAACAAGGCCACCCCTGCCTGACCCGACCGTCGGGCAGAGACGGCAGGCCCCCGCCACCGGTCTCTTTCCACTCAAACCAGTACCAGCTAAAATGCCCACCAAATCCACCCGTCTCCCTTCGTCCCGCCGCGTCCCCGTCTCCTCCAATGGCGCCTCGCACGGCTCGAAGTCCCCTGTCAAGAAAGCTCCCTCCAAGGCCGCCAAGCCCGCCAAAAACAAGTACGTCTACCAGTTCGGCGCATCGAAGGCCGACGGCGATGGCTCGATGAAGCCGCTGCTCGGCGGCAAGGGCGCCAACCTCGCGGAGATGACCCGCATCGGCTTGCCCGTGCCTCCCGGGTTCACCATCACCACCGAGGTCTGCACCTATTATTACGCGAACAAGCGGACCTATCCCGCAAGCCTCCAGCCCCAGATGCAGGCCGGCGTCCAGAACATGGAGAAGATCATGGGCACCAGGTTCGGCGATACCGCCGCGATGCCCCTGCTGGTCGCCGTCCGCTCCGGCGCGCGGGATTCCATGCCCGGGATGATGGACACCATTCTCAACCTCGGCCTCAACGACCAGAGCGTCCTCTCGCTCGGCAAGGCGACCGGCAACGAGCGGTTCGCGTGGGATTGCTACCGCCGCTTCATCCAGATGTATGGCGACGTCGTCATGGGCGTGCAGAAGGCGCCGCACGAGGATCATGAGCCCTTCGAGACCGTGATCCATGAGCTGAAGCACGAGCTCTATCACGCGGACATCGAGGACACCAAGCTGACCGTCGATGACCTCAAGCAGCTCGTCTCCCGCTTCAAGGCGCTGGTCAAGGACCGCACCGGCAAGCAATTCCCCAACGATCCGTGGAAGCAGCTCGAGGGCGCCGTCGGCGCCGTGTTCGGCTCCTGGATGAATGACCGCGCGATCGTCTACCGCCGCAAGTACGGCATCCCCGCCGAGTGGGGCACCGCCGTCAATGTGCAGGCCATGGTCTTTGGCAATACCGGCACCAACTCCGGCTCCGGCGTCGCCTTTACCCGCGACCCGGCCACGGGCGAGAAGATGTTTTACGGCGAGTTCCTCATCAACGCGCAGGGCGAGGACGTGGTCGCGGGCGTGCGGACGCCCGAGCCCGTGGCCGATCTCAAGAAGCACCTGCCCAAGGCACTCGTCGAGCTCGAGCGCATCCGCCAGGTCCTCGAGTCGCACTTCAAGGATGTGCAGGACTTCGAGTTCACCATCCAGGATGGGAAAGTGTTCATGCTCCAGACCCGCAACGGCAAGCGGACCGGCGTCGCCGCCGTGCGCTTCGCCGTGGAGATGGTGAAGGAGAAGCTCATCGACTGGAAGACCGCGATCAATCGCGTGCCGGCCGATCAGCTCGACCAGGTGCTCGCGCCCGTCTTCGATCGCGCGTCGATCAAGGCCGCGAAGGCCATCGCCCACGGCCTCCCCGCCGGTCCCGGCGCAGCCACGGGACGCGTCTATTTCAATGCCGACCGCGCCGCCGCCGCCGCCGCCAAGGGTGAGCGGGTGCTGCTGGTGCGCATCGAGACCTCGCCCGAGGATTTGCGCGGCATGATCGCCGCGGAGGGCATCCTCACCGCGCGCGGAGGCGTCTCCTCGCACGCGGCGCTGGTTGCCCGGCAGATGGGCAAGGTCTGCGTCTGCGGCGCCGCCGCGATCGCTGTCAATTACAAGGAGAAGACCATGACCGCCGGGGGCCAAACCTTCAAGGAAGGCGTGGACTTCCTCTCCATCGACGGCACGGCCGGCCTGGTATACGCGGGCGAGCTCAAGACCGCCCCGTCCGAGGTCATCCAGGGCCTCATCGGCAAGAACGCCACGGCCAGGAAGAGCCGCACCTATCAGAACTTCGTCCAGCTCATGGAGTGGTGCTCGAAGGTCACGCGCCTCCAGGTTCGCACCAATGCCGATACGCCGGAGCAGGTGGAGAATGCCATCGCCTTCGGCGCGACGGGCATCGGCCTTACCCGCACCGAGCACATGTTCTTCGAGGGCAACCGCATCGACGCGGTGCGCGAGATGATCCTCGCCCGCAACCTCGAGGCGCGGCAGAAGGCGGTCAACAAGCTGCTCCCCTTCCAGAAGCAGGATTTCATCGGCATCTTCAAGGCGCTCAAGGGGCTCCCCGCGACCATCCGCCTGCTCGATCCGCCCTTGCACGAGTTCCTGCCGCATGACGATGCCGCCCGGCGCGACCTGGCGACGAAACTCGGCACGACCGTCGAGGAAGTCTCCAAGCGCGTCCACGAGCTGCACGAGTTCAACCCGATGCTCGGGCATCGCGGCTGCCGGCTCGGGATCACCTACCCGGAGATCACCGAGATGCAGTGCCGCGCGATCTTCGAGGCCGCGGCCGAGGTGCTGAAAAAAGGCATCAAGGTAATGCCCGAGGTCATGATCCCGCTGGTCGGCTTCAAGAAGGAACTCGATCTCCAGGTCGAGATCGTCCATCGCGTCGCGAAGGAAGTGCAGGCGGAGAAAAAGGTGAAATTCGCATACCTGGTCGGCACGATGATCGAGGTGCCCCGGGGCGCCATCACCGCCGATGAGATCGCCCACACGGCGGAGTTCTTCTCCTTCGGCACGAATGACCTGACCCAGACGACGCTCGGCATGAGCCGCGACGATTCCGGCTCGTTCCTGCCGCATTATCAGGAGCTTGAGATCGTGAAGAGCAATCCGTTTGCCACCATCGACCAGGCGGGCGTCGGCTCGCTGATGGAGATCGCCGTCGAGCGTGGCCGCAAGACCCGGCCCCACATCAAGCTCGGCATCTGCGGCGAGCACGGGGGCGACCCTGCGTCCGTGAAGTTCTGCCACAAACTGGGCCTGACCTATGTGAGCTGCTCGCCCTTCCGCGTACCGGTGGCGCGTCTCGCGGCGGCCCAGGCTGCGTTGGCTTGATTACGACAAGGGTTTAGTTATTTCAGAAAAGCCGGGTCCCATAAGGGCCCGGCTTTTTTGTCGGGACAGAATTCTTTGAACAGTAGGGAGCAAAGGGGGAGAGGGAGGAGTTAACAGAAGGACGCAAAGGTCGCAAAGGGCGGGGAGAATTGCTATACGCAGATTCCACAGATTCAATTGATGCCGGGTGCTTCAAAAAATCCGCGTAATCCGCGGATAGTCCTCCCCGATGATCTACCCCACCGGCGCGGGTGTTGGGCCGTCGGGCTCGATGTGGACGAGGACATCGGCGACTTCGGGGACGGCGATGCGAACGGCGTCTTTTACGCGGTGGGCGATTTCGTGGCCGGCGGTGACGGTGATCCTGCCGTCCACCTTCACGTGCAGGTCCACGTAGTACTCCAGGCCCATCTTCCGGACGCGACATTGCTCGGTCTCGGCGACGCCCTCCACCTGGCGGGAGGCGTCGCGCACCTGCTGCACGATGGTGCGCGGCGGCGCGGTATCCATGAGATCGCGCAGCGAAGGCCAGAAGATGAAGAGGCCGTTGTAAGCGATGATGCCGCATGCGAAGAGGGCCGCCCAACTGTCCGCGGCCTCGTACCCCTTTGGGCCGACCATCGCGATGGTGATGCCAATGAACGCCGCGGCGGAGGTGATGGCGTCCGTGCGATGGTGCATGGCGTCGGCTTCCATGGCCATGCTGGCGGTCTCGCGGGCGAGTTTCATCACGCGGCGGGAGTGGAACTCCTTGACGATGACCACCGCGATCAGCACCGCCAGCGTGTAAGGCTTGGGCGCGGTGCGCGGCAGGTAGAGCGCCTGGATGCTCTCGACCGCCAGCGCCGCCGCCGCGCAGAGGATCATGACCGACCCCAGGATCGCCGCCACCGGCTCCGCCTTGCCATGCCCATATGGATGCGAGGCATCCGCCGGGCGCGCGGCGATTTTGAGGCCGGCCCAGATCAGCAGTGACGATACAATATCGAGCATCGACTCGAAGCCATCCGCGATGAGCGCGTAGGAATGCCCGATGACCCCCGCCCCGATCTTGGCCGCGCACAGGATGGCATTGATGCCCATCCCCGCCAGGGCAAGCTGCGCCCCGGACTCAAGTTTGCGAGTGGTGGAACGCATGATTGTCTAGGGGCCTCCAGCCAGATAAGACGGATGGGCGCTCCTCGCCTATGAAAAAATCAAAGTCGATCATCTTCCACGAGTTCGGGCCTCCGGCCAAAGTGCTTGGCATCATCGAGGAGGAGGTGCCCGAGCCGCGCGCCGGCGAGGTCCTCATCCGCGTGGAGGCTTCGCCGATCAACCCCGCGGATATCAATGTCATCGAGGGCAATTATCCGAAGCGCCCGGAACTGCCAGCGGTCCCGGGGATCGAAGGGGCGGGCGTCATCGCGAGCGTGGGGCCGGAGGTCTCGCGCCTGGGTGTCGGCGACCGGGTGCTCGTGCCGGTGGGCACCGGCGCGTGGCGGGAGTATGTCACGGTGCCGGTCTCGGCGGTTTCCACGGTGCCGGCGAACATCCCAGCCTTCCAGGCAGCGATGCTGCGCATCAACCCGCCGACCGCCTGGCGGATGCTGCACGATTTTGTGGACTTGCAGCCGGGCGATTGGGTGCTCCAGAACGCGGCCAACTCCGCCGTGGGGCGCGCGGTGATCGTCATGGCCAAAGCGATGGGCGTCCATACCGCAAACGTCGTGCGCCGGGAGGAGCTGATCCCGGAGTTGCTGGACCTGGGGGCCGACGTGGTCTTTGTGGAATCCGACGAACTGGTGCGGGAGATCGGGGAGGTGGCGCCGTTCGGCCGGGCGCGGCTCGTGCTCAACGCGGTGGGCGGCGAGAGCGCGCTGCGGCTGGCGAATGCGCTTTCGCGCGAGGGGGTGCTGGTGACCTATGGCGCGATGGGCCGGCAGCCGATGCGCATCCCGAATGGCCTGCTCATCTTCAAGAACCTCGTCTGGACGGGCTTCTGGATCAGCGCGTGGTACAAGCACGCCTCCGAGCAGGCGACCTCGGAGATGTTCGACGCGATCTTCCCGCTGCTCTCCAGCGGCGCGCTCAGTGTGCCCGTGGCGGCGACTTACGCGCTCGACCAATTCGCCGAGGCGATCCAGCACGCCTCCCAGGACAAGCGGGCCGGCAAGATCCTTTTTTCCAACTTTGCCGCCCCCTAGCCGCGCAAAGTGCCATTGGAATACGTCCGCCAATGCCGCTGCGAGCGTAGTTTTTCTGGAAGGAAAAACCCCATGATTACCTATAACCCTTTTGATGCCCCTGGCGATGCTTCCGGACGCGGCCTCCGCGGCAACCCTCTCGAAGGCGCATTCGGACGTGTGAATGTTGGAGAACTGGAGCGGTACGGCTCCATTGTCGGCGGTGCGGCGCTGTTCGCGGCGGGCCTTTCGCGCAGGAACATCCCCGGTCTGCTGCTCGCGGGGCTGGGCGGGCTCTTTATCCTGCGCGGGATGGGCGGGCATTGCCGGATGTACGATTCGATGGGCGTCTCAACGGCGGACGCACGGAGGCGCTCCGGCGTGCCGGACCAGACCGGGCAGAAGATCGAGAAGACGGTGACCATCGCGCGCCCCGCGGAGGAGCTGTATCGCTTTTGGCGGAACCTCGAGAATCTGCCGGAATTCATGGAGCACATCGAGAGCGTGCGCGTCGTCGACGACCGGCTCTCGCATTGGACCGTGAGGGGCCCCGGCGGCCACCGGCTCGAGTGGGATGCGGAGATCGTCAATGAGCACCCGGGCGAGATGATCTCCTGGCAGACGCTGCCGGGGGCGGATGTGCAAAGCGCGGGGACCGTCCGGTTTACGCCGGCGGGCGATGGACGGGGCACGGTCCTGCGCGTGGTGCTGGAGTTCCGGCCACCGGGCGGCTCGCTGGGGGCGCGCGTGGCGCGGCTATTCGGGAAGGACCCGGCGGGTCAGCTCGATCACGACCTCAAGCGTCTGAAACAGATCATCGAGAGCCACGACGTCTCCGCCTCGGCCCGGCTGGAGTAGCGGTCTAGTTGCCCGTGGGGGGTGGCGCGCCGCCGCCGCCGGAGGGTGCGTCACCGGGGGCCGCGCCGCCACCGCCGCTGGCGGCTTCCATTTTGTCGCGGTACTTCACGAGGATGGGCGTCAGTTGCGCGTTCAGCGTGGGGATCTTGGATTTCGTGTAATCCTGGGCGATCATCGCACCTTCGCGCATCACGGAGGGGAGGTTCTTGATCGTCTTCTGGCCCACGGGCGTCTCGTAAAACGCGACGATCGTCTTCAGGTCGTCCTCGGTGAAATCCTTCACGTAGATATCCACCATCTTTGGCCGGATATCGTCGAAGTTGATCTCCTTGTCGTACCACGCGCTGACGACGGCCTTGATCTCATCCACGCCCTCCTGCGGCATCCCGTGCTGGTGCATGTTTTCGATGACGCCGTTCATCACGGTATCGAAGCCGGCGCGCATCGTCTCCTTGCCGCTGGTCATGTCGATCAGTTTCGCCGCGAGGGCGCGCTGGGAGTTTTCATCGGCGCGCGCCGTGTGGATGAAGAGAGCGGCGGAAGCCAGGAAGAGGAATGCGGGA
>Ga0182024_10002199_pt1 | contig 48941 bp, 28 predicted proteins | sample P32metaG_FD_120480 | JGI IMG/M metagenome (GOLD analysis project Ga0182024, IMG submission 120480) | Permafrost microbial communities from Stordalen Mire, Sweden - P3-2 metaG (Illumina Assembly) | ecosystem: Environmental > Terrestrial > Soil > Wetlands > Permafrost | place: Sweden: Stordalen...
CGGTTGTTCACGTAGATGAACGTCTTTCGCCGGGGATTTTGTTTTCCTTCTTCGATTAGTGACGCTCCGGCTTTGCGCGCGTCGTCGTTAATTTCCTTCGTCGAAACGTAGGGTTGAAATGCCTTTACCGCGTCCTCGTATTTTCGCCCCGGCTTTAACAAAAAGCGGGCTGCAATCCGGTCAGGATTCGTGTGACTGCCAGGCATTGCCATCTGATCATTGACGGGCGGCATGGCGCTCCACGAGTTGAATACGTGCGTGATGCCGTGGCGCGCGAGGCAAGCGAAGTATTCGGGTTTCAGCCAGTGTTTATTCCGAAGTTCCATCCCGTAGGGCCATCCAGCCGGTAGTTGGCCGAAAAACCTGTCCAAATCAGCGACGAATTGCACCCCATGTTCGTAATCCGTCGAATGAAAGCGCGAAAACTCGAATATCAGGATGCCGATATTTAGACGGATCGCCTCGCACGGCTTTAGGAATGCACGGCTGAACAAATCAGCGTTCAGGAAGTTCTCATTCGGTTTTCCGGCTCGTGCGCCAAACCGATCAAGATTGGGGAATTTCTTCACCGTGATCTCGTCTGTCACCTTGAATCCGAACTGGAAATCAGGCGAAACGTGTGAAGTGAGACCCAGGAGATATTTTTCGCTCGGAAATGTATAATACGCCGCATCAACGCAGACCGTTTTGAACACTTTCGCGTATTCGCTCAAGCAGTCCCGCTCGAAGCGAGTCTTGGCGACCTTGCCGCGATACTCATATCGTCCTGGCGTGTAAAGCTGCCCCATCCAGCCGTCGTATTTCCAAGATGAGGTTCCGATGAAAATGCCTTTGGCGGCGAGTTCTGCCGTCTTCGTTTTCATCGTGTCCGGGTCAAATGCCATCGGCAGTTGAAATTACATGGCGTCGGCGGCAAACGCGAGCCTTCGGGCGCCAACGTCAAAAATAATCGCCCTTAAAAGCAGTGCGGCTTGCCGTCCTGGGCCAGCAGTTCCAGAACGAGCGCGGTGCAGAACACACCCACAACATTGCCGGAGAGTCTTTCGGGGCTGATCGAGCGAATCACCTTTCATAACGAGGAAAATGGCTGGGTGGTGCTCAAGCTCAAAGCCAAGTGGCACCGCGATCTGGTGACGGTGGTCGGCTCATTGCCCTCGGTCAGCGCCGGGGAATAGCTCACGGCCCAGGGCCATTGGGTTCAGGACCGGGAATACGGGCAGCAGTTCCGGGCAGAGATGCTGACCAGCACGCCGCCGACCACCAAGGAAGGCATTGAGAAATACCTTGGCAGCGGCATGGTTAAAGGTATCGGCCCGGTATACGCCAAGAAGCTGGTGGACAAATTTGGCGAGGGTGTTTTTGGCATAATCGAAAAGGCGTCTGCCCGCTTGGAAGATATGGACGGAATCGGCCCAAAGCGGCGGAAGCGAATCAAGGAGGCATGGGACGAGCAGAAAGTCATACGCGACATTATGCTTTTCCTGCACTCCAACGGAGTCAGCACCAGCCGGGCCGTGCGCATTTTCAAGACTTACGGCGAGGACGCAATCGAGAAAGTCCGCAGTGACCCGAACCGGCTGGCCAAGGACATTCACGGGATCGGTTTCAAGACCGCTGACCAGATTGCGCAGAAGATGGGTATCCCGGTGGATTCGTTGATCCGTGCCTGCGCCGGATTGAGCCACGTCCTGATCGAGGCGACTGGCGACGGCCACTGCGCCCTGCCTGTGGAACTGCTCCAGGATGAGGCGGCCAAACTGCTGTTGGTGGAGGGCAAGATCGTGGCCGATGCTTTAGAGCGCACACTGGCCAGCAACGATCTTGTCAAGGAAACAATCAACGGGCAGGAGCTGATTTTCCTGCCGCACCTTAAGCGGGCGGAGGAAATCATAGCAGGCCGGATCAGGAACCTTGCCGGCTCACCGTCCGCGTTCCCGGCGATTGGTTTTGAGAAGGCGGTTAGCGTCGATGGGTTTAGCATTCTAAAAATGGTTACGCGTTGAATCATGCTGAGAGAATTATTTAACTTCGTCGGCGGCAGGGCCAAGCCGAATGGTTCCATCATTTTCGGCGAGAACGTCGCAATCGCAAAGCAATCCGGCTAGTGTGTCCAAGCGGTCGGGCATCCAAGGAAGGTCACGTTCGCCAAGATCGTTGCGCGCACTAATCGTTGCCTCCATCCCACCATCCCCGATCAAAAAACGCAGGCGCTGGGCCGTGCCGTCGAAACGAGCCAAAGCGATCCGCATGTGCTGGGCGAAGATAAGGCTGGAAAAAATGTCCTTTAGCAGGGAAATAATTGGAAGTTTCATGCGCTGGGTGATCCATTGCAGAAACCAAGACATGCTCATCCGATCGGCTCCGCCGAGACTCATCAGGTTTTTGGTTTTGCCTTCCTGCTGACGCACCAGCATCCGCCAATACCAACCCGCGATCATTCGGAGGGCATTGATAACCGCATTGTCGTCTCGTGGCTGATCCACATATTCAAAACTTTCGACCCCGGCGTGGACCCTTTCATTCCAGGCTTTCGACGTTGCCAAATCGTCCTTTTTCAGCATAGTCCCGGCGCATTCACGGGCGAAGGTTTCAAAGCTGACATTAAATTTAGCACCAGCGGATTTTGAACGACGCTCCCAGTATTCAATCACAGTTTCAATGGACCGATTCCCGTTCTTAAGCGCATCCTCGAAACACCATAGTAACAGTTCGATGGCGTAGCGCTGGTATTGACGGGCCATGAAACAGGACCATCGCCGGCCATGGTCGGCGAGTTCAGGGTCTTTGATTTGAAGAAGTTTGCCGTCATCAAACATCCCGGTATACCAGGCGTTACGAATTGCGTCCGTAGATAGACGGTTTCGCTGGTTCAACGTCGCAAGCAACAGCCGCGTGGTGAGTGTCCGGGCGTAACCAGGGTCGTCAGGTTGCGCTGGAAGGAGTTTACGACGGAAGCGGGCTTTCAGCGGAGCGTAAGGGGCGTCCCGGAAGCGGGCGGGATCGAGGCCCTTCGCAGCAAGTTTGCAAATATCTTTCGGTTTGAACTCCGGAGAATCTAGTGAGGCGAGCAATTTGTAACCGCTGGCATTCTTGAGGCTCGTATCAACGCCGTTCATCATCTCCACCACATCACGGTCGTCTCCCGAAATCGGAATGTCCAAGAATTTTGCACCGTCCTTTGCTTGCGAATGGTAGGCTTTGATCAGTCCAAGCGCGTGCAGCGACGGACCGTAGATGGCGGCGGCATAAAGGCTGTTTTGCCCGGTTCGTTTGGCATCTTTGAAGCTCAGTTTGCTTGGCAGGGCGCATTTTTGAGTCCTTCCGACACGATTCCTAAGCGGACCGCAATCCCGGGGGATGTCTAAATCGCTGCGAAGGGTGAGCGAAAGCGCAACCTCCACCTTCTCCCGAAAGGCTTTGTAGTTTTTCTCGGTGTATTCCTTGCCACCGGAGCAGAGCTGCTGAAATTTCCACGGAATCCACCCGCCGAGGAAAAATGTTCCCATGTCGGCGGTGACGTTGTTGAGTTCTGGAATCAAATCCCTTCCGACGATGGTGAGGTTGACCAAGCGCAAGCCGAGAAAATCTATACCACCGCTCCGAAGGGAGAAATCCTCCGTGGTGAAGGGATTATCGGGCAATTGGATCATGACACGGCTCCTCCCCGTTTGATGACAAATAGGGCATCAAAATTCCTATCAAAGTCTGCGTCAACGGCTTTTCGCTTTGGGTCGCAAAGATACCTCCTCCAGATGCGCCGACACGCTTCATACGTGTCCGCACCAGCAACAAAGGAGGGGCCGCAAATCAAGTCCAACTGCTGATTCCGACCCGCCAGGCTTCCGAAAAGTAACGGGTCGCGCATACGCTGATCTATAACCAGTGCCAAGATCACGGTCGCGAGGTCCGGGTGGGGTTGAAGCTTGAAAGTGAAATATAAGTCATGCGCCAGGGAAGGGAACTTTTCTGATCTATAACGAAAACCCTTTGGACAACAAAAATCTTCGTGTTGGCGTCGCGGGTTGAACATTGCCCGTAGAAAATCGTCGCAAAGGACCTCGGCACTGATTCGCAATGAAACGTCGGGAGCCATTCGCCTCGCAGCATGAAACACCGCCATGGTGGAGAGAAAGGCAAAAATTGAGGCGGGCCAAATGTTCGGAGCTTTGTCGGCGGTTGGACAAAGTTCCGTCAACTTTTCACGGAGACGGGAATAGTCTTTGTAGGCGAACTCCCAGATACGCTTCGCCGTTCTCACCGCACGGTCAGTGTCGCCCTTTTCGTCAACGCGTTTCCTATTTCCTCGATTGCGTTCGTCGTGGTCATCCTGTTCATCATCGGGAAGATTTGGGTGGCCGGGATCAGGCTGGACGTGAACATCGGTGGTCGCGTCATTTTGGAGAAATGATCTAAGGATATTCTGGAACCACTGTAACTGCCCATGTGCCGATGCGCCGATTTTCTTTCGCAGTTCATGAGCGTCGGGCTGAGGCGGCCAAATTGCGATCCCGGGCGGCTCCGTCTCATCCGGAGATTTGGGTTTGATAATGCCGTCGGAAGGTTTTATCTCTGGAGGTCGGATGAGGCTTCCATCGAACATGTCGCCAGCAAGAGCGAAAATGGCGGCAATATCCCCCAGTTCGGGCGCACCCTCAGCGTCCAGCAATGCCAGCGCCCCGCGCCAAGCGCTGCGATGAATCGGGTCAGCGCTGAGTAGGAGCCGGTTTTCAACGAGGCAAAGGGTGCGGATCGGTTGGCCGGCCACGTTCCGGGCCTGAAGCTCCAGAGAGATGGCAACTTTCCGGCGACGGTGCCATCCGTCAAACGCAGTCCATGGTATGTGAGCCTGGCAATTGTTTTGAAACAGGGAGGATTTCACGCAAGTGGCGAGGCCACTGCCGGCGCGGATGGTGAGCAAGACGTCGCTCAAGGGGAGATGATGCCGGTGGTCGCTCGAAATGAGCAGATCAAGGCCCGCGCCGGTGTCCGTCGCCCAACAATGGAGGGTATCCGGCTGGTCATTCTGACGATGAAATTCCAGGTGCCCACCTGGCAGCTTGTCGTCGCCGGGAGTGAAATAACCCGCCAATTGAGCGCGCGGCACAGCGCGCAAGAGGCCGGCCTCAATATTCGGTCCCTGCCATGCCGCTTGCGTGCAATTGGCACTTGTGCAGTAGAGTAAGGCGGTATCGTCGGCGAGGGCCAGTCCATAGAGCTTCAGATGAGCGAAAGCGTCCTTCTTTGCGGGAACTGCCAGTTGTGAAACACGAGCCTTTGGGTGCGACTTGTTCACCTGATCCAGCGGAATGTTGGTGGCATTCCCGGAATGCACAGCGGGAAAAAGGTGCAGCCTGGCAGTTGAGTAGCGCCCGGCGAGCAACTCCACACCTTGCAGGCTGTTCCCAAAATACGGGGCCGCAATATACAAGTCTTTCGCATCCGTCGCCCCGGGCATTTGTTCGATCAGCGGACGCTGGAAGGAATGGAGAAAGCGGATCGTGTTGATCTCGTGATTCGTGGCCGCAGGCAGATCGGCAAGCGCTTGGTCAATGTGTGTGAGTGTTTCCACGCAGAGAAGTTGCTGGTGGTCCTCCGACCGCCACATTCCGGCAAGTCCCTTGATGAACGAGCGTATGTCGGCGAGCAACTCGGCGGACGGCGGGGCGTCAGGAGTAATCTGCAGCGCATCGAACATCTCGGCATTGGTCATGAACCCGGCCTGTGTCAAATTCCCGCTGCCAGTCAACAAGACTACCTCGCCTTCACCTACAACGAGCCACACTTTGGCGTGGAAGCTTCCGAAAATGGGTGCGGGCACGACCATGTAATCCTGGGCTGCGCCTTGGAGCGCCGCCGCTTCGGTCAGCGCGTTGTGGTATCCCAGTGTGTCACACACGATCAGGCACGACTTGAGCCTGGAGCGGTCGATTTCTGGAAAGATGGCCGACTCAAAGAAGGCAAGGCTGAGCGTGTAGGTCGTGCCCAGAATGTATCGCGGCTTGGAAACCAGTCCGAGCACATCCCGCAATTCAATGGACTCGACGACCTTCATTGCGCCGTCGCATTACACTCCCTCCACTCGAGAAAATGGAAGGCGTAAATTTTGCGGATGGTGCGTTCGGTGCAGCAGTTCCCGTCCAACTTCGCCTCGTCCTTGCGTTTCGCTCCGGGGAAGGTGTCCAGGACGTAGGTAATGGAGGCGCGACGCATGGGGAACGCTTGGGTCAGGGTGACGCATAGTCGCCGCCACTCAGTTTCCGGGCCAGCGTCGAAGTCTCGACTGCGGTGAAAGCCGACTCGCGGGCTTGCTGCATTCATAAATTCTTAAGTGCCTCCGGCGCGCCAAGGCAGTGTTTGAAGAACTCCACCAAAACGCGAAACGCAGCGCCGACGATCTGCTGGTCGGCCTCCGAACTGAGACGCTTGTCCCCGTGAATCAAGTTGCAGCGCACACGGTAAAGGGCGTCAATTGCGTTTGGCCAGGTGAGTGGGATGTCACTGCCCACAAGCAGTCCATTACGCAAAACTTTGGGCGTATAATGTGTTGAACCGGCCCTAATGTAAAATTCGACCACTTGGCGGCGATCGTTCGAATGAAGCTCTCGAATTTTGAGATGGCGCAATTCTTGAACTTTGAAGATTGGCCAGCATGTGCGAAAAGCTTTTGCTGTCTCCGCGAAGGATTGATCCTTGGCGGCGAGTGTTGCGAAGCCAGCCGAGAGAACTTTGTCGGCCTTCAGGCACTTGATGATGTGTCGGTCTTCATCCTCGCCGGTTACACACGCAGCCCAGGAGTTAAACGCAATCCAGCACAGGATGAACGGCTCGAAACTTTTGTCGCTTCGACATTTTCGCTTGTGCCAAGCCCTGTTAAACCAACCTCGGATCAAGTCTTTCCCCTCAGGATGTAGTCGTTTGTAATTCCAATACTCAACATTCACGAATTTCCTATTCTTGGCGGCCGGGCCCCACATGGAGCGGTAACCAGTGGATTCAGGCGTATTTGGCATGGCTGGTCGCTGGATTGGGCCGCGGTAAGAGCGGCGGAGATTTTGAGGGTGATTTTCAAGAGAGGCATAATATCTTGGGTGAATGATTTACCAGACGCCTTGGAACTGCCGCATTTCGGCCTGCATGTGTCGGTGAATATCAACATATTCGCCCACAACGTCAGCGGTATGACGAAGAAGAATCATGGCCTCATCGTAAAGCTGGCGCATTTGCGAAAGGTCAATTGTCGTGTGCAGCCCAAAATTGACTCCACCGGATTTCTTGTCGATGGGATAACGAAAACTGAAGGACAGCTTGTCGAGGGCGCTGAACTTCTGCATCGCAGTCTCGGTTTTCAGCCTGTATTTCTCGAAACCGTCCATTACATGATCTGGCAGGCGGTAATGTTCGACCGTCCTCTTGAAATAGTCGTACAAACTTTTGTGCAAGCTTGGAAGTTCGTGATGACCGTATTTCTGTGAGTCGAATTTCTCGTCCATCATTTGGTGGAGTTCCCAAAGGCTGTATTTGTAGCCCAATTCCATTGAGTGTCGCATCAACGCCAAAATTGGCATGGCCAATGTGTCTGACGTTTCCGCTCCCGATTGCAGAACATCAAAAAGCCGCTCGACCGCCGTCTCATAAAACGCCATATACGCACCGAAGTTTTGATATATACCGACATGTGCAATGGCGCATTGAAAAGGCGGATTCATAAATCATTGTAAATACGTTTCGATCAAATCCTCAGAGAGATCGGCGGCAATCCATTGTTGGGCATTTTTTCGGGCTTCGTGGGCGCATCCAGCAAGTTCTGCCCAGCGCAAAAACGAACGAACGAGGAGCTTCAAGAATTCGTCGTAGTGCTCAAATGCGGCGTGTCTCTGTTTTGACTTCCAGAGAGCCAACGCCGGCATCCATAGTCTTTGAAATTCAAACATTTCATTTCTCGGGTCGTTATTAAGGTTGTAAACAAATGCTGGCCATAGCAACTCTTTGACTGTTCCCGTCACATCTCGAAAATAACGCTGAATTTCTATTCCGAAATTGTTCTCGAAACCGGCTTCACAAAGCAGCCGAGGACCTCGACATTTCTTTTCCGCCAATACGGCCTTCACCACAGCCGGTCCAGCAAGGTTGGGCACGCGAGTTTCTTTGCCATCCTCGATCCCGGTGACTCCGCCAGCGACCAACTCGCCCGTTGCCATGCCGCCACGCCAAAGAGGGGGATACCACCTTTCTTGATGCGCAGTCCCGCTAGGAAACTCAGTGATATTCACGGCCTCTGGACGGGCTGGGTCTTCGGCATCGTCATAGACGTGGCCGATCAACAAAAGGCATTCAATTAGGAAATGGCTCAATTGACGGGCGAATTTATCCGGTGTTTCGCTGACAATAAATATTGAATCACTGAACGGCAAAAAATGATTGAAACTGTCAACAAGGTGGGCTTCAGCAAGTGCGGCCAATGAAGAATCCGAGTAGCTGCTTGGCGGATACAATTTGCCAACCTGGAGCTTTTGCCGAAGGATGAATTCCTGATGGCTCAAAAGCCGCAATGCTCCGGCGAAGTCTTGTTCTGTGTAATTTGAAAAGCCCAGGACATCAAGAAAAGCGACAATGGTTGGCATGACAGTTTTTATCCGTTCGTTCGGACGTTGTTCGCTCTCTAGCTGGTGACGGTGATTCGCGGAAGCGGACAACCGCCGTCATTCCAAAGTTTCTTGTGGTGTTTCTTGAGCAAGTCCACCACGCGGTCACGCAAAACCCACACATAGACGCGCAAAACATCGCCGTTGAATTCGGCCGGTCGGTCGGATTTTTCGCCTGTCAGAACATACGAGGTCGCACTCTTTATCATCCCACGGTGCATCAAGCCGTTTCGCAAAGCGTCCCAGGATTCGCGCGCCTTCGCTTCCGGGACGGTCAGGAAGCTTGCGACCCACTTCAAGGCGGGACTATTGTCTGAAAACGTCAAATCAACATCATCCGGCACCTCTAACTCATATCGAACTACGGCTTCGATCAGCGGAAAACAAATGAACAGGCATACAAAACCATCATCGCCTTCGAGTTTGCGCAACGGATCAATGAACCAGATTTCGACTTTTTCCTTCTGCGACACTTGTCGTTCCAGTGGCGCGCTACCAACGGGCGCGATGCCGGTTTGTAATGAGTGCGTTTCGTATGTATCTGCTGGTTTGTCGGTTCTGTAGCCGTGGTTTGACATAAATTAGAACATCGTTGCTATGGTTGGTTTTGCACGCATTAAAAATCCTCCTGAAGCAGCCGCTTGTCTTTTTTACGGGAGTCCAGCACCGGCTCCAACAACCAGCGGCTTCCCTGCCGCATGGACTTGGGCGGCGGGGTGGTTGTCGTGATGAGATATTGAAAATTCGCGTCATCACGCGAGGGGAAGACGGTTTCCAGATCGACAACGTAAATGAAGAAGCGTTCGTAGATCACCCGTGCCATGTCGCCCTCACGCGGACCATCATGAATCAAGAACCGTGGGTGCTCGCCGCGACCTTCGATGCTGGAAACCATCGCGGCTAGATCAAAAGCCAGAGTCTTTATCGTATCGAGAGCAGCACCAGACAGTTCTCCCTTGCGTGTGACGTGTGGCACGAAGCCGTCAGCGGTGATCGCAATCATTGCCTCGACGATGGCGCCCATCACTGCCTGAATGATGTCCGCGAAGTCTTTGGAAAACAGCTTGAGCCGGTCGTCAAAATCGCTACGCAAATTCGCCGCGTCCTTTTTGTTTTGCTCAATCTCCTTCTCGTAGTCAGAGTTGGTTTTCTTCTGGCTCTCCAAATCTTTGTCCGTTCGTGCGGATTGGCCAAATAATCGCTTCACCGATTCTGACCGCTCGGCTCGCCGCGCGAGTGCCGTTGCATCCTTCGTTGCTTCCTTAAACGCGGTGTCGTAGGCCGTCTTCGCGTTTAGTTGCGCTGTTTGAAGGGGCGGAATCTGTTTCTGCAAAGCCTTCAGCCGTTTCTTCAAGGAAGAAATTTCCTCATCGGCTGTCCTCGCCTGCGTTTCCAAATCGGCGATGTTCGTGGCCGATTCCTTGGACACTTTGGGTTGGTCAACACACTTCCTGCCAACTGCCGTCTGAATTGTGTTCGGACACCACCCACGCGCCTCACGCGCCGGGTCTTCAACGTTTCCAGTTTTCAGATTCCTGATTATGAGCAGGTCGCCGTCCCGCCTTTTCTCCTTCGCTTTGATTGTCGCCGGAAGCTGTTCAATCTCGTTTTCCGTGTCTCGCAATCTGTCGTCGGAGACCTTCAACGTCTGTCTTGCGGCGATGACTGCCGGCTTTTCAGGGCGCTTTTCAAGCTCCTCAAGTCCTTCCCGCAGCACTTCGATCATGGATTCGAGCCGCGATTGCAATGCCTCCACCTCGGTCGGCGCGTCTGTTCCTAGGATTTCTCGCGCGTCTTCATGCGCGATTTCGAGCTTGCCCTTTAGCTCACTCTCTAGCCGTCCAATCCTGGTAATCCCGGTTTCCAAGTTAGCCTGCGCCCGCTCGACAGCGACGCGCAATTTTGGCTCTTTCAAATCAAGGAGTCCGAGCATGACGCGCATCAGTTGATGCCGCTCAACAGACTTGGTTTGGGGATTGTCGCCTTCGCTGGACGCTTCGCGCCATTGGGCGAGATTGCCAAAACGCGCCTCCTGATCCCGTGTCAACCACGGCAGAAGATGTCTCCAGCCTTCCCCTGGATGCAGTTCAGCCGCCTTGCCTGCCGTCAAAACGACAGCCTCCATGTATTCATCGAAACCACCGGACGGAGGTTGGCCGCCCAAAACCGCGTCCATACTTTCCGCTTTGACCGCGAAATCCGCGCCGCCAGAGGTAAGCGGGCGACCCACCACCCAACTCACGCTGTTGATTCTCACCGATGCCACCACCCAAAGAATGGCGAAGTTGCTGGCAATGCCTTCCCGCTGCGCTTTAGTGCCGAACGGCAGTTCGCCGAGCAAGTGACGGAGCAGACGGCAGAAAAGCGTCTTACCACTGGCGTGACCCGCCAGCCCGTCGCGATAAAGTCCTTGTTCCGTGTCCGGGTCTTCCGGCGCTGCCCACAGAATGTTCAGCCCGCGATGAAGCACGATGCGCCGACGTTCGACTCCTTCCTTTTGTGAAAGTTCCGTCAGAATCCGCACCTCGCGAAACCAGACCAACGGCTCGGCTCGTTGCGGCGATGGCTCGACTGTGCGACGCAACTTGTCGAGGAAATGGGTCTGGTCAAGTTTGCTCATAAGACAGCTTCAAGTTCTTGGATTGTGATTTCTTCCGCTGGAGCGAGCGGCGTGATCGGCTCTGCCAACGGCCAAAGGTCGGCGACCAAAAGCGCGAGGCGCGCGTCGAAAATCACATGCTCATCGTCAGCAACCTTCGGGTCTCGTAATTCCAGCCAACGTTCGCCTTCTCTGGAGACAAAATGAAGTTGCCGGCCCACCGCCCCCTTGAGGTGATCAATGAAACGATCTTTCTGCAAGGTGTCGCCGAAGTTGCGCGCCCAGCCACGAGCGGTGTCGCCAATCGCGCTTGATGTGTAACGCTGTAGCGTCGCCGGTTCGGTGAGCAGCCAATAGGCTTTCCGAAAGCGGTCGAATAAAATCTTTCCACCTGCCTGATAAAGCAGATGCGGCACAACGGCCGCACGATAGCGGTCCGGTGTGAGGACAACCCTTCGACTGGTAGGCAGAACCAAGGGCCGGTCCATCCACGTTGGAGCAGGAATCGAAATTTGCTTCGGCGGGTGGCAGCATCTTGCATCCGCTGGAGGCGGATCGAGGCGGGTTTGATATGCCTTTCCGGTTTGCATGGCTTCGGCGAGGGCGTCGTAGATTTCGAGGATGATGCGTTTGGTGCGGTAGTCGCCATTGAACTTCGCCTCGTCCTTGCGTTTCACGATGGGAAAGGTGTCCAGAATGTAGGACACGGCCGTGCGGGGAGTGGGGAACGATTGGGTCAGGGCGGCGGGTTGCTGACGCCATTCAGTCTCCGGGCCGAGGTAGAGGTGGAAGAAGGCGGCATCCATCTCGCAGCGGAGCAGGAAGCGGCGCTCTTCGTCCCAACGGAATGGCGGGCCGGACCAGCCGCAATCCTGCGCGAATGCCTCCAAGTCCCACGCAGTGTAGGTCAGTTCCAGAACTCGCGCGAGCGACCAATCGTGAAGCGTAACTGCGGATGATCCAAGCCACTCAGGGACTTTTTCAAAAAGCTCAGGGAACAAAACCGGAAGTTGTTCGACGATGAATAGATTGAGGTTTGGGCCGCCAATCTTTTGGCGGCAGGCGTAGTCGAAAGGAAAAGAGCAAAATAGTGCTAGAAGATCGGGCAGCCTGTTACGATTATCCGTTTTGAGCAAGATCGCTGGAGACGCCTTGCTGAGAGCGTGCGCAGGGACAATCGCCGCCATAACCGTTCTAGCATTCGTCGAAATGTTGGTGATTCCTCGAAATACCAAGTAATACCGCTCCCCCCAAGACTCGCCTGCTCTTGCCTTGGTTTCTTTCTCTGATACCCAATATCGCGCCAGGCCAAGACGCCACGGGTCAGCTTTTTCTGCCTCAGTCAACTTGTTCGTAGCAGCCTTTCGCTCGTATTTCATTGACGCCGCGACGCCCTCAAATGTGCCGAACCGGTGATCGAAATGGTGGAAAAGCTTCGGTTCAACCAGCGGAAGGAATAACTCACCGGCTCGTTGGTAGCGCCCCAATTTGTCTCTCGTGAATGCGTCTGCTTCTAGTTCAGCATCTTTCTTGAAAAGTTTCGCGTCGTCTGTGACGTTGAAAAACTGCTTAAATGTGATGGCGAATGGATTTGTCTGTGTCGCGTAATTGATCAAAATTGAACACCGACTATAAAGTGCTGTTGTAATCAAGGCGTCATGGTTCGATCTGAATACCGGACAGTTTCTCGTGTTAGGATTTAGCCGCACCAACTCCGCTGGGGTTAGGGTAAAGAAACGCCATTCATCGGTGAGTTGTTCTGGACGGGTCAGATTGAACGCGAAACGTGACCGTTCGCTTCGTTGGGGTGGGCTAACACTCAGGAGGCAAAACTTCTCAGGCGGCGCTACGCTTGGGAACAAACCCTCTGAGTTCTCAAAATCTATGAGACTTTCTAGCCTCGAATCCTGCAACATTGCCGTGAAAAGGTCTTTGGTAGCAAGGTCAGTTGCCAGGCCCGTTTTAACAATTAGCCCGACCCGGCCTGACTTGTTGGTCAGCGACAATGCCAATTCAACGAACACCGCGTAGGCGTTGAACTTTCCTTTTGCAGATAGTGGAAATCTACCAGACTGGGTGATGAACACCGACTCGCGCTCGAATACGGCCTTGGCTTCATTGAGTTGGGCGTTCATCGAACCACCTTCCGCAGTATCATGTTCCAAAACTTCTCTGCGCTTTGATGCATTGGCGTTCTTCAGATTGATGCCTAGCGATTCCATGAACTGTCGCTCCTCAAACTGGACCTTTTCCCATGGCGGATTGCCGAGACAGACATCGAATCCGCTTTGCGCGAACATTTCTGGGAACGCCAGATGAAAGTGGAAGAATTGGTATTTGTCGGCCAGACGGTTAGCTTCAGCAAGCAGTCCGTCTGGCAGTGCTCCGCCTTCCACAAAGTCGCGGAGGTGCTGTGTCGTGATGCCGATGGGAATAACTGAACTTGCGCGATTCGGCACTTTGGTTTTCTTGGCTTGATCTCTTTGTGCTTCGTCCGTGCCGCTGAACAGGCCCGTCTGCACATTTGACCGAGTAGGGTCGTGAGACAACGGTTCAAGGCTCGCGGGGCCACTCGCCCCACCGGGGAAATGTTTTTTGATAACGAAGGCGGCGCACCAGAGGTTGGCCAAGTCCCAAGTTTTGCCAAAATCGTAGTTGGACTGCGCGGCGCGAAAGGCGGCTTCCTTGCGCCGGATGTCCTCGGGACGGCTGTCGCTCATTTCGTCAATGGCCGATGCGGCGTGGTATAGCCGGTCGCGGATGGCCGCTTCATCGGCAATGAACCACTCCCCAAGTTTCGGGTTCTCGCGCTTGTTCCTTTTCTTCAACGCCGAACACGCTTCTTCGTCGTCACCTTCAATGGCTTCGTAGGCTTCGTCTGGAATCCCGCCCCTAATAAGTTCGGGCGTCGCACCGAGGAGGCTGTTGCCGCAACGCATGTGGTGGTCGAGGAAGGAGAGGGGTTTGCCGGGTTCGAGGGCTTCGAGCCAGAGGGTGACTTTGCACAACTCGATGGCCATGGGATTGATGTCCACGCCGTAAAGGCAGTGGCCGATGACGTCGCGCAGTGCGGTGCGGTAAACCACAGGGCTAGGTTCCTCCTCGCCGCTGCGCACGCGGGCAAGGTGACGCGCGATGCGGTGAGCGGCGCGCAGGAGGAAGTGGCCAGAACCGACGGCCTGGTCGCAGACTTTGAGTCTCAACAGTGCTGTTTCCTTTTCCTTCGGGGTTTTCGGCTGTGCCAACCGTTCGGCGATCACGGGTTCGAGCGCGGAGTCGAGCAAGCATTGGACGAGGGAATCAGGCGTGTAGTAGCTGCCGCTGGTTTTGCGCTCGTTGCCAGCGGCGATGTCGAGTTCGAAGCTACCCGCTTCGGCGTTGATTCGCGGGTGCATTTCCAGCAATCCCTGGTAGACGCTGCCAAGTTCTTCCGAGCCGAGGTTCTTATAGTCCACTGCCCGGCGGACGTTGCCATCCTGAACGAAAGCGAGGGCGTGAACGGCTTCGAGGAAGTGGCGATTCGAGATGAGGCTGTCGAGCAGGTCGGGCGTGGACTGAGCCGCCGACCACAGGAAGCTGCCCAAGGGCGGTAGTGCAAGTTCCGGGCAACCGGTGTCGGAGCCGAGTTTGGTAGTGATGAACTGGAAGACGTGCCAGAGGTCGGGATGCGGTGTGCCCGCCTGGTGGCGAGTGAGCACCCGGAGTCGGGCGAGGGAGTAAAAGTTGAGGTAACGGCGGCGGGCCTTGAGCGCGGCTTCGGTGTCGTCCGGCGAATGCAGGAGCCCCCGGTCCTCGGCTACCAGCAAAAAGAGCATGCGATAGATGACGCGCAGGACTTGCTTGTAAAATTCTTGGTTGGTCAGCCGTCCGGTGCGCAGCTTTTCAAGAAGGACTCGGTTGCCGCGGTGCGAGACGAGTCCTGCTCCCAAGGCGGCGATGGCCTTTTGGACTCCGGGATAGAGGTCGTCAAGCGCGCGCAGAGTTTTGTCCTCAGCGGTCTTTTTCCAGCGTTCGAGCCAATATTGTGTGGGTTTCTCGCCCTCAAAACGCGACTGGTGGGAAACGAGCCAAAGGAGGAAGAACTCGGAATAGAGGTCGCCATCGAACATGGCCTTGAGGTCGAACTCGACGTAGGCCAGACGGGTGAGGGCGATATTGTCGCGGAGCAGGCGCAAGTTGAAGCCATTGGATACGATGCCCCAAAGGTGAGCGTCGCTGGCGTTGAGTGCCGATTGAACAAGTGAGTGCGGGCTGGCCTTCGTCGCGCCGACAGCACCGGGCGTGCGGCAGTCGAGGTCCGCGTGGGAACCGACCAAGTGGATGGGCACTTGATTCCACCCGTGGGAAACCGGGTAACTTCGGCCGTCCACCTCGATGGGCTTGGCGGTGGTCACGCGGCCAAAACCGAGTTCCTGAAAGAGCGGGAGCAACCATCGCTCGCGCGTATCGGTTGTGGTGGGTTCTCCGGATTGTTTTACGGCGATGGCCTTATTGAAATTTTCCCAACAGCCTTTAAGGCGGTTCCAACTCCGGTTGATCTGCTCATTAAGCCGTTCGCCCTCAGCCAGATGATACGCAACGGGCGTGACGCCCTCGATGGTGGTCTTGGGGTCGGGCAGTTCGTGGAGAAAATCGGCGGGCAGAAGTCCACCTTCGGATGTGATGGCAATGAAGGAGGAGGGTCTCATGCAAATGCCGGGTTATTCGACAGAATATGCATACTGGAAATTGGGGCGACGAAAGGCCACGGCAACATTGTGGGCGCGTTCGGGCTCGTTGACCGCTATCATGCGGTGATGGGTGCCGCTCACCAAACGATAACTGCCGCGACCACCGGTAAATGCTTCATCGTAATTTGTGCGGCAGCCAAGTTGGTTGAGCAACGTGCAAAGTGCCGGGACAGACATGAAGGTGTCGCGTTTTTTTAACTCGTCAGCGATCCAGGCGACACACTCATATTTATCAGCTCCCAAGCTTGCCTTGGTTGCCTTGGCGAGGAGATATGCCATGGCTTTTTCACCTTCCTGCTGCCCATCCAGAAATTGGGGGAAAATGGCGGTCAATCCATGAGCAACGAACAGGGATTTCAACGTGTCTCGGAAATAATCAGTCCCTTCTTTGCGATTCATACTTCCGGGATGTGGCACATGAAAAATGTCCACGCCTGCTTCCGGCAGGCGGTAATGAGTGATGCGATCTTTTTTTGAAACGATTTCCGGGAGAAGCCCATCCGGGCGGCAGCCTTCGAAATACCTTGGAACATCCACGCCCCGATACATCAGAACGGCCACATGTGGGCGCAAGGTTTCGACAATATGCCGAAAACGATTCAGCCGGTCACCGGCCCGGCGCACAGATTCCCAGTAATCTGGAGGAACGCCCAAATCATCCGGCGTGCTGGTGTAGAGTTCAATGGCGTTGCCATTGCCCCAGGCGAAACTGTCGAGGATTTCCGTCATGGCCCCTTGTTTCATCGCCTGCCAGTTTTCGCGGCCATGCAATGCCGCCAGGAACATCATGGCAAACCCCCAAAAGGTCTGTCGCCGTGGCCCCCATTGAGTGAACGGGCGTTCAGCAAATTCGGCCACGCCTTCACGCATTTTAGTTCCCGGCGCGGACTTTTCGGCGGTTATGAATTCCCGGAGGTCACCCCAATACGCGGTGTCCTGCCCAATGAGAACCATTCGTAGAGGTGACTTCTCATACGTTTTGCCGAAGAGGGGCAAAAACGGCTCTGGCATCCCATCAATGTTGGGATGGTTTAGCGCGTCAACGTCGCGCACAAATTCCTGCACCAAAGGTGAGAAATATTCTAAATAGCGTTTTTCAAGAATGGTCATCTGGATTTACGATTCACAGATTTACCACCGGCAAGAAGGTGTAGATGCCGAGGACATCGGGCGGGCTGTGATCAATGCGGTAGCTCCCCTTTGCACCGGCGGCGCTGCGGACCCGACGGTGGGCTTCGAGGAGTTGATGTCCCCGGACGCGGGCGAATTCGTCGAGCACCGGGATCATGCCGGGCAAATGGTCCGTGACGGACGCAAGCTGATGAACCGCTATGTCCGGCGGGACATTGGCGTCCGGCTTCAAACCGATGAGTTTTTCCGCCTCCGCTTCCGGCAGCCATTGCGGCGAGGCTGGCTCGCCCGTAAAAGCGGTGAGCAGCGCATCTTCGGCGAGTAAATGGCGTTCGCCTTCGCGCGTGGTGGTGACAATGTGGAAGCGGAGTCGCAAGAGCATCAGGACAGTGCGCGTGGTCACGGCCTTCGACCGGATGACTCCCGCGCGCCGGGCGAGGCCGCCAAGCAACGGGTCGAGTGCGGAGTTCAGAACGTAGGTGGCGAGACCCTCAACGAGCGGATGCGTACGGTGCAACAGCGCCACATGCTTGGCGGTGACCGGCTCGAACGCGACTTCGAGACGCGTGATACCTCCGAGGGCTTCGCGAACAGCAGGCTTGAGGCCCGCCAGATCGGTCTTGAGGATGGCTTCGTCATTCACCACCGCGCCGGAAAGCGTAAGCGTGGAACGAAAGAAGGCGGAGATTTCGGCAGGCGAACCAATGGCGTGTTCAGCAGCAGCCAACTCGGAACCGACTTCGTCAAACTTGATGGATTCCTGGGCGAACATGGTGCGGGAACGTTTTTCGCGGTCAGCCACGGCTTCCCATTGGTCGTGGAGTTGCTGCTTCTGCGGTCGGAAGTATTCGTCGAAACCCGGCAGCACGACGTCGGATTGTTTGCCAGACTGGCCGCGCAGCAGTAAACCTTCGAACACGGCTTTGACAACCTGCTCGCTGTCCACGGGCATCGGCACTGAAACGCCGAGGGCGTTGCGGATTTTCTGGTGCTTGCGCAGCAGCACATCGAGGACAATGCCGTCAATCTGATTGTCCGTGCCGTAATAAGTCAGGACGCGGACTTCCTTTTTCGCGTTGGTCTGGCCGAAGCGGTCCACGCGGCCGTCGCGCTGCTCATGACGAGTCGGGTTCCACGAAAGGTCGTAGTGGACTACGGCGTCGAATTTTTCCTGGAGGTTGATGCCTTCGCTAAGGCAGTCGGTGCAGACGAGGATACGTGCGACAGCGTCGTCGCCGCCCAATGTTTCGATCCGGGCGGCGCGCTCCTCGGGAGCAAGCTGGCTGGTAATGCAAGTGACCTCCACTTTACGGAGGCGGGCGCGCAACTCCGCCGCGACGTATTCCGCAGTCTGGATGAAGCGGCAGAAGATGATTGGCTTGAAACCTTCGCTGAGCAGCGACTGAACGCGCGGCAGGAGTTTCGTGAGTTTGTGGTCTTCATCGCCGTAAAGCCTTTTCGCTTCGCGAGCGAAAGCGAGCAGGCGGCGACGCACCGGGTTTTCGCCATCACTCTCCGGGTCAGCACCCGGAACCACGTCCGAAGCTTCGCCACCGAGGTCTTCCGTGGCATCGAGGACTGACTTACGTCCGAGTTCGTCGGCGGCAGTTGCGTCACTCGCTTCGAGCACATTGGAGCGTTCCGTCAGTGTCGCGGCAGCCGCCGCAGGACTACTGGCCATCGCTCGAAGGAGCGAGAGCGCAGACCACCAGCGGACGCGTTGATGAAGCGCACCGCCGGATGCGTCGGTGACGGTCTCGCGGGCGTAGTCGAGCACCTTCTCGAAGAGCGCCTTGTAGGCGGGGCTGAGTTCGTAATGTGCTTCCGTATCCTTGCGCTCTGGAAACGGCGTATCACGCTGGAGAAAATGCCGCAGATCGGCGCGGCGGCGCTGGACGAGATGCGCTGCGAGCCGGCGGCGGTGGATCGCCTTGTCAGGGCCGCTGAGGTCGTCCGGCAAATTTTTAAATTCAGGCGTGAGCAGCGTGAGTAGGGAACGGAACGCGCCTTCGTTGCCGCTGTGCGGTGTCGCGGTGACGAGCACGAGATGGCGCTCAGGCTTTTCGGCGAGCTTCGACAGAAGTTCGTGCCGCTGATGAGCGGCGCCGCGTCCCTCGGCAGACGACGCGCAAGTGTGGGCTTCGTCCACGATGACGAAATCCGGGCAAGTGCGCAGAAAGTCATGCCGACGGCGGTCGGCCTTGATGAAATCCATGGAAACCACGACGAACGGATGCACATCGAAAATGGATTGGTCGGAGTGCAGGTTCTTTTCGAGACGCCGCGCTGTGCTCGAAAGCACCAGTTCAACAGCGATGTTGAATTTGGTTGCGAGTTCATTTTGCCACTGCTCGGCGAGGTGGGGCGGACACAGCACGCAAAGGCGCGTGATCTCACCACGGTCAAACATTTCTCGCGCGACCAAACAAGCCTCGATGGTTTTGCCGATGCCGACATCATCCGCGATGAGCAGACGTATGGGATCGAGCTTGAGGGCCATGAGGAGCGGCACGAGCTGATAGGGGCGTGGCTGCACTGCGAGCCGACCGAAGGAACGAAACGGCCCGGCACTGGAGCGGAAGCCGAAGCGCACGGCATCGCGCAGCAAGCGGCACGAGACAAAATCACCGAGATCGTTTTGAGCCGGTGGAGCGAAGGTGGCCGGGGCGACGGACTCCAGAACGGAATGAATACCGGCAGTTTCCTGAATCGTGCCGCCCAGCGGACGGACGACGAGGAAGTCGTCCTCGGATTCCGGCAAGACGACCCACTCTCGTCCACGCGCTTTGACCAGGGTGCCGGGAGCGAAACTCATTTTCCGCCTCCTGCCGTGCCCAGCTTTCCGAAGACGCTCGGATATTGGGCAACAACCGATTCCCAATCCGTCAGATGGTGGAAGCGAATGACGGTGATGCCTTCCGCCCGGAGTGTAGCCGTTTGTGCGGTGTCGCGGACCTGCCTTTCCGGGAAGTCGTGCGGCGGGCCGTCCACATAAATGAACGCGGGGTTTTCGCCCGTGTAGCTGAAATCGGGGCGCGTGGCAAACCGCTCGTAATAGTGCTGTGCGCGCTCGGGCAGGCGGAGGTTGTGCTGATCAAAGAAGTCGAGAAACTGACGTTCGAGCCCGGAGTCGCAAAGGCGTTTTAACTGCGCGAGGTGCTCAGCGCGGGGGATTTCGACCGGCGACGGTTCCATTGTGCCCGTCATGATTTGTTGCAGCAGGTCTTTGATGCAGTGCCGGTCCAACGATTCGTGATCGGGCTGATTGAAGTAGCTGAGCAAACAGTCGTAGCAGGCTGCCTGGCATTTCTCTTGGGCGTGGTCCGCTTTGTCGAGGTCGGCACCAGTGTCGGGATCGAAGTGGCAAAGCTTCAACGCCGTCCGTGCGATTCGGGTCCACGCTTTCGGGTCTTCGACCAATTGGCGGAGAACTCCTGCGCCGCCCTCAGCGGCCTCATAGAGCAGCAGGTGTCGTCGCTTCTGTCGCGTAGGTAGCGCCTCGGTCGCCAGCTCAGAATCTTCGAGTTGGTATTCGAGCTGGATGGCGCGTTTTAGCGCTGCTTCGAGCGAGGCCATGATCTTCACGTCCCATTCAGCGGCCAGTGCGATGACAAGGCTGTTTCGCCGGTCTTTGACGTAGGGAATGACTTTCTGGACCCGCGCGGGTGGTTTGCCGTCGTTTTCTTCCTCATCGTCGGGATCAATCGCTGGCTTTGTCCAACGACGCTGTTCGACATCGAGCCAGAAGCCACGGTCGTCCTTATCTTTGCGGCGCGACCATCCGAGATTCACGCGCCACAACTCGGCAGCATCGCCATATTGAAGCTCGGCAAAGAGCTTGCCGCCAATGAGTAGGCGCGCTGTCCGGAAAAGAGGCCGTCCATCGCGCTCGGCGAAGCGCACTCCGGTCTTAATTTCGTAGCCGAGCCGCAAACGCTCCTCCTCGTCGCAGTTGATCCGTTCGCGCCGGCGCGTGACGACGTTTTGCTGGCGGAACATATTGGACCAAATGTCCTTGGCCTCGAACGCCTGTTTGCATCGCTCACAGTTCGATGGACCAGGTTCCTTCATCACGGGATGCAGATAGCCACATGCGCTGCACACGATGAGTTTCGAGGTTGGCAGGTCGCCGGTGGCGCCTTCCTGCATTGGCATCATCACGCGCGTCACCTGGTAACGTGCGCCCTCGTGGTAGATGAGCGCGCCGGGACCGAACTCGGAAATCGCGAGGAAGCGCGGTCGGGAGATGAACTCTTCGGCTTCCTGAGCGGTGCGGCGGCCGGGAATGAATGCGGAGAGGGGAAGACGGGGAAAGTTGTAGCCGGGCAGGAAGCCTTCGCTGGCAAAATAGCGGTAACTGTAGAAGTCCGATTGAACGGCGCTTTGCTTGTCGGTGAGGAGCTTGAGTTGGGCTTCGGCTTCCTGCCGCAGACGCTTCGCGTTTTCGTGGTCTTGCGGGCGCGAATGGTCAAGAATGATGCGATGCTGCTCGTCGGCCTGATTACGCGCGGTGCGGTAGAGAAAACGCCAGCGTTCCAGCGCGGCCTCGAAAGCATGCGGAATGCCGCGCAACACTTCGTCGAGCCAACCTTCGGAATACCACGGGGCGCTGGCCAGATACGGGCTGAGCGCGTTGAGCAGGTCCTTGGCGCGGATGCGGGCCTTTTGGGCGGCGGCCTGGCTGCGAACTTTTTCCTTCACGTCGGTGAGCAACTCCAACGAAGGCGGATCGCCGCCCAGGGCAATGAGGTCGCCGGGCACATTGCCGAGGTCGAGATCCGCTTCGCGCAACCAAACGGCGTGGATGTGTGAACGGATAAGGTCTTCATTCGACACGTCCAGCCTTGGAGTCTGCACTTGGCCGGAAACCATCAGTTCGGGGTGCTTGAAGAAATATTGGTCGTGGGGACTGCCGAACGAGCAGTAGGTGAACACCAGCGCAGGTTGGCCGCTGCGGCCAGCGCGACCGCTGCGCTGCGCGTAGTTGGCCGGCGTGGGCGGGACGTTGCGCAGATTGACCGCGTTCAAATCCTTGATGTCGATGCCCAATTCCATGGTCGGCGAACAAAAGAGGATGGGCAGCCTGGCGGCGCGAAAGTCGTTCTCGCGTTGCACGCGAAGCTGGCCGGGCACTTGCGCGGTGTGTTCGCGCGAACAAACGCCCCGCAATTGCTGGATGCGGGAGCGGAACAGCTCAACGAAGAACTTATTGGGACTGCTGCCGGAGGCCGAAGCCGTCGGCATTCGGATGCGGTCGTGGTAAGCCTTGGTGCCATCGCCCGCGCGCCAGATAAGTGAGCCGGAATTGATACGATAGCCGGGCACCGGCGCGCGTTCGCCTTTAGGCACACATTCGCGGACGATGTTCGCCTGCCGCAATCCCTCGAACAGCGCCACGATGAGGTCTTTCGTCGTGGCCACGTCAGGCTTCGGTTGGCCGGGGAAAGTGTTCGCCGAGCGCAGAAACAGGCCGAATCCGCCGAGGGCGGAAATATAAGCGGCCTCAAGTTCTGGAGAGTCCTCCAATTTTGAGCAGGGAAACGCCAGTTTCCGCTGGTCGAGCTTTTCGACCGGATCAAACGCCCACGGGTCGCGCAGTTCGTTAAAGCTGTTGCGCTTGATTCGATCCTGAGTGTCGCGGTCGAGGTAGTCCACCTCGGTGCAGAGGTCGCGCCGGATGAAATCGAGGAGCGTTCGACAGATGACCTTGCGAGTCTCAGCGCTCGCGTTACCGAGCAGCGGATGCAGTGCCTTCCACAAAGCGTCGTCGCCGGTGACGGCATCGAGTTCGGCGTAGTCAATTTCAATGAGGCCGCACTGCTCCAAGTTCGGCGAATTGACGCGCCAGCCACGGCGCAGGTCGCGATAGACCCGATAACCCACCACGTCGCGCAGGGCGTTTTCCACCTTGTCGCGACCGTATTTGATTGTGGGGTCTTTCGCGTAGTCCTCGAATCTCAAGCCGAGCGCGGCGGTGACTTTCTGGCTGATCGTGTCGTCTCTCAAGCCTTCGGCATCAGCGGCCACGGCCGCCTTGTAGATCGCACCACGGAGCAGCCCAACCTCAATGAAATCGTTGAGGTGCCCGGATTGCAGCGAGGCGTCCTGGCGATTGTCGGTGAAACTGAGCAGCTTTCGCGCTTCCGGCTTGATCGTCTCCTCCCGCCGAAGCCCGGCCACAGCCGAAGTCGTCAGAATAGTGGTCGCGGTGCTCCGGCCTTCCGAGCCGAGCGTGCCGAGTTTGGAGAAGTCGGACCGCTGACGCGCGGTGTGCGACACGCCGCAACCAAGGCAAAACATGAAAGGCACCGGGATAAAGGCGGCATCCAGGCCGTCCGCCCCGATGGAGCCATCAGGTTTCACGACGTAATGTCGCGGCATCCGTTCTCGCCGCGATGTGATTACTTGCCGCTTGCCGCCGCGCTCTTCGACCCAGTCCGCCGGCATCCAGCCAAGTTGTGCTTCGATTTCAGTATCGCGCGGCCATGGCTTCTGCGGATTGATATAGAGCAAGCCTTGCTTTTGACCGGCGACCTCGGTGCGTTCGTGGGCCTCGCGACTGAGAAACTTTTGCACACCCGTCTGCGGGTCTTTGGCGAGATACACCGAGTAATATTCCTGCCCGCACTCGCGGCAGAAGCAAAGTGGAAGCAGGACCTTATTGCGGTCCTCCGGCGAATAGATCTGGCCGTAAATGGTCAGATAGCGTTGTTCGGGCGATTCAACGGTGGCGTAAAGCGTGTCGCCGCGGCTGATGAATTGATGCAGCCGGAACGCGAAGACGGGAAATCCTGTTCGCGGATGCCGGATGCGGGTTGCGCCAGCGAGCAGTGTCTCGGCGATGACGTCCTTGCATCGTTCCGGCGTTGCGCCGGTGAGTTTGGCGAGACGCTCGGCGGCGCCATGCTTGCCGGTTAACGGGAGGGATGGCGAACGAACGAGCCGACCAGCCCGCGGGACGATTCCAAAAGTTCCTTCGACCCAGCGGGCGATGGGGTCCGACGCGAGTTGATCAAACGTTTCCGGAAGGCGTCTTACGCCAGGTGCGAGCACCGCGCTCAGGGCTGCGACATCGGCTGCGGTCGTCTCGTCAATGGGATCGGTCGCCCGCTCCAGGGTTTCACCAATGATGTCGCTGCCTTCGACCTCGTCACCGAATAGCCGAGTAGCCAGGTGGGCGACATCCGCACACTGCTCCTGCCAAGTGCCACGGCCCGCCAAAGTAGCGGAGGTGCCAACACACTGCATCGCGTCCGCATTAAGTAATTCTCGCACGCGACGCAATAAGAGAGCCACATCTGCGCCCTGCCGGCCGCGGTAGGTGTGAAGCTCATCCAGCACCAGAAATTTCAAGCCCTTCGCGGAAGCGATGAGCTTCTTTTCGCGCGGTCGGGTGAGAATCAACTCCAGCATGACGTAATTTGTCAGCAGGATGTCAGGAGGCGTGGCGATGATCCGAGTGCGCGTTTCCTCGTCTTCCTGTCCGGTATAGCGTTCAAATGTGACCGGACCTCTGCCGTCCGCAAATCCCAGTTTCAGGAATTTTTCCAGCTCTCCGAACTGGCTGTTGGCCAGCGCGTTCATCGGGTAGATGATGATTGCCTGGATTCCGCGCCCCGAGCTGGCGCGGAGAACGTGATCCACAATCGGGACGATGTAAGAAAGGCTCTTGCCGGAACCGGTGCCAGTCGTCAGCACATAGTTCCGCCCCTCCTTTGCTTTCCGAATCGCATCTTCCTGGTGTTGGTGAACCAGCAGGTCTTCGCCGCTGCCGACTGCCGCAGTCTTTTCGCGACGGAAGACCTGAGAACAACCGGGGTTGAGAACTCCAGCCGTCACGAGTTCGTCAACGGTCTTGCCGGGTTTGAAAGTTGGGTTCAGTTGGATGAGCGGATCAGGCCACAATGAACCCGAGGTAAAGCAACGATCCACAAAATCCCGGAGTCGCGACTGAGCGATAGAAATGAAGCTCGAAACGTAGCCGCTGTAGTCTTCAATGATCCGATTGCGAAAATTAAAAACGTCCATAGTAAAATGTGCAGCGTTTCACACGTTCATTGCTGCAAGAGATTGATGAGCCGGACGGCACCTGGACCTTGTGAAAATCAGCGACGACAATGCGCTTGTCGTTGTCCGTGACACCGGAATTAGTCGTCGTCTTTGGCATATCCGAGCATGATGCAGAAAAATCGCGAAGACTGCACGGATAAATTCAGGCTGCATACGAGAATGCCGCCTCGTGCAGAAAGAGAGAACCCCATATGCGAGCGAATTTAACTTCATGCGCCCATGATGCCCAACAGGGGAGGGCAATTAGGGTCCTACGTGGAAGCCGCTTCAGCCCCCTGGTGCGAGGCAGGCGCTGGGTTGCAGCGCATGTGGCGCGACTGACGCCTTTTGACTTTGAGCATGGCCTTGGCAAACTGCCGCAATCCGTCTTCCGGCACTTTCGTGGGGAGAATTTGCGCGAAGCGGCCCTTCATCTCGTCCATGTCCGGGACTTGGGATTCGCCCAAACCGAAAAACTTTCCATTATCGCTTCGGATGATGGGCAGGAATTCTTGCTTTTGCCCGCTGCGCAACTCGCCCATGAATATGACAAACTCACGCCGATCAATGGCCTCTGACGGTGGTTCGGCTTCGTCGAACTTCTCGTCGGGCTTGGCGAACTTGACCCAAGCCTCCAGCGCCATGACGACGGACGTCGCAGCGTGCGCAATGCACATGAGACGAGCCTTGGTGGCGAAGTCGTCCTTGGCGCTTTCATCCGTGAGCGAATCGGGCATGAACTTGAGCGCGCCGTCCAAGCCGATCAGAAACGGCGTCGGTGGCAATTGACCGATGTTGCGCATGGAGTAATTCGTATAGTGCTCGGCCTGCGCCAAGAGGTCGTCCAGGTTTTTGAGTTTGTCCGGTTGCACTGCAAAGATTCTGTTGGGAGATTCTGTTGGGAGTATGGTATACAGGCAAGTTCGATTACTCTGTATTGTGAGCACACCTCTGCGCGCAACTTCTAACGGCAGAATCCCATCGGTGCGAGGAGGGTCCATGTGGAGCGCAGATACGAGCAATACCGCGCTTCAAGCGTTGTTGGAAGTTTCAGACGTCAATGGAAACCATCAGCAAAAGGGACACCCCTGCAGCGCCTTTTGCGAAGGCGTCCCGGTTCGCGGCGCACGCCTTCAAGGTTTGTTGAGCGAGTTTTCGAGCGGCGATTTCTCCCTCGCTTGTAATCCGTCTGCCACTGCCAGCTTCAAGTGATGCATTCCTCGCGAGGATCAGCGCCTGGGCTGCGCTGATTTGCAGCGCTTCTCCGGAAGACTTAATAAAGGATGCAGAGATGGAGTCAGGAGTGGGAAGCCGTCGGCTTTTGCCGAGCCAACGGAGCGCATAGACAAAGAGCACACCAGAGCCATGTTGCCACTCTTTACTCGCCCGGATTGCGAAAGCGCTCTCTCCTCCTCGTGCCTGCATGGCAGTTTGAAACAGCCAATCGGTCACGGGTTCGCTAAAGCCCGCAAGGATGGGGCTGATTGGCTGGCCTCGCACGGTGCCTAAATCTTGTCCCCGCACGGCAGCATAGACGCTACGGTCGAACGCTACATGGAGTGTGCGCGAGGGGCGAAACACGGGATCGCGGAAGGCGGCCGGGATTTCAAAATGGAACACTCCTGGCACGAACTGGTTTTGGCTGTTCCTGGTCTCCCGCAACGTAATGTTCTGCGCTTCGCAGGCCAGTTGGAACGCCATCTTGAACTCGTCACTCGTCAGAGTGCATTTGAGGCGTGTCGTGTCCTCACCCATGCCGAGCGCCGGGCTGAACAAAGTTTTCCAACGCTCGACCGATTGCACTGCACCGCGAACCCATTCGTCCACTTTCTCGTTGCTCACTCCGGCGCCGGCGCGCGATTCAGCGAAAAGCCGGTTCACGTCGAGTTGCTCCGCAATCTCGCCGAGAATCATCTCGCGGTAGTCCTCTACCAAGCCCGCACCCGCCAGGCTCATCGTGCCTTGGATCACCTTCAGCCGTTCGAGAATTCGGGTTGAGATTTGATGATCCCATGAATCCGGAACACGCAAGTTGAACACCTGCACCACCTTTTGCTGGCCGTAGCGGTCGAGGCGGCCAATGCGCTGCTGTAGGCGCATCGGGTTCCACGGCAAATCGAAGTTCACCATGATATGACACGCCTTTTGTAGATTCACGCCTTCCCCGCCCGCCTCGGTAGAAATCAAGAAGCGTGAATCATTTTCGAATCGGATGCGGGCCAGGCGACGATCTGACGCCTCGACTTCCCCGTGGACAATCTCGATCGGCACACCGGGGAACATCCCCCCTAATCGTTCCCGTAACATCTCCTGCGTCACGCGATACTGAGTGAACAACAGCACCTTGGCGCGTGGTTCGACCTGATCGAGTTGCCTCATCAGTGCCGCGCATTGCTCCCACTTGGAATCCTTGGCAATTCCGTGCAACCGGCCTAGCAGTGTTTGCAGCAGCGCCTTTTCGTTCTCAAAAAATGTCTTGGCCGGCAGAGCGAAATTCCGCGCCTCGCCATCCTCACCCTCGTCATCCTCTCCGTTGCCCAGCAGCTCACCAAGCTTATGCACCCGCCCATTCAGCGAATCCAGCCGGCGCTGCAACGCCCGCTCCAGCGCCGGCCAACTGCTCGCCGCAATCTTATGGAACGTGTGCATCACCAGTTGCACCACAAGTTGCGTGCCGCGATCCGAGTCCCGCACAAAGTCGAGGCTCTTGAGGATGTATTCGGTCAGCAGCCGGGAAATTTCCGTCTCTTCCGGCGTCCAATGCACGTCGAGAGTCTTTGTAACGTGACCCTTGAAGATCGGCTTGCCGTCCCAATCCACCGCCCTTGACTTGGGTGTGCGGGTCAGCGTCTCCACCAAGGCGGCCGTTGTCAGTTGCTCAGTCGTTCGTTTATTGGGATCGAACAGGTCCGGACGGGCCAAGTTCAGCAGGTAAAGAAAACGCTCGTCATCGCCTTGATGCGGCGTGGCCGAAAGTAGCAGCAACCTTGGCGAGCGTGGTGTCTTGTCGTTGTTCTCCACGTAACGAATCAGCCGGCTTTGCACGAGGAACTCGAAAAGTTGGTAGTTCGCCGTCTTCTCCAGCTTCTGGGAGAGGAATTCCCGGCGGGCCGTCAGCCGGTGCGCTTCGTCGCAAACCACCAGATCGAAGCCGCCCACTTGCTTGAGCAGTTCGCGGTATTCATCGCGCTTCAAGCGATCCAGCGGTGCGATGACAAGGGGCTGGCTACGCCAGCTTGTCATCAGCTTCCCGTCGAAGTTGTCACCCATGATCGAGAAGTTCAGTCCGAAATGCTCTTCCATCTCGTCCTGCCATTGGAGTGCGAGTCCGGTTGGACAGACGACCATGATTCGTTGCGGCGGTTCGCGGCGCATGAGGCAGGTGATGAGCAGACCGGCTTCGATGGTTTTGCCGAGTCCCACATCATCCGCGAGGACGTGCCCAAAACGATCCCCTGACAGTACTTTGTCCAGCAGGAAGGCCTGGTGAGGCAATGGCTGAACGGCGGCCTTGGTGAAACCACCAGTCAGATTGTTTTCCGCAATGACCAATCCGACGGCGAGCTTGCGACGAAATGCCGCGATGTCGCCCCACCGCCCCGCCGCTGCGTCCGCCAGAGAGTCGCCGACAACGTCAAGCTGGTCTGGCGCGACATTCTCCAAACCGTCGAGGTGATCGAAAGCAACCTGCAACCGGACTCCGCCAAAGGCGTCCTCCTCCACGTAGCGCACCAACCCGAAGCCGTATTCTGGGTGGGTGCGATGGATGACGCGGGTATTGGGAGGAAGCGTGGTCGCGTTCATGGTCTTTATTCCGGTCTTCGGGGCATTTTGTCACCCCGGTGTGTGATTCCCAAGTGCAATAATGGGATGTCGTAGTAGGGCATGAGTTTCATGCCGTTCTCCGGATCGGTTTGAAGCATCGTCAGCCAGCTTTCGCCGGAGAATCCCGAATCGACGTCCGCAATCCAACCGATCTTTGCCAACGCCCGCAATACCGGGCGGCATACATAAAAGGCGTAGGGACGCACTGCTTCGTCCGTGATGACTTCAAGCCGGACCAACTCCCGGATGATGAAGCCCAACGGCGTGTCTGCGCTCTGCCCGAAAGTGCCGATCCACGGCCGCTGGTCTGGTCCTGGCAAATTGCCGGTGCGGAGGAACTGTCGCAGATGCTCGCCATGCCCCTGATTCACCAAATCCAGGAGCACCGCCGGAAACTCATTCTGAACCATGCGATGCACCTTGCGCACGTCGTAGAACACACGGCGCCAGAAGTAAGCTTGCTCCCCGCCGGCGGCCATGTTGGTAAAACTGGTGGTCACGGCCTGCTCGAAAATCTCCCGCGTGCTCTCGGAAAAATCCCCCGCACTCGTGCGTTCCCAGAATTGGCATGGATTCAGTTGGTATTTCCAGAAATCGCGCAATTCGGTCACAGTTCGACCCGCCGAGATAAGGCAAGCGTAAGCAAAGAGACGATACCAGAGGGCTTTGCCGTCGGGACCGCCGGGCGACAGAAGCAAGCGCTTCAATTCGGCTTTGCGCGCTTCCTCTCCCCATAGCGACCCGCCGTGAAACAGGTCCCAGTTGGCCTCGCCTTCCAACGTGTAGTCCCCGGCCGGCTCCCGCAGTCCGTGCCACCACTTCCAAAGCTCCGCTACTTTCCACACGCAAACTGGTTCTTGTTCGGGCTGAGGTGGAGGAATCGGAAGCGTAATAGTTCGTTGGCGTAGGTCGTCGTCGAAAAGCCGAAGAATGTATGCACGAATCTGATGCTGCTCGTCAGCAGTGAAGCGCGTCTGAAACCAAGCAATCTCCGCAAGCCGCCAAAGCCAGTTGCTGTCATCTCTTTGGCGTCGTAATTCCTCAGCGAGCCGCTCCTTCAATTCTCCCTTCAGTAAATACCCCAGTGCTGCGACTTGAATCTGTTCGACCTTGGCCTGTAAAACCCATGTTGTCATCGTCTCGACATCCGCTTCCAACCTTGGCCGACAAGCGAGAAAGAACTCCAGCGCGGAGCCGCTATAGGCCGGATTCAGTCGACATTCCTGCGGTGCAAAGGCAGCGCGCAGCTTTTCGTCTTGCACGACGCCTTCCCCAGCCGCCACGACCAGTTGCGCAGCCTTGTGCCAAGAGCCGTCTGCTGCGTGGAGTTGGGCCTTACCCAGCAACTCGTTCAGGGCCATGTGCTCCTGCTCATTGCGCTCGCCTGGCTTACCCTCCCGCAAATTCTTGAGGAATTCCAGCGTGATGAGCAGTCCCAGCCGCGTCGCCAACTCGGGGTCGGCCCGGCGACCTTCCCCAAGTTCCCATTCGACAGCACTCGAAAGATACACTGGTTCCACCGCTTTCAGATGCACGCCCAGCCGCTCTAAAGTTGAAACGACTTGGGTGTTGGAGCAAATATGCCCAACCGGCACCTCCTTTCGGAAGACGGGCCAGCCGCTCACAACTTGAAAAACCGCCTTGCAGTCGAGCGCACCCATCGCCGAAAAGTGCAGGTCGGGCAGACGCGTCAGCGTGTGGTAGTCTTCCCAAAGGCCAGCCGGCAGCGCATGGCAGTTACAATAGAAGCAACGGAGTCCGTCGGATTCGGAGTCCCAGAGAATACGGCGGGCGAGTTTGGCAACAGTGCTCGTGTCGGACTTCGAGCACCTCTCCGCAAAGCGCCGGACCAGCACGTCCCAGAGACTCTGCCAGAAGTCGTGGCGCGACAGCCCAGATGCCAGCCGGAGGCTTTGCTTCAAAGCTTCCCAGTCGTTCTCCGCTTGTTGCCCGAGAGCCTGCAAGCGATTCGGTAGCATGCGTGCAATTTCTCCGGCCAGTTCCTCGTTTCGGGGCGAGTTCAGCGCTAGTTGCACGCGGCCTACGTCAGGTTCGAATGGGCCGTTGACTGCAAATCCGTAGCCAGGCGTGGTTCGGGTTGGAGCGGTCACCCAAAAGGCCGGCACTTCGTCCGGCAGCGCAACAAAGCCATCAGCGTCCAATCCGAGCAAAAACTGGAGGCGGTCGCTGTCGATTTTCCGTGAGAATAATAGGGCACCGTTAGCTTTGCCGTTGAAATGTTCGAGAGCGCCGATCTCTATGCCCTCCGCCAGCGTTCGCGGTTGCCACCGCATCTCTCGAACCTGTTCGTCTTGCGACCGGAACCGCAGCCGTTTCAATCGCCGAGAAAAAACAACCAGCAGCGGGCCTAAATTGCGAAAGAGTCCAATAACCTCGTCTGGTTTGGTCTGGGCGTCGCTTCGCAGAGCCAAGCGAATGATGGTTCCTCGCCGGGCATTGTTAGGCGCGAGGAGTTCTAATTCCCGCCGCAAATCTTCGCGTTGCTGGTCAGTCAACCGATCCGGGTAAATGCCGCCACGCGCCACAAAATCTACGTTTCCACTTAGGATCTCAGGCGCGTCGCTGACTAGGAAAACGCTCTTGAACCCAAGTCCGAATTTGCCCGTAACCACTGGACCTCCGCGCCGTGCGAGATCTTCTTTATCAGAAATCGCTGGAACCAACATATTCACCATGTCACGGTCGAATCCGTCGTCCCGACAATTGCGGCCGCCGGCCCGTTGAAACTCGTTAACCAGCCTGCCCCAGTGACAAAAGCGTAGGTCGGCCTGGGATTGGACGACGACGAACCCAAGAACGACTGCATCCGTCGGGTCGCGTGCCAATCGTTCCAGTTGTGCTATGGCGTCGTCGGCATTCTGCCAAAGCTCGAAAGGAACCGACGACGATGCGTATCCAAAGTCATGAATTTTGTCGCGAACCGCCTTCAGCATGGCGCCTTGCACTTCCGGATTGCTGGAGAGGAGGTCGCGGAGCGTGCGTCTGGCTTTCCGTCGGCGTTCCTCGGATCGGCCACCAGCGAATCCTTGCACCTCCTCTTCCGCCTCGATGCGCTGGGCTTCGTGCCATAGGGCCAAAGCCTGTTTGATTAGTTGATGCCGTTGAGCACCCACCTGCTGTAGGAAGGCAATGGCTCCATCAAGCACCATGCTTTGGGCTACACGGACATGGAGCTGCGTGGCCTTTTTGGCCGTTTCCCATAATGGCCCAATGTCCACGTCCGCATCAGCAAAGCCAAGGACCGTCTGCATTGACGCTTCGAGCACTGCCAACAACTCTTCCGGCGAATTGGTTTCGAGATCGTGGTTAAAATCGAGCAAACGGCCTTGACAGATGAGCTTTCCGGGCTCGAGGTGGAAGATCTGAAAGGCGTCGTTTTCATCGCCGACGAAAATGGAAGAAAGCCCCTTGCCGCTCTTGGCCTGGAACGATGTCCCAAGTAGGGACGGGACCTTCAGCGTATCGCCTCGTTCGACCCTTTCGAGCAAGAACGTCCAAGTGTTGATCCGCCGGCTGAAACTGAGACGCTTTGGTTTCTCGTGTTGGTCCACCCAATCTCTGATGCCTTCCACAGTATGCACGGACAGGAACTGGCTAGCTGCGGCTACCATCCCATCGCCACCTCCCATAACCCCCAAGAGAAAGCCGATCGGATCTAAGGTTGGGAGGTGGTCTCGCCAAGGCTCGAAATATCCGCGCAGTAGCTGGACTGTCGCTGCCGAGCGCTGAGGCAGTTCACCGGGCCACGGAAAAGGAAGCCTCTCCTGTCGCGCCCGGTCTACTGTTCTCCCCGTTCTCAAGTTCGCCAAAGCTGGTTCAAGCTTGGAACTGACGACGCTTTCCGGATGCACGCCATTGCGAACGAGCGTCAACTTCCCCGGAGTTTGCCAAGTTCCGGCGGCGCTTAACAACTTCACGCCATCCACACTGAACACGCAATGTGTGAACTCCATTCCTGCCCCACCGATTGTTTCGAGATATCGCAGAAAAACGCGCTCGAAGATTGGGCGCCTCTCAACGTCCGATTCTTCGTGACCAGTGGCGAGCTGTTTGAGGATGGCTGCATATTGGTGCGCGAGTAACCTGCCGCCCAACGGCTTCAGGAAGCCTGGCAATTGCTTTTCGATTTGTGGCTCCGCATACAAACACTTCAGCAGGGCCGCGATCGGCAGTTCCTGTCTCGGAGCATTGCCGAGCGTTTGGACCCAGTCAGCCAGTTGCTCGGAAGTCCACTGATCGGAAAGGCCCGTAGACCAGGTTGGATGGGGACGCAGTAGGTTCGCCAATGTATTTAGCGCCTCGTTCGCAGGCAGCAGCACAGCGTGCTGGAACGTGCTGAAACGGTCGTGCTTTCGAACTGGCTCAGCCAAGCGAAGCAGCGGCAAGTAGTCGTTCAGCACTTCGGAAGGAAGCCGGTCCAGTTCCGCTTCCGCGCCCGGGAGGTCGAGCACGTGTGAAGGCCTGCAATTAGAATTGACGCTTCGCGGGAGCCAAGACACGTTTCGAACCCGCTCCCGCAGTTCGACGCGGAGAGTTCCGAGATTCCCGATTCCCGTAAGAATAACATTCCACCACTGCGCCGGAACCTGTTGCGCAAGTCCAATTTCCAACACCGCTTCCCAGTTCAGAGTCCTAAACCCATCAGTATTCCGAAATCGGGCGTAACCCGGCCGGTCGCGCAGGCGTGTCACAAGTGCATTGAACTGAATCGGCAATTCTTGAAAAGTCCCATCGTCCACGTAGGTATGTGGACAGATTCGAACGCGACGTTTATCCACTGTCTCGTGGATGTTCAGGCCGCGCAGCACTTCTATGGCGTTGAAACGCTCAAGGATAAAGTCGCAGTGCTCCGTCGAAAGGTCCGAACAATCCAACTTGGCCGGCTCGACTTCGCGAATTAGAGTCTCGACATGAGCTTCTGAGGCAGGAACCAGGTTCAAGTGCTGCCGTTGTTGAGCAGTGAGACCAAGCTGTCCAACCGCAGATGCCGAAATGCGCCGCCATCGCTGATTGGCCACAGCTAGCCCCTTCTCTAACAGGCGCAGCGGCACAGGTGCAGCACCGGTTTCGTCAAAGAGTGTTGCCGTTGCCTCCCACGCACTGATGTCACCATGGAGCAGGCAGCGAAGCGCTGCCCAGAAATCAGCATCGTCTTGACGGGCCAACTGCAACAGCCGTTCGAACAGCGGCTTGCGGCTTGAGAAATCTGTAGCCAATCGCTCAGCATTCTGAAGCATCTTGACGCATGCAGCAGCGTTACAGTCCGGCGCTTGCAGGTTCAGCGCTTCGGCAACTGCAAGCTGAACCAGGACCGGCCTCAACTCGGGCGCAGCCTTTGTGAGGTCCTTCGCCCATGAATCCTGGCCGGAGAAAAGACGCCCGTCGGCTTTCACGACCTGCAGGTCACCGAAACTGGCCGCATAAGCCGTCTTGTCCGGTTCACGGGCAGCAAATAGTGCAAGCTGCCTGATCTGGCCGGCCCAGTCCGCCGGTTTGCCCGTTGAAGTCTCCAGCAATCTCACGGCGATGCGAGAGCGTTGGTTGAATTCGTTCTCGGCCCTTAATTCCAGCCCGCCGATCCCTTGAAGCACCGGTAGCAAGATAGACCAGATAATCGAGCCGCTCCCTCTCGCGTCGTGAAAATCCTGCCAGAGTAGCGCCACTGACAGCTCCGAATCCGCGAAGACTTGTGAGATTTCCGGACTGGCTTCCGTTGACTTTGCCGGCAGACCAACGAACGCCGCCGGGGCCATTTGCTTGAAGAAATGCTTCCAGAGTTTCGCCAACGCCTCGTCTTGAGGGAGTGGGTCGCTAATCAAATTGTTGGCCAAATGAGTCAGCGCAGTGGTGAGCGGAGAGTCCAATTTCCGCTCGCTGGCGTTTTGCGGAATCAGTCTCAGCACGTAGGCCAGTTGTTGGGGATCGGAAAAGACCGAAACAGGAACGCTGCTTAGGAGCCCCGCCAGTTCCTCGTCGGTGGGTGAGGTGGGTTTCTGCCTGTAGTCCGCCAAGTACGGCTTGCCCTCCAGGGAAACCATGACTTGGCTGCTCAGGGGCGCAAGTGCAGGTATGAGGTTGAACAGTCCCACTTCCGGGAAATCGGGCGCGGGCAGTTCGAGCCAGCGGGACGGTTCGTCGTTCCAGGTCTGTCGCTCCCAGGCGCTGCCGGCCCGCAACAGGCGGAGTATGAACCGCTGGCCGCGGCACATCCACGGAGTGAGCGGCTTTAGCGTTTTTGACTTTTCCATCGCCTCCACTAAGGCTTCGACCTCGCCGGTTTCCATTCGCTCCTGCTTCACAAACAAGTCGAGGCTCGGCAGCACGAGTGGAGCGACTACATCCCGCGTGAGCGTGCGATTCCAGAGCTTCCGTAACGCCTCCTCGGATTCGACGGTCTCGAAAGCTGCGTCGGCAGCCATGTCGTCAAACCGCTCAATGTCGCGGCGGCCCGAGTCCACGAAGAAATGACCGTGGAGGAAAATGGCGTAGCTCGCCCCGCCTTTGACCGAGCGAGTTTCTGGTTCACCAAGAGGCAGAAAAACCGCCAGCTGAATCCGCACCTGGCCTTCGGTGGCACGCTGCCGCACAAAAGCCACCGCGCCGTGCTCTGCGGCTTTCTCCGCCCTGGGTTCCTCCCCGCCGTTCTCGGTTTGAACAAAGGGCCGCGGCCAAAACCTGTGGCCCTGCCACTGGGCTGCGTTCGCCGTTCCGGGGAGCTTCTCGATACCTGCAAAGGAAGCGGTCTCCGCAACCACGGCTCCCTTTCGAATAGAGACCTTGCCGTCCAAACTGGCCAAGCCGGGCTGAAACTCGTGGCCATTACCAGCGAGAAAACTCATCCGTCGGGATGGCTCTTCGACAGCAAGGGCCAAGCCCTCATCCACGCCTCCGGCCCCCTGCGTGCAAAACCTAATGCGCCGCAAACGCCTCAAGAGGGGCAGAACCTCACTGACCCGTCGCTCCCAGTTGGCGCCGAAGAGGGTTTCGTAAGAGGTTTCTTGACCGTCAATTCCCAGAGGCCATTCCGGGAGCACGGGTTCAACGCCATTAAGCAGACCTTTTGCACGGAACGGGATCCATAGGCCAAACCAACGTTCGGACTTTATCAGGGTCCGGGCAATCCTCTCAAACTGGGCATGGTCGTGCTCCTTGCTTTCTACCCACCGTTGGTCCCAATCCTTGTGAAATCCTTGGCCGGTCTCCCGGCTAATCCATGGGTGAAGAAGATCAGACGGCGGGCATCCATCGCCTGATTCATCGAAATTCGCCGACGAGAAGTAGAAGAAGGCCTCAGCCCAGTGGAAAACGCTCTTCAAGCCAAGGCCGAATCTTCCCACAGCGGCCGACTGGCTGCCACGGTTGCTTGAGCCGTAGGAGGAAATGCTGATGGCGTCGGCAGCGGTAAAATCGCCGTCGTTCACGAGGCATAATCCCGGGGTTTGCAGCAAAACGTGGTGTGAATCCGGAATTCCTTTTGCCAGGAGCAGGACCAACTCTGAAGCGCTCGCTCCTTTAACACCTGCACCGGCGTCATCTGCATTTTGCATCAGCTCTTTTAGGATCGGGAAGCCGCCTTTGTAGCGCTCGCGAAGGTCATTGCGAATCTGCTGAATGTGTGCAGAGAGAGGTTGTCGCAAGCCAGGCATGATTGTTCCTCAGATTCCCGTCGCCGCATTCCGGCCAGTCAGGAAATCTCGGCCTCGATGAAGTGCCCGGCAAGAGGGTCTATAAACCCTGGTGTCGGTGACGGTGATGCTGTGCCATTGGAGGCTGTTGAAATAGGCAGCAAAATGACGCGCGTCATGGAAACCCTTCTGCCCGATTTTCGCCAACGCTTCGGCGTCGAGCACATGAGCGTCAGGTTTGTTTTCCCACGAAAACTCCAGCGATTCTCCCTGCGCGTTGTCCTCCACGCAGGAAGAACGAAGCCAAGTGCCCGATGGCGAAGTGGCAACTTCATCAACCTGCCGATCTCTCGTCCGCGCACGATCAATCTGGCCGGCGATCGGCTTGCATGAAACTTCAGCCTTCATCTTAACTGAAGGGAACACCCAAGCGACTCAAAACGGACAGACGTGGCAGGTGGAATTGCCGCTAGAAGCGCGCGCTGTAAAAAGTATGCCATATTTCCGATCATCTGATTTCATGGGTCCTGTCCGATTGATTGGACATGATGGGCAAAAATTGGAAAACTGCACGAACAAATTCTGCCCGCCAAGGCCTATCATCTCTGTTCGACGCCGGCCGAGCAGGGGCAAAACTGGATTTTGCTGGGGCCCCGCGCCCCACCACTCGCTCGAATGGAAAAGAAGTCCTGAAAAGCGCCAAACACCAGCACGTAAAGGCCCCAGGCGCTTGGCCATCCAAATCTGGGTTGAATGAATCTTGGTGTTGACGTGGCGAATGAACTTGAGAAATTGAAGCAGTGCGCGAATTCCACTTTGTTTATCCATTGAATTCCAGCAAGAATCATGCTTTCGTCAAGTTGCAATATGGATTTCGGAGTTTATCGTGTTTGATTGGATATCACCGCAGCCACAGCTGCGACCTGGCCTGTGCCTCAACCTCCACGGGACCAAGTCGCTCCCCGCACTTTCATGACCACGCGACGGCCAGCTTCCGCCGGAATGGCATCCACGGGCGTGCATCACATCGCGAAGGTGACTTCCACATCCAACGCTGTCTTTCACGAGATTCACCAGGAAAACGACATCGGGAACGATGCCTTTATCGAGTTCATTGTCTCCGGGTCTCCAATTGGCTGCGTGATTGCAGCTCAAATCAAGTCCGGTGATTCCTACATCCGCAACGGAAGGTTCATTTTGCGGGCTGACGCGAAACAATTTGAATATTGGCGGTCCTACCCCCTCCCTGTATGCGGCTTCGTTTACGACCCCGCGTCCGACACGGCCCGGTGGGTCGACATCACGGCCCACGTAAACGACCACCCCATGCAATTCACCATCGAGGTGCCCGACGAGAACGTCTTTAACCAAGCGCACTTCGATAGTTTTCGCGATCACTTCCTTCCTTACCGCGAGCAGTTTTCCGAATTTGCTAATTTCGGACGGTCTTTGAGTCATTTCTCACACCTTGAGGATTCTCCGCGGTGCGAGAGCGGAATCCGGGCGTTATTTAGCTTCCACCGCGGCCGCAATGAAACGTGGTATTATGTGATCAGCACCATAAACAATTTTCGCGGCCACCCCTTGCTTCGACTCTTGGTCGCGACGCTTGCCCATGTGCCCGGCCATATGGACATTTTTTGGGTGCCTGATCAGAACGTCGTCCCGGAGCCCGTCAGCAGCGAAGCCGAGTTGCTGCTAAGATCGATGTTGTCCCGCGAGTCGATTCTAACCCTCTTGAGCGTGGTCGAGGAGGGAGGCTTCGAGCGCGGCACCATTGGGCAATGCGTTGCATCCATCGTGGCCGTGGCCCCCGACCGCCGGGACTTTCTCGCGTCCATTGCTCTCGACGCTGAGGTGCAGGAACCAACGCGCTACTGGGCGTTGCTGTTGTTGATTCTCTATGAGCAGCGCCGAGATCGGGAGTATTGCGCCCGTATTTCCGAGAAAGCAGCGCAGTCTTTCACCTGCGGCGACCACCAGGAATGCGCCCGCGGTCTGCTCGAAACCCTTAGGACTCCCGGCCAATTCGTCTGACGCCTTTACCAATTGGCCGGAGCTGGTCGCACTGAATCTGAACAATCGCGCGGCAGCCTGGGATTAAGCGATCAGCAGCCGGGCAGATTTCTGCCAATTGGCAAATTCGCCCGGAGCCTCGAATAGGATAGAAACACCCGCGTTGATGAGATCTTCTAGCGAAATGCCGGCTTGGACATGCCGGGCGGCGACGAGTTCCGTGGGTGTTTTTGTATATCGGGGCACGTTCGGCAGATGCTGGGCGATCAATGTATTCACCTCTTGGGCCAGTGATTTCAGAAGTTCTTCGGAGCAGCGGAGCCTGTAATCTTGGCCAGGCGTGAAGCTGTTCGTGAAATTCTGCCAGGCAGCGTAAATCTTCTGCACCGTGGGATGCTGGCGTTGCTGGTCCGAAAGGGCAAAATGGGATACCATTACCCGCGCGCCGTTTGGCGGATGCGAGTTGGAGGCCAGCGTATATGGAGGAAAACCTCGTGCACGCCCCAAATCCACCATCGATGCAAGATACGCGGGCCCGCAGACGTAGCTTGCAAACAGATCACAAAAGATCTCGGCCAGCCATAGTGCGCCCCAAGAAGCTGCAGCACCGTCAATTTCTTTTTCACGAAGCGCCTTTTGGTCGGGCGAAATGGGCGCGTGCTGTTGTTTTAGCTGGGCGAAATGCGTCTTCACGATGGTTGACAAATGCTGACGAAAAACTTCATCCCTCGCGAACACGCTATGTCCAAACTCATGATAGATGCCGGGCACTTCGAGAATGGTCTCTAACAAGTAGGGTGGACCAAAAAACACGGGTATGGCAAAAAGGCCACGGTATTCCGCCAATACCGCCATATCCCGGTGCAAACAGGTGAGAATGTCCTCGATCCAGTCGAGCCGAAGCCGCTGGCACAAGCGGAGCAGCACTTTGCGGACTTGGCGCCCGTGCGGCCCCTGACACTGCAGCCCTGCGACATAGTGATTTGCCGTTGGAACGATATAGCGGGACAGATCATGCGAAAGCTTGTCGGCGCGTTTTTCGAAGTTTGGATCGTTCAATGCCAGCACGGCCTCAAGCAGCGTGAGTTTGATTTCCGCCCGTTTATATTCCTGATCCAAATAGTTCAGCAGCACGGCATGCTCCGGATTGGCCGCTCGCAATTGGCGGAGCTGTTCCTCCAGCCAGTTGAACAGCAAATCCAATTCCGCCGTCTTTGCGATCCGGTAATAAGGCATGCCGCATCCTTGGGCTTAATGGGAGTAAAGTTGGTTAAATGCGGCTGTCAGTTCTTCATCCAGAATCGCCAGAACAGCTTCCAGCGTGGGGATGGAAGCCGGGGGCAACGGTGCAGGCTGGGCCAGCTGCATTTCGAGCTTCGCCAATTCCTCCAGCCATTCGTTCAATTCGAATTGGCCTTCCAGAATCCGCGCCACCACGACGCTTAATTCTTCGCCGCCTTTATCCTTGTCCAGTTTTTCACGCAACCGGCTTACGAAATCCCGAAGTGTTTCTTTTGCGGCGCGGATTTGCTCAGCGTTGAATCCGAGATCTGCGGCCCGGCCCAGTGATTCGCTCTGAACCATGAGCAGGGCTTCATTTAAACGCTCCAGGAGGGTTTGTTGCTTGTCTAACTTGACGGACATGAATCCCAATAGGCTCATACGTTTGCTTCCTCCAGTTTTTGGTTTGTCTCAGTTGTCTCGTCGTGAGTTTCATCCTCATCCTGCTGCTGGCTGACGAGCGAGGCCCGCAGCGCATCATCATTCCACCGAATGGTTACCGGGACGGAAATCTCAATGTCGGGAGCATTCCAGTTCAAATGTGTCAGCCGGTACGCATCCTCTGCCAGGGCGGCAATGTCCATCGGTTGAGAGCTCTCAACCAGATTGAGCAGGAGCGTTCCTGCCGTGCGTCCGTCGGTCTTGTCCCAAGACCCCGGCCTTCCCGTCGTTGAAAGCAGGGCACGCTGCTGGTCCAGCACAAGGTAAGTGCCGGGCAGCGGGTTGAGCAGCTGATTCGCGGGCGGCCCCACTTTGGTAAAGAGTCTCACCGGGAAATGGCTCTTTCGAATTTCAACGACCCCGACAGGGCAGGCTTCCGCCAGAATCTTGTCGCGGATCAAATTCGACACCGCCTCCTTCAATGCCTGGCTCTCCCGCTTCCACCACCGGCCGTCCCGGTGAACCACGACACTGCCAAGGGGGTGCCCCCCTGCATGTATCTCCCGCAGCGTCGATTCGATCTTGGTCCGAAGCTCCACCTTGTCCAACGACTCCTGCTTTCGGCCGCGTTTGATGGCCGAACCGAACGACGTCAGGACATGGCGCCCGCCCTTGCCGAACAGGAAATGATAACTTACCCGGCCGTGCAGAGTGTCAATCCCGATGTAGACATCGGAATTCAGGCTTTCAGCCAAAACCCATGGCTGCACGCCGGCCGTGGTCAAGACGCCGAGGGCGAGGTTCCTGACGCGACCCGTTGCCCGCATCGGATCACCGGTGTTCGCGATGATCCTCAGCACTTTTTCGGTTACACACTGCGAGGGCATGCCTTTCAAGACTTCCTTAAGGTTTGGATGGACGCTATCGAAAAAACGATCCCAAAGTGCCACGACTGCCAGGAACATTCCCCGTTGTTCGGCCATGACGGTTTTGAGGGTCGAGAGGAGCGAGGCGCCGCTGCGCTCACTTTGCCCGATTCGGTAGGAGCGTCGCGCGACGAGATTCATTTTAGCGCCGGTCTGTTTGAGAATCTCAAGCTCAAGCTGTTTCAAAAATGCTTCCCGGGTCTCGCGCGGCAACCCGTCGGGATAAAAGAACACCACGTCGGGCAGCGGTTCGTTGAAATAAGGACCGTGCTGATAAAGCATTGGCACCTTGTTAAATCGCCAGTTTGCAATCGCCTTTTCAATGTCCGGGACGACCCCACTCGTCGTGTCAGTTTGTGGATAGGGTTCGAGAATCCGGCCCTTTCCAAATTCCAGTCTAGGCGGAAGAAAAATGCTGCGCTCGCGCGTCAGCAGTTCACCCTCCAAGGTGAACTCCCGCCCTGAGTAGGTTAAGCCGGTCAGTTCACTTAAAAATGAACGAATTTCCCGGACTCTTGCTTCGGGCGTCATCTGCGGCTTGATCGAACAGGTGCGCAAGCTCTCATCTTCCGTGGTAAAAACCGGATACATTCGCGACGCCGGCGCCGCGAGATCCTTCTTTTTTCCCCCACTGTCAAAAAATACAGCTGGATCATTTGGGTCCAAACGGAGCCTTGGGTAATGTTGAGCGTAGAATTCCAAAACAGTCTGGTTTAGATCATTGATTCGATACTGGCTGATACTTTGACCGGTGGGTCCGGCGTATCGGCACGAAAACTTGGCAGAACCGTTATCGCGGAGGAACGTGGCGCGTTCTTCAATGTCAATTTCCAAATCCAAATGCCGGGTCAACACCTCGTCGCGTTCGGCTTGATTGTATTGGCTAAGCGAACGTCGACCGATGTATTTCGTGCGGATATCCGCAGCCAGCAAAAGCTCCCCGTTCTCAAGCAGCACTACGCCGAATTTGAATCCGCGATAGGCGTTAACGTGGTCGCTCATTTGACGCTCGTTTTCAGGGAGCAGGTGGAAATGCAAAGTCCACTCGGTCCGCCAAAACTTGGACTTGAGGGAGTTTAGACGATCGCTGATTACGCGCTCCACCATCTTGCCCGCCAAATCGCGTTCTTCGGGCCGCGCCTGTGCGGGGTTAATCTCAAAAACCCGATCCGTCACCTCAATGCGAAACTCCTTGTCCGCGACACCGGGCAATGAAATCACACGACCAACTTCAGTGGCCGCATCGGCCGGGATGATGAAGCCAGGAAAATCGAAGCGTGAGGTTGTAAAAACCGGGCACTTCAGCACGTCATGCCACAAATCGTCGGCCCAGGCCTGTAGCCGGATCGGGCGATAATTATCGTTTGGCAACGCGTCCAAGACGCGCAGCACCCGCAACTTGAATGGCATCCCCTGCAGCCCGTTAATGGGAAACAGCGACGCTGCCAGCAGCTTCTGATTAGGCGACGTTTTCATATTGCAAACTTTCACGGCAAACGCCTTTGAAGGCGCATTCCCGACACGACCCGGACCAGCCGGCATAATCAAGATCTTCCAGACGTAACAACCCACTCTCAAAGTTTTTCTCCCACCGCCCGGCGAGGCCCACGCTGTTCCGGACCATGAGCAGCACCAGCGGAACCGATTTCTCATCCAGGCGGTGCGTCCGGACTTCCGGGATCTGTCCCCCCAAATAAACCAGCTGGCTGGAAACCAACTCCAGTGGCAACTGCATCGAAAGGTGCGGCCACAATTGGTAGACACAAACCTGGAGCTCGTTCTGACTTATACTCGATTTGTTCTGGCTTGGCGCCTCTCCGGTCTTCCAGTCGTAAATTTCGAAAAACGCTCCACTTTTCTCGATGGCCAGATCGACCTTCGCAAGAATTTGAACACCGTCCAGATTAAAGCCGGGCGCCTCGGCTCCGAATACCGGCGGTTCAATCCAAACATTATCAGCGGACCGGACTTTAGCACAAATACTGGCGGCGCCTTCCGCCCAGTCCACGAATGTCCGAATTCCGCGGGCCGCATCCTCAAAAACAGTGCCCGCATTAACACCATCGGGCATACTGTCGTATTCATGCTCCACCAGAGCCAAACCACCCTTATCAATGAGCGCTGACTGGGTGCGAAAACGCTTTTGCTCGGAAAACTGCCATTCACGCGACATCTTGCCTTTTAACTCCAGCAAAACCTGATCGGAAGTCAGTCCGTGCTGGTCACGAATTGCCCCAAGAAAGCGGGCAATGGCCCAATGGACGCATTCGCCCTCCCACATGCGAATGTTTTTCAACTTTTTCAACATACCCAACCGTCTTTGCATCGGGTCAGTCGCGTTGACCCGGGCGCCAGCCAGGTATTGGAAGTAGTATTTGCGCTCGCACGTCTGGAGTATTTGGTCACGGCTCACCGACCAGCTCGGTCCGTTCCGGACATATCCTTTGGGTTTCCAGCTGTTCATATTGGTGACGGCTTCAAAAAGGCCGGTTCACTCAGTCCTTGGGATCGGACTGGCTTTGTGCCTCCAGCTTTTCCAGCAGCAATCGAAGCTGCTCATCGGAAAGCTGATTTAATTCTCCCCCCTCACGCGTGGCCAAACCAGTCTGGGACAATCCATCCGAAATTCCAATCTGGCATTCTTCGAGCAGTTTTAAGATTTCCTCGCGTGTTTTGTTTGCAAACCGGCTGACTCGCGAAAACCCGCCGCGCGCGCCGGCAATCCGCTTGAGGTCCGCCACAAATGCGTCGACATTCACGCCCGCCGCTCGCAGCCCGCGCGTAACTTCCTCACAGCTTTCGCCGTCAGTGCTGGCGAGAAACAGATGCAGCCCTTCCACGCTTTTCTGATGGTTCTTGCTCATATCACTTTTTCCTTTCGATTCATTATCCTCAATACTCTCGTCGCTGCTTCTTTCAGATGGCGTCGCAGCTCATAAATACGCTTGGCATCAAATCCGGTCTTTTCCGCAACCTCTTCCACCGTTTCCGCCCCGCCCGCATAGGCTTGCACTATTCGGAGCAACTCAGTGCTGCCGGCGATCTTTTCATCCGTTGAAAGTTGTTCGATGAACCTGCTGCAAAAATCGTCGCTAGCCAGTTTTGCGGCAGGGTCGGGCGTCTCTTCCAAATAGGCGTCGAAAAACTCAGGGGACTCGGTGCTGGTCAATTTGTCGCCGCTCTTCCGGTGAATCTTCCATAGAATACTGCGGATTGCGCCCCGCAACTGAACAACGATCTCAAAACGCGGATTTAACCTCCGATCGCCGGTTGCAAAAGCAGCCATCGCATCCTTGGCGACATCCTCGATGCTCATTCCGTTAGGGAGGCTTGATCCCTCTCGCCAGCCATAAACCATGGCGGCCCAGCGACGGGCGAACTCCAACAGTCTTGGGCCCGTGTCGTCCCAATCCAAGGCGCTCAATTTACTGATGGCTTCATTATCCATACATGTCTGCTCAATGTTCTAGGCTAACAAATCGGGGCCTTTGGGGGAAAATCTTTCGTTCAGCGCATTTTTTTGACCCCGGAAAGCATACCCAGTCTAGCCATATTGAATGAGCGGATATGCCAACCGTCGCATGTGCGGCGACCGGCAACCCGACGTAATCAAAACGGACAAACACAATGAGTATTACAATTAATAATCCCACGACGGGCCAGTGCGACGCACCGGCGCAACAACCCAACACCTGCCAACCCTCGCCTAAGTGGGCGGCGGTAGTGAACGACGCTCTTGCGCTATTGCCGCGGCATGTCACCGCCAGGTTGATCAAGGAAGAAGCTGGCATTCCAGCTGAATTAACGCTCGTGCGCGACCTTGGTTCGCCCAACGACCTGCCGTTCGACGACGAGGCCAATCTCGATCTCTCCGAAGGGAACGTGTTTTACGCGTTGCCGCGTTGTGAGGTGAAGCCGGCGACTGGCTGCCTTGCACCGCCCAAACTGGCGTTCGTCATCAACGATCACCCGGAACTATCCCTCAATCCTCGCCAAACTGGACGTTCGCTTCGCGAACTGTTCGGTTTTGCGCCGTCCGTGCGTCTTTTCCGCGACTACGAGTCGCCCATTGACACCGCCATTGGCCTTGACGATGTCGTGGTCTTTCCCGAGGGTCCGGTGTTTTACACTCGCCGCGCCGAGATTGGCCTCACCATCATCGTCAATAAACAGACGTTTGGTGAAGCCGACGGCGTGAAAGAGCGCATGACCGGACGTCAAATAGCCAGCCTCGTCAGTCCACAACCCGATAAAACGGAGGTGAGCCGTCGCAAAGGAAAGGAATGGATTCCGGTGGGACTTGATGACACCGTCGAGATCAAGGGCTGCGAGGAATTCTCTGTGATCCGCACCAACGTGGTCGGCGGCTTCGAGCCGGCGCGCGTTCAGCGCGAAGTCGCTTCACTGCGTGAGAACGGCGGTGACGTAACTTTTTTGGAATCACCCTTCCCATGCGCGATATATCATCGATTATCAGCGCGCAAGGGCTACCCGCACCTCAGCGAAACGGACGTTCTGGTTGCGATTCCATCCGCCTATCCCGGAGTGATGCTTGATGGAGCATATTTGCCGGCGGGGTCCCCCTTGCTGGGCCGCGTAGAAGGTTCACCGCAAGGCAATAGCATCCAGGCTCTGAACCGCAGTTGGCAATTGGTGAGTTATCACCCGCACAATGGAGGTGGTGGACCGGCATGGAATAAAGACCGCCATGGATTGCACACCTACTACACTGAAATCCTCTCGTGGGTTCAACGAGCCAAAGTTTGATGAAACCAATTCGTCTCATCCATGATGGTCGGGAAGCTCTGTGGCGCATCACCGAGGCCGAACGGGAGAAACTGTTTCGCATGCTGTTCCATCGCTATCCCAATAGCGAATGGGGAACTTTCTTCCGGTTCGGCTACCGGCGCACACGTTGGGGCATTTTGGTCACATGGGTTGATGCCCTCAAGCCGGAGGCCGGGGATCTTGACCGGCACAGTCCCCTCGTGGAGTTCCGGCCGGCCTACATCCGCCGCGCCCTGGCTGCATTGGAGTCCGATGAACTTGGCGTTGGAGTGATTCACTCTCATCCTCAAGGCTGTGCGCCAGTCGCGAGCAGTGCGGACGACGATATGGACCGCTACTTCGCCGAGGAATTCGAGCGCTTTGGCAATGGCCGGCCGTATGCCAGCCTCATTGTTGCCCGAAACGCGGAACGGAAACCTTCATTCAGTGGCCGGATATTCGACCGGGGAGAATGGCTGCCGGTGAAAAAAGTCCTCGTTTCAGGGGAGCAATTGTTTAGCGAAAACGCCTGGGCGGACTCTGATCGTCTTTCCCATGAACCCGAAATCCTGAACGGGACGACCCAAGAACGCCTCGCCCAACTTCTTGGCACAGACGCACCACGCCGGCTTCGACATGCCGTGGTTGGCGTGATCGGATGCAGCGGAACGGGCAGCCCGGCAATTCATCTGCTGGCACGGGCCGAGGTTGGCGAGCTTGTGTTGGTTGACCCCGGACGATTTAAACTCTCTGGTCACCAGCGCAATCATGCCAGCCGCCATGCCGACCTTACCATTAAACCAGGCCCATGGAAAATCGCGCTCGCGTCTCGCCTGGTTCAGGAGGTCTGCCCATCCACCAAAGTGACCGGCTTCGTGGGCGACCTGCTTGACGAGGTTGTGCTCGACGAGCTTCTTCGTTGTGATCTGATTCTGGGTTGCAGTGACTCGAATTATGCGCGCGCAGCACTGGGTGACATCGCCACACATTATCTTGTGCCCGTCCTCGACCTCGCAGTCCAAATGCGGGCGGCCCACGGCATCCTCCAGGAACAAATCGGCGAGATCGCACTTTACGCTCCGGGTCTTCCCTGTCCATGGTGTAGGGGAAGAGTTGATGTCAACGGAATCCGATATGAAACCGCAACCGAAACCGAGCGGATATTCCTGGCTGATGCAGCCGCGGACGCCGAGCGACGTGGTGTTGACGGAGCACAATATTGGGGTGGAACACCTCCCCCGGAACTCACGGTGGGGCATCTGACCACGACGGTCGGTGCGATGGGCGCAGGCTACGCGCAAAACATGTTGCTCGGCTCGGCAAAACTGCCGCATTCCCGGTTTCAGTTTGATCTTGGTTTCTCATCGCTTGGAGTCGTCTCCGACGAACGGCCGCCACGCCAAGCTTGCGCCTGCCAGAGTTCGATCGGTCACAGTGATCAGGCACGTGCCGATCGCAGCGTTTCGCGCCCAAGCCATTGGCCCAAACCCATATGCTCCTGAAAAATGTAGCAACCGCTTTTTGGCAATATTGCGACCATCTGGAATTATTGTCCGAGAGACAATTGCAAGGTGATCTCTTCTAGCGTGTGCCAGCTGTTGTCATACCCTGTGTGAAATGATGAGCGTGGCTTTTGGAATGCTGCCGAATTTGGCAGGTCTCTGATGGAAAGAAAACTTATATGAACGAATCTTTGGAACAGGTTGTTGAACTATTTCGTGCCCCAGCCAGATTCTCCCCTTCTCGCTCTTGATGTAATAGCCAGCACAGCTTGGTCGCAAAACCCCCGCACTCAGTCATTTCGATTCTCGACGGAATTTCTGCCACGCACAGGGGTCGGAATTGGGGACCGGACGGGGTGTTTGACCTCCTAAACCTGTACCCCCGTGTTCAGGCGTGTTCAAGACCGCTAAAGACCGCTGAAGCCAAACATAGGCCCAGGGTTCGCGTTTTTGTGCTCGTGCCGAAAACTTGTTCATCACTCCCTAATAGCGATGAGTTGCCGTAAAATGACCCTCAAACTGACTGGATGGGAAATGCTGATTTATTCGCTTTTGGGCTTGACCATTCGCCATTCGCGAATAGAGTATAGGCATGATTGCAAAGTCTTTGGATGTGGTGGTTCTGCTGAAGCTCCTCCTAAAAAAGGGGCCGGTCGCGTATGCCGACCTGTCCAAGGAACTCTTCATCAGCGCCTCGGAGATACATGCCGCAGTGCGTCGGGGCATTGCCGCCGGACTGATTGACGAACAGACCAGGACCCCCCGGAGGAAAGCCCTGGCAGATTACCTGATCCATGGCGTCCGGTATGCTTTTCCAGCGAAGATCGGGCCAGTGGCCCGTGGGACGCCCACGGCATATGCAGCGCCACCGCTTTCTGCGAGCATCAGTCAGGATGATTTGCCGCCGGTTTGGGCTGACCCAGAGGGAAACGTAAAAGGAATTTCCATTGAGCCTCTTTACCGTTCGGTTCCGTCGGCGGTGAAATCCGACCCCGCTCTTTATGAACTCCTCGCGCTGGTCGATGCGTTGCGGATGGGCCGGGCCAGGGAGCGCAAATTAGCGGAAGAGCAATTGAGCCAAAGGATAAACTATGCCGGCGCCGCCTCTTGAGGAAATGCGCATAGTCGCCTCTCGGCTTAAACCGCTGGACGTTCCCTTTGCGTTTCTCGGTGGTGCGGTGATGTGCCTTCTGGTGGATCATCCGGAATTGACGGATTTTAGGCGCACCAAGGATGTGGATGTCGTGGTGGCGGCAATTACTTACTTTGAGTTTGCAGCGTTGGAAGCGCGCCTCAGGGAGGCCGGTTTCCAACACGACACGTCCGAAGGGGCTCCGATTTGCCGTTGGATTGTGGATGGCTGCAAGGTGGACATCATGCCTCAAGCACCGGCCAACCTTGGGATGAATACCCGGTGGTTTCCAGAGGTGCTTCAGCAGGCGATGA
>Ga0182024_10002200_pt1 | contig 48920 bp, 45 predicted proteins | sample P32metaG_FD_120480 | JGI IMG/M metagenome (GOLD analysis project Ga0182024, IMG submission 120480) | Permafrost microbial communities from Stordalen Mire, Sweden - P3-2 metaG (Illumina Assembly) | ecosystem: Environmental > Terrestrial > Soil > Wetlands > Permafrost | place: Sweden: Stordalen...
CGTCGAGCGTTTGCAGCCACAGGTTGTCCGTGCCCTTTTCGTGGATGACATAAACGAGAGCTTTTCCGTCGGGGGTGAATTTTGGGGACGTCTTAAAACGCGGGTCGGGATCGAGGAATTTGACCTGGGATTTGGGCCCGGCATCGAGCGGGCCGGAGAGTTGACGGCAGTATGGGTGCCAGATGCGGCTCACGAGGCCTTGCGGGATTTGGTGCGCGCCCGGGAAGCGGCCAAGCAGGATGAACTGCGAGCACGGCATCGGTTGAGTAAGTTCCTATTGCGGCATGGCCGGCGATCGCCGATGGGAGTAAAGGCCTGGACGATGAAGTACCTGGAATGGGTGAAGCGGGAAGTGCATTTCGAACAGATGGCCCAGGAAGCCACGTTGCTGGATTATCTTCACGAAGTGGAGCATGGGGCAGCACGCATCGCGCGACTCGATAATGCGATTACCGAGGCAGTGAAAAGTGCGCCGCCGCAGATGCGCGCAGTGATCGAGGCATTGCAGGCGCTACGAGGGATCGCGCATGTTTCGGCAGTGACGGTGGTAGCCGAACTGGGAGAGCTTTCGCGGTTCGCTAGGGCCAGGCAGTTAATGGCTTACGGAGGAATCGTACCCAGCGAAGACTCCAGTGGAGAGCGCACGCGACGCGGGAATATCACTAAGACCGGAAATGCGCATTTACGACGGGTGGTTGTAGAAGCTGCGTGGGCCTACCGGCACCGACCGTCCGTGGGGGCAAAGTTGCGGAAGCGGAAGCGCATGGGAAACGCTCTAGCTTAGCAGCTTAGCGAACTTACGCGCGACTTGCGGAACGTTAGAAAGGCCATTCCGAGTAGTCCGGATAAGAACAACGCAAACGTGCCGGGCTCCGGAGTCGGAGCTACGATTGGAGTTCCGCCTGGCCCAGTTATAATCGTACCGCCGCTGTAGCCGCTGGTGCTTGCGGCGCAGGTGTTGGAGACGACGTTCTCTTGCGGTGCTGCCGATATGCCGTCAAACGCTACTAAAGTGTCCGAGAAGGCTCTACCGCAAGTATCTTGTGCGCCGGGATCGAAGGCGATATTCTTGCCCGCGAGAATATTTCCTTGGAACGTAGCGTTGTCACCGAGAGTCGCCGTGGTGCCGGTCACCCAATATATACCGGCGGAAGACGCATATGCACCGTTCACTATCACATCAGTGTTGTTTGGGGCTGTGGTGAGCGACGTCCCTATATCGAAGATCCAAATCGCACCGGAGGTGCTCGCGATGAGAGTGAGTGTTCCCGTCAACTGAGCCGTCGTCCCAAACGTATAGACGCCCGGAGCGAGCGACGTGTAACCCGCCGACCCCAGAACATCGCCGCTCAAGTTCTGACTTACTTCTCCTATGATGGACGCGGTGTTTCCTAGCGCAATTTGCGCAGCGGTGAAAGCGGCCTGCACGCCATCGCCATTTGTATCTAAATCTATCGATCCACTGACCGTGCCGGCACCGGCGCTACAAAAGCCCGGTGGCGTGCTAAAGCCAGTGCACGTGCTTGATGAGGCGACACCTATATTTCCGGTGATGGCAGTCGCGCTGCCAGCAGCATTGGTTATCCCCGGATTCTGCGAACTCCCCCCTAGGACCGCATAGGAATCCGCAATTCCCATAGTGTTGGCACGGGCACTGACTGCCAACAATGAGAAAACCAAAACTAGAACCGCCGATGAAAAAGTATATCTCATACTGTCTCCCTATCTATTTCTTATGTCTCAGTCCCGTTCACACGCGGAGACATGTTCGCGGAACACCGATATCATAGAAAATGCCAAGGACGGCATCTGTTCCATTTCGCACAGGTACTAGCACGGGGCTCCTCCGGTTTCATGGGGCAGATGGCCGAGCAATACAATGAAGATATTCATTTTAATTTTGGGCGAAGGAAGGACGTCCCAGGATTGCAGTGCGTAGACTTAATTTCGTGGCTTTCTTTGTAATTAGGCCTAAATAATTTCCACAATAAACCGATGGAAGGGCTTGCAAGTAAGTGTATTAAGGATTTCGAGAATTATTTCCCCAATGATAAGAACGTTCGACCCGATCACAAATGGTTTCAAGTTGCTACCGTACAAAGACCCCACTTAGAGAAATGGTTTGATGTTGAGATGAAACTAGGGAAATCAATGGAATGGTTTAGGGATTGGTACAAACGTCATCCGAACAGGGAGCACCTTGGTCATGAGCCACCGACATTCGCAGTCCGTTGGCCGAATCAGTTCCGGCTTGCTGAGTCGCCTTCGCTGCTATGCCAATGACGGCAAACACTCCAGCGAGCAGCAAAGCTTTGACACGAGAGGTGGCGACGGCCTCTTCTCCCTCTTCAGCGATCAGAACAGAATCATTTTCTTAGGTTCCCCGCTCCAATAGCCCACGCGGCCCTTGAAACGATGGGACTCCTGGTAAGTCAGGAGTTTGCACGTAATCATCGTGACTCGAAGCGAGTAACGGATTGAATTAACTAGTCAGTAATGATAACTTGGACGCTTCTCAGTCCTCGCCGTAGGAGTCCCCACATGTCCGATTCTTCGTTCTTGACGCGTTACAAACAAATCTTGGGATTCCCACTTTTGGTCTTATTGCTGGTATGCTCCACCGCCATTTGTGCCGGCCCCATGGACCAAGATGGCGTCGTAACGCTGACGCTAAGAGTGGCTAACTACCACGATGGCCCTGTGCAAATTTTGGCGCTGAGGCACGCCGAGGAAGCGGGCAAAGAGCCCTACGTCCATCTGCGAAATACTTCATCTGTGAAAACTTCGCGCATCTGGCTAGATGCACGCGTTCGAGACTCAAGCGACCCTCAGAAGAGACCGATTCGCACAAATTCAAATATCCCAAACCAAAGTTGGCCTGCCGAACGCATGATTGAGCCTGGTGCCGATGTCTGGGCACATGAAACTTCGCTTCGGTCTGACTCAATTGCGATTAACGCCAAGGAACTTCATGCCCGTTGTCTTTCTGTGAGAATCTCGGTCGGACGTGTGGACTTCGTGAACGGAACATATTGGGAGGCGGGGGCTAACGGAGCCGAAAAATCGTGGAGATACGCAGACGACCCATCACGCAACGAGGACCCTTGCAAGAATTCCGCATTCACTGAAACCGGAGGGCACGAGCTCGCGGGTACTATGTTGTGGCGGGATATGCCTCAGCCGGAAAAGTTCATCAATTGGCTGGACGACAACTCTTATTCGATTTCCTGCCCAGTGATGCTTGACGGAGGAAAATATTTCCCCGCATGTCCTTTCTAGCTAGGCCGCCATGTCGGCGAGTCTTTTCTCGATTCGCCTCGCCGCTAACGGGCGGCACCCATCTCTCAGTGGACGATTAGTGCATTGCGTGGTGCCGGCCGGTGGACTTTCTGCCGATCGCTCGCGTTGGATCAAGTCACGCTACGCGTTCTTTCTTCCTGTCAAGGTGCTCAGCCGAGTCTTTCGCGGCAAGTTCGTCGCGGCACTCCAGCGCGCTTTTCAGGACGGCAAGGTCAGTTTTCACGGAGACTTGCAGCACCTCACTCAGCCGAAAACCTTTGCTGCGTGGCTGAGACCACTATTTCGAAAGGATTGGGTGGTCTACGCGAAACCACCGTTCGGAGGCCCGGAGCATGTGCTCCGTTATCTGGGCCGTTACACCCATCGTGTAGCCATCTCCAATCATCGACTGGTCTCGTTTGCCGACGGAAAGGTCACCTTTCGTTGGCGCGATTCCGCCCACAACAACGAACAGAAGTTAATGACTCTGTCGCTCGATGAGTTCCTGCGCCGTTTCCTGTTGCATCTGCTCCCCAAAGGCTTTGTGCGCATCCGTAACTTCGGCCTCCTGGCCAATCGCAGACGTGCCACCACCTTGCCACTTTGCTTTCAGTTGCTCGGCTCTGCGCCACAAGCCAAGGCAGAGGCATCCATCGCCGGCTCCAGTGATGCTTGGCTTTGCCCCAAATGTGGTGGACCGATGTTGCTCATCGAAAGGTTTACAGCTGCGGAGCTCCAGCTCCGTTCTCCGCCGACCTGGGAGGCCGTCGCCGCATGAACGTCGATCGACATTACGAAACTTTTGCGTGCTTCTGCTCGCTAACTCTCTTGGTGTCTTCCTGCCTAACCAATTCCTTTTTCCCACTCCCCAAGGTCATCCTCGACGCACCACATTTGAGTTTTCAGCAACTCTTACGTTCTCACGTCTGGGTGCTGTGCTTTTCCGCGTCTCCCCCATGGTGCTGCCACACCTACTCTTCCTCAATTGAATTTGCATAACACGCGTCCGCCGCAACCCCGAGCGGCTTCCTTCAAGTCGCTGTATCATGGAAGCGTAAATCACTTTGGAGGCGCGTCCTAGTTGGGCGGGCTTTCTCAGCGCAATTTCTGCCGCAAAAAAAAACATGCGGATTGCCAGCGTATTTTAGGTGCGCGATCAGTTGCTAGGTAAAGAGCTGGTAAGCGGCCCGTCAGATTGTCCGCAAGAGGCAAAAACCCTCGGATCCTGGCAATCTGTTGCTAGCGCCATTGAACACATCGGGCAATTCGGGCGCGCTACCGAGAAGTTTTAGATCATCGGCACCTTCATGGTTCGGCGGTCATAAATTTGTTTTTGAATTTGTATCGGGCGAGCATGCGAAAAATCATCAAGACGACTGTCAGTAACATCGGAGCAAGCGCCCGAAAGATCCTGAGCAGAAATCTGCCTGCTGCCGGTCGACTATACGGTTTACTACAGCAGGCTGGTTTTCACGTTTCACTCGGGCCTGAACCCAAGATAGCGCTGCTGCGTTCATTTGGTATCTCATGTGTTTTGGACATCGGTGCCAACAGGGGTCAATTCGGTCGCGACCTTCGCTTGGTAGGATACGACGGAAAGATCGTTTCATTTGAGCCGGTCAACGAACCTTACCAAAAGTTGAAAGAAGCAACCAAACGTGACGGCAAATGGTTTGCGGTGCAATTGGCGATCGGTGATCGGGACGAGCATTCGACAATCCACGTATCAACGGCGACTGAATTTAGTTCTCTGCTGACGCAAACGGAATATTGCATTGCGAACTATCCGGATTACGCGAAGGTATTTGCCGATCAGGTTGTGTCGGTTAAGCGGCTAGATGATGTGTTTCGCGACTACGTGGGCGCGGACGATGAAGTTTTGCTCAAGATCGATACGCAGGGTTTTGAGCGCGACGTGTTGAACGGTGCACGCGGCGTACTCCCACTGATTCGGGCCGTGCACCTGGAGGTATCGTTCGAAAGGCTGTACCAGGGGGAAGCAACAGCCGCGGAAATGATCGAGCGGCTTTCCAGCGATGGATTTACCCTCGTTTTACTTGCGCCACTGCTTCAAGCTCACATGCTTGACGCTCGAAACATTTCGCAGGCGGACGCCTTATTTGTTCGTCTACCGTGAGACACAGGGTCCGGCAGGCAGGTTCATTCTAGCTTTTGTCCACCCAGACCTATTGTTAAGAGTTGATAACTATTTGTTCTGCGAGAGATAACGACCGTTTGCGAACCTCATGTTGTAACCAGCGCCATCGCACTCTGTACAACACGTAGCAGGTCGTTCTCGCTTCATTTGCTGATGATACGTGCTGATGCGTTTACGTGTTCCGTACGGGACGCCGTCCCTAGAATAACGATTCGCGTGAGCAAGTTCTTTTTAGGTGGCCGATAAACGCTTATCGGACATTGGAATAGCAAAGTACTTGTCAGGTGGTCCGGCTAATGAGGACTTGGCTGAGTAGCCCAGCAGTGCTTCCTGGTGCGAATGAAGTTCCAGCTGGCAATCCGAATCGTTCTTTTATGAAAATAAAGTCAGTCGCGTACGCAATCTCAAGTTTCAATATCTCCAGGCGATCATGACGGCGAGCTGCAAAGCTACCGATTAGACATTTTCTGGGCCATGTGGAGAAGTAGCTTGCGATCACCCTCTTCCGTCTTACCCAGCAGGCGACGAAGCTTGCTCGACGCCGACATTCGAGGCTTCTTTGACAACATGAGCCATGAGTGGACGATGAAGTTTGTTGAGCACCGCGTGGCTGATCGCCGGATCTGAGCGGGGAGGCGATCAGCGATGATCTTCCCTACCGCGTCCAAGTGAAAAATCAAATGAACAGCCGCCCGTGTTCTAGGCGACAATCGATTCTGGTTTGCCGGTTTCGAGCAACTCGACGAATTGCCCGGGTGGCAGTGGGCGGTTGAAATAGTAGCCTTGGGCTTCTTCACATTCTTGGGCTTGAAGAAAAGCGAGTTGTTCTTGCGTTTCCACACCTTCGGCGATCACGCGCAGACCGAGACTCCGACCCATGCTGATGATCGCAGCGACGATCGAGGTTTCACCAGGAGAGGTAGTAATTTGGCGGACGAAAGATTGGTCGATCTTAAGAGCGTCGATTGGAAACTTTCTGAGATAGCTCAAACTGGAGTAACCCGTACCAAAATCGTCGACAGCCACCCGCACGCCCTTCGCTCTGAGAGTCTCAAGTATCGATCCCGTGGCTTCGACGCGCTTCATAAGAACGCTTTCGGTAAGCTCAAGTTCAAGAAGTGTCGGGTCCAAGCCTGTCTCCTTGAGGATTTCAAACACACCTTCCAGGAACTGTTCGTCCCGGAATTCCATCGCTGAAATGTTCACCGCGATAGTGATGGGAGGTAAGCGTGCGTCCATCCAAGCTCGCGCTTGCGTACAAGCTTCGCGAAGTACCCACTTGCCGATTGGGAGAATTAGGCCGCAATCTTCGGCAACGGGAATAAATTTTGCGGGAGAGACTAGTCCCCGGCCGCCCGGGTTCCAGCGTAGCAATGCTTCCGCGCCGGTAATCTCATTGGTCTTCAGATTGACCTTCGGCTGATATTGCAGAGTGAATTCATTGCGCTCCAGAGCGCGACGCAGTCCTTCCTCGATGGATTGCCGCTCCACGGCCCGCTCGTTCATGGATGATTTGAAAAACTGAAAGCTCTGACGTCCATTTTCCTTGGACTGATACATAGCGGTATCGGCGTTTTTTAAGAGCGTTTCAGCATCCAGACCGTCATCGGGATAAACGCTAACGCCGATGCTGGTGGTGACATGCAAATCCTGTTGGTTGATAAAATGAGTGTCGGCCACCGCTTGCAACAATCTTCGGGCAGTAACACCAGCATCTTCGGAGTGCTCCATTTCTGAAAGCAGCACGACGAATTCATCGCCTCCCTGCCGGCTAACCGTGTCCGAGGCGCGCACGCAATCCCTCAGACGTTTGGTGATGGATTGAAGGAGCTTGTCGCCCGTGAGATGCCCCAAAGAATCGTTGATGTGCTTGAAGCCATCCAAATCCAAAAACAAGACTGCAACTTTTTTCATGTGTCGCGACGCCAGGATGATGGCCTGGTTAACGCGGTCGTTCAGCAGCGCTCGATTGGGTAAGCCGGTCAAAACGTCGTGCTCGGCTGAATGAGCCAACTGCAATGTCATGGCCCGGGCCGCGCCCACGTCGCGAAATACGATCACTGCTCCGGTGGCCTGTCCTTCACGGTCGTGGATGGGTGCGACAGAATCTTCGATCGGTATTTCGAATCCATCTTGCCGGACAAGGATGTTGTTCGACGGCACATGGATGGTTAGATTTTTGTCGACCGTCAACTCCGTGGGGCTGGAGTTAGCTTTGCGACTTGTAGCATCCAGGATTTCGACAACGTCGGCCATCGGCCGGCCCGCCGCTTCCTTATGCGACCAACCGGTCATTTTTTCGGCGACGCGATTAAGGAAAGTGATATTCCCGGAAATGTCCGTACAAGCAACAGCATCCCCGATGGAGTTCAGGGTGACCTGGGCTCGTTCCTTCTCCACGAACAAAGCGTCTCTTGCAACAGCGAGTTCCTGCGTGCGCCCAATGACTTTTTGTTCAAGCTCTGCATTCATGCTGCCGACTTGCTCCTCGGCCTTCTCCCGGCGCCCAATTTCCTTCGTCATCCCGCGAGTTACATAGAACCCGACAGCGATGCAAAGGCCTCCCGCCAGAATGAGAAGGCTCAGGACCATCCTATGTGCCCTCGCATAACGACTTCTCGATTCCGCCGCGGCTTCATCCATCTGTTCTCCCTGGAACTCCACGAAGCGGTTCCAAGAGTCGTGGTATCGGATCAGAAGTGGAAGCGTCTGCTCCACCATGGCTACTCTCGCCTGCGCGTATTTGTGATCGTCAATAAGCAGATGAAGCGCTTGGAGGTAGCTGGCGATGTACCGTTTTCTGGCCGCCACGAGCGCATCGAGAAGTTCGCGTTCTTTTCCTGGTTTGACACCGAGTTCTTCAATCCCGCGTACAAGAGCAGAGATTTTATCGGTGTTCTCGGCTCGACTCTTGAGCAACGACGGGATCTGGTCGGAGTTGTCCAGCAGGAATATCTCCATGGTGATTTGATTGTTCAAGTTCGAGTAGCTCAAAGCCACCAGGCAGAATTGAACCTTGGCCCATCGTTTCGTGACGAGATCCTCTAAATCTGCGTCTATGTGGCCCATTCGGCTAAGGCCCAGCCACCCCAGTCCAAGCAAAACGCAGAGGAGGAAGCCGAACGAGATCGTCAGTGTCAAACTGATTGACTGTCTTTTCATGGCTAGATCCTCGCCTCTCTGTCGGTTGCTACAATGCTGTCTCTGGCTTTGTGAAGCTGGACCTTCTTGAGGGCTTAACGGCCGATTTGTCGACAGAAGGAGGCAAACATCACAGAGCGCGAAGCCCGACCAGTTCAATGCAGGAGAGGTTGGTATGACGTCAGAGCCGGAATGAAGCTCGAACGTAGCAACGGCTCCAGCAAAACACCGCTGTCTTCGGAAGGGTGTATTGATTCTCCCGTGGGTACATACATAGAGTCAATCAACCGAAACGAGACAGGTCCCCAAGAGTTACCTCAGTGCAGCCGGGCAATCCGCTGTCCCGGCGGCTTGGCTAAGTCTCGATAAGTTGGATAAGGCAGCCGAGCATCACGAACATACGGCAAAACACCACGAGGAAGCGGCAAAGCACCACGAAGCAGGGAAACACGAAACGGCAGCACACCGCGCGCACCTAGCTCACCGTCACTACGAACACGCAAAGCACCACGCGGCGGAAGCAGCCAAGGCCCATATCGAACATCACGGAAAAGCCAACCCGGCGCACGCTTAGCTTGTCAGGGCGGGTGCGGTTTAGCTCCTGAATAAATGAGCCAACACCCTAACGCTATGTTCAGCCACGCACCCGCACGCAAGGAAAAAACGATTGCGCCAAAAACTGCACAATATAGGGCAGCGCCGCCTAGCAGGGGGTGGTCCCTTTTTTGCGTCCGTATCCGCTAACCCCACCCTGCGTTGACAGTGCCGGAGCCGTCGTCAATACTTTGAGGCCATGATTGGCCAGTTGCGCGGAAGACTTGCCGAAAAAAGACCGAACCAGGTGCTGGTCGATGTCGGCGGCGTGGGATACGTGGTGCAGGTGCCGCTCTCGACATTTTCCGCGTTAGGCGAGCTACACACCGAAGTGACCCTGCTGATTCATACGCATGTGCGCGAAGACGCGCTATCGTTGTATGGATTTGTTTCCTCGCGCGAGAAACACCTTTTCGAGATGCTGCTTTCCGCGTCTGGCGTGGGCCCGAGCCTGGCGCTGAAAATTTTGTCAGGCATGAGCGTGGACGAATTAGTTCCGGCGATTCGCGGAAGCGATCTGGGCCGATTGACGCAAATACCAGGAGTGGGCAGAAAAACCGCCGAGCGCATGGTTGTGGAATTAAAAGACAAACTGGATGCCGTAATCTTGCAAACAGAAAAACCCGTGGCGAGTTCGCCGGCGGGTGTTGAGGCCGACGTGGTTTCGGCGCTGGTGAACCTCGGTTACGACGCGCGTGTTGCGGAAAAATCGGTCGACGAAGCGCGTAAGGAATCCGGATCATCCAATTTCGAAAAATTGTTGCGCGCCGCGTTGCAAGCGCTTAGCCAGAGCAAAGGTCGAGCCGCCAGGACTTCCTAAATGCCAGACGGAACCGCAAAACGAATGATCGGCAAAACCGCGGAGCGCATCGTATCCGCGCAAGCGTTTGATGAAGACGCGCGCATTGAAGCCAGCGTGCGGCCCAAACGCCTGGACGAATACATCGGCCAAAAACGCGTAAAAGAAAATATTCAGATTGCCATCGAGGCGGCGCGCAGCCGCGGTGAAGCCCTCGATCATGTGCTGCTTTACGGCCCGCCAGGGTTGGGGAAGACCACGCTGGCGCAGATTATCGCCAACGAACTGCAAGTACCGATCAAGACCAGCGCCGGGCCATTGCTGGAGCGCAAAGGGGACCTCACGGCGATTCTTACATCCCTGGAAACTAAGGAAGTATTTTTTCTCGATGAAATTCATCGCTTGCAACCAGCCGTGGAAGAAGTGCTGTACCCCGCGATGGAAGATTTTCGTGTCGATTTAATCATCGGACAGGGGCCGGGCGCACGGATCCATCCATTTCAATTGGGGCACTTCACCCTGATCGGCGCGACCACTCGCGCTGGTTTGATTACCGCGCCGTTGCGCTCACGATTTGGAATTGTTCACCGACTAGATTTTTACGAGCCGGCGGATCTGCTGATCATTATTCGGCGCTCCGCAAAAATTTTGAATATTGAGATGGATGAAGCAGGTGCGGAAGAGATTGCGCGACGTTGCCGCGGGACACCACGTATCGCCAATCGCTTGTTGCGGCGCGCGCGCGATTTTGCCGAGGTGCGCGCGGCGGGCCGCATCACCCAGGCAGTAGCGCAGGAAGCGCTCGCCATGCTCGGTGTGGATGAACAGGGGCTCGATGAGGTGGACCGCAACCTGATGCTGGCGTTGCTCGATAAATATGGAGGCGGCCCGGTGGGTGTCGGTACGCTGGCTGCAGCGCTGAGCGAAGAAGAAGACGCCATCGAGGAAATTTACGAGCCGTACCTGATGCAGATTGGAATGATCGATCGCACCCCACGCGGCCGCATGGCCACTCCACGAGCTTACGAATATTTCGGCCGGGACCTGCCCAGGCGCCAGCCTCGGCTATTTTAATTTTGCTGCACGAATAATGCGGCTGCCTGCGAAGCTTACGGAATATCGTGGAATCAACAAAACCTGAAGTTGTCTTCTTATCACTGGGATCGAATGTTGGAGACCGCGAGAAAAATCTTCGCGCCGCGATTGTTGCCTTGCCCAAATTGGGTGTGCAAATAAAAAATATTTCCTCGATTTACGAGACCGAGCCGGTGGACTTCCTGGACCAGCCGTGGTTTTTGAATTGTGTAGTCGAAGGGGAGACAACGGTGCCGCCGGCAGCGTTGCTCAAAGAGTTGCGCGAACTCGAGCGCCGCATGGGTAGTAAAAAACTAATCGCGCGCGGCCCGAGATTGATCGATCTGGATATTTTGGTTTACGGTCTGCGGACCATTGACTCGCCGGAGTTGCAGGTGCCACACCCGCGCATGCATTTGCGGCGCTTCGTACTGGCCCCGCTGGCGGAAATTGCCCCGAACTTGGAACATCCCTCGTGGAGCGGAACCGCAGCCCGATTGCTCGCCACAACTAACGACAACAGCGCCGTGAAAAAGTTTAACATTGATTTGCGAGCGCGCAACCAATAGCTGAGTAAGCCGGCCGCAACGCATCCATTCCGCCCTTTACCAAAGGCTCTTTAAAACAATTAACTGGTGCGGCGTAGCAGCAGCCGGTGCAGCGTCATCGGCTTGGGCTGCAGCGCCTCTAACTCAATTTGCGCCAACCGTCCTTCCGTGATTTCGCTCCACCGGTAAACCCCAGGTTCACTTTCCACCTGCTCACGACCACGCAAGCGCTGCAGGAATTCGTCGGCATCCTCACGAGAAGCGACTTCGCGAATGCTGGGCCGGGCCAAGGCTTCGACCGCATAGCTACGAAGAAGCTTGCTCCAGTAGTGATGGAAGAGATCGCTGGAAGCAAAGACGTCGCTCCACGCCACTTCGCCCCCATAAGCGACGACCACACCGACAATGTGCTCACCCTTGATACCGGAAGTCGCGCGTGCAAAGCGCCGCTGCACTGCGTCGACGAAACTGTCGACAGAAACCCCAACTCTGCTCCCTTGATAAATTTTTGAGTAAGACTGCGTTGGCTCACCGTTGGCCACCACTTCAGCCAGATCCCCTGCGGCGATACGCGGCGCCGCACTGGGGGCAGCGGCAGTACTTGCCGTAGTTCCTTTTCGTACCGATTCCCACACCTCGTTCTGGTTCTGGTTCACCGCGGCTTGTTCTCGCACGCTGGGATGGACAATGGTATCGGTGGCGCTGAATTGTGATCCGGAGGACCAGCGACCGTGCTCGACGCAAAACACATCGAGCGGCAACGGATCGGCTCCGGGCGCGACGATACGATCTTTGGCGATGATGCGATCCTGTTTACCCCCACTAACGAGTTCGCCAGCCAAAAGAAGAACCGGCCGCTTCCCGCGGTTTATCAGCACCAATCGATTCACTGACGCGCCGGTGTTGTATTGCGGCAACGCAGCACCGCGGCTGCGCGCCATACCGTCGCTGCCCTGCTCGCGAACGACCACCTCGCCGCTAGAAAGACCTTCCTCCAGTGTTACGAATGCACTGGTATCTTGCGATAGAGAACTGACCACCGGAAAGATGGAGATATTTTCGTACGTGATGGGATCGAGAAGGCGCCATTCGCCTTCGAGTTTGGGTTGCGAAGCATGCGACCCTGATCCAGCCCATATGAAAACGACACTTCCTAATGCGCAGATTCCGAGAAGAGCGCCTATGAAGGCGCTCCGTAGCGAGTGTTCCATGTGAAAACCTCCTGTGCGTGAGCGCACGGGATTAGAACGAGCCGCTGATAAAATCTTGCAGCGTATACGCGGGAAAGTTGGTTGCCAGGAAGAAATTACCGTGCGAGAGGCTGGACGCGAGCTAAGCTAGCCGTTAGGATCGCCAAGATTGGTGCGCGGTTTGTGGCGCCTGCTGGAACTGGCTTCCTGACGCTCGTATTCCGCCACTTCTTCCTCGGAATAGGAGTAGGACTCCCGCGAAGCGAACATACTGTTGTTAGTGCGGCTGGCTTGCAGCTTCTTTTTGCGCACCCCACCGAACTCATGACCAACCTGGCGCAACGGAACAGCGATCGCGCGCACTTCGAATAGCAGGTCGCTGACCTTTTGAATCAAATCGTGGAAATTAAAGGGCCTGACGACGTAGGGAAGGCGCGCATTTACCAGCATCTGCACATAGTTAATGTCCGCCATTTCCGGAACGATGAAAAGCACCCGGATACGCCCGCCCTCGTCTACCGGAACGGAGGCCAGTTCCCGCAAAGTCGTAAAGGCCGCGCTGTCTGTGCCGGTCACGGCTACGTTGGCTACTACCAGGGCCCATTCGCCGTTGCGAAGCTCGTTTAATAAAAGATTTGTGTCGGGAACAATGGCAACTCGCCAGCCTTCGGAATCGAGTAGTTGGCGAACAGCCGCGGCGTTATCGGCATCCTCTTCAAGAACGAGGATGGCCACCTGGCGAGGCTTTTCAGGCTGGGTTGGAGTACTGCTGTCCATCCCTCGATTATAACCGCCGGATTAGTCGCCCAGATTTTGCAAGAGTACAGGTGCCGCGTATCGGCCAATGAACAAAGGGGAATTGCGCAGTCTGCGAATCGGGGTGCTGCGTTAGCATTCAGCGATTTGACGGCTGATAGATTCGTATCAGCGATGGCTTGGAGGCGGTGTTGTGGGCGCAGTGCCAGCGCTTTGCAAATGGCAGCCGGCAGCCAGAGATTTGTTGTCGCCGGATTTGGAGGAACGATCGAGAGTCCCGATTTCATCCTTATTGCGCCACACTACCGCACCATCGGTATATTTCTGACCGTCGGATTCGTCCACCTGCTGCAGGTTATAAGTGTGGCCCTTGAAACCCACGCGGGCCTGTTTCGCGTGTAAGTTAACCACCACTTTAGCGTCCCCGTCGCAGGTGTACGTGAGACGGCGCCAAACGCGCATCATGTGCGACGAAGGAGAAGCGCCGGCCGGAGGATTCGTTGGAGCCACAGGCGCCGTCGGAGCGTTTGGAGAATTAGGAGCCGGTTGCGACGGCGGAGGTATGGGGCTGGGGTCGGGTTGCTGCGCTCGCAGGGGCGGCGCGATCATTAGAATAAGAGCGAAAGCGCCGTAAATGATTGATGCTCTCATTACTGCTGCTGACCAAGTGTTCCTTGCCATGATTTGTCTCCCGACTTTCTACTGACCGACCACCAAATCGATTCCATCCACATAACGACGGGGCCCGCTGCCATCCCAAAAAATCCGGTAGGTCGCGGACGAGGTTGCCGACATGCGACGAGTATAAAATATCTGGACACCGTCGCGAGACCATTCGCCGTGGCTGGACCACTGCTCCGGAGGGGTTAGCACGACACGCCGCTTGGCGCGAATTTCATACAGGAAAATTCCGGCGGCATCAGGCGGAGCCCCGGCCGGTGCGGTGAAATACTTTGCCGAGACCAACAGCAAATCCGGATTCACGGGACAAACACGGATGCTGTCGGTATCCGACACCCGGAAAGTGTCTCCGTAGATTTCCTTCAATGGCAATGATTGCTGCGGCCGGTCGTCGCTGATCCAGTAAAGACTCTGCGCGTCGTTGGCCAGCACGCTGTGGCCATCGGCCCAGCCTTGCAGGGAATCAACATTTCCGTTGTAAAGCGGCGAAGCAGTTTCTGGCGTACTAATGGGAGAAGCTACCACCCGCCATTTCTGATCCTGCGATTGCAGATACGCGAAGCGCGAATCGTCCGGCGGCCAGAAACCCTCGCGCACCGGACCATGAACTAAATCTTTGGAGCGCGCGGTATCGAAATCGTAGAGCACGATAGTGCGCTCGGAGCCCATCTTGGAATCATTTCTGGTGTAGAGAAGTTTCTTGCCGTCGTGAGAAAGCGCGAGGTCCGTGCCGGCAACTGGAATAATTTTTTTAGCAGCGCCATGACTGACCACAATTTTGCCGCCTGAAGTCACGAACGCTATCGCGGTAGGAGCTTTGAAGTTGATGATGGCCATAACCGGCGGCTTTTTCTTGTCGGGGTCATCGTCGTCCGCACTCTGATTGACGATTTTCGGGAAAAGCTCCGCGGCCACGCGCGCGCAACCGTTGAGTTTGCCGATCTGCGCGTGCTCCAGAACGATGCGAAATGCATTTTTTGCAATTGTCGAAGTCGAAGAAGAAGGTGTAGCAGCCGTCGAAGGTTTCCCGGCCGCTGTCGTTTTCTGCGCGCTCTCCGTCGCAGTAGTTCCCACTGCATCGATGCAAACTTCACGCGTCAAATGGATCGTTACGTCCGCTCCGGTGGCAATATCTTTGGCGTGATAAACCCACGATTCTGGCGCCTCCGGGCTGACATTCACCGGTTCGAGGGCGACTGGCGGGTAATTGGCGCGGTCAAATCTTTCCGGGCCTTTTTGACCGATAAGAACACTCCAAACCGGATCGCTGCCATGGCCAAGAAGAAGAATAGGGTAATGCGTCGATTGCGGGCTGGCCGGAGCCTGCACGGGCTTGGGCACTTCTGAGGTCGGCTGCGGTGTTTTCGCGGCTTGCTGAGCGAAGGACTGGCTGGCCTGGAATCCGGCGCAGAACAGCAACGAGCATGTCAGGCACAGTAAACGCGGAAACATACTCGGTGTGTCCTCCAGGACAGCGCGCGCCAATCAACAATTTAAGGCTACGGCAGAATACTCCGCGGAAGCGAGCGAGGCAATTCAGGGAGATGCGGAGGCGAACCAATCGTCAACGCGTAAAAGGCAGAAAAGAGCTGGCACGAAGAAAAGGCGAAAATACTTGTTGACTAGGCGAAGAAAAAGCGAAATACTGCTCTCGTGCTTCGAGGTGGGCTATGTCCCCTATGTCGTTCCCCTCGCCGACGAGAGCTTTCCCTCGACGGCGCATCGCATCACCAACCATCGCATCACTCTTTCCCGATTGCCCTGACACGCAAAGCCCAAAGCATGGGATCGCAGACCTTGCCCCGGTCCCTAGCGATCCACACAGCAGCAACCCGGGTACGAACGTGGCGGATTGCCCCCCGTCACCAGCGGTTTCGGCAGGCCCCAAAACCTTGCCAGAGACCGGTACCCGTGCTGCTGTTGTGGCGCCTGCCAACGGCGTAAATCCGCCGCTGGTAGGTATTGCCCGCCTCGCAGCAAAATCTCCTCCGGCAGAAAGCCGCCGGACTTCGTCCGAGCGTCCCGAATACTTTTTGTTGCCGGTTAAATCCATTCTGAACCGCTGCGATTCGCAGCGTGTGCCATTCGAATGGACCATTAATCCCTATCGCGGCTGCGAATTCGGCTGTCACTACTGCTACGCACGCTATACCCACGAATACATGGAACTCGATGGCGGCGAATTCGAGAAAAAGATATACGTGAAGAAGGATGCGGCGGCGCTGCTTTCGTGGGATGTTGCGCGCAAATATTCCTATCAGTCACAGGCCTCCGGCGGCGAGCATCCAGACCACATCGCCATTGGAACCGCCACCGATCCTTACCAACCGGCCGAAAAGGAATACGGCGTCACCCGAGCTTGCTTGGAAGAGTTGGCGAAACGCCAGGGTCTAAGCATCTCGGTAATTACCAAGTCCAATCAAATTGTGCGCGACATCGATGTATTCAAGCGCATCGCGGAGCGCTCTTCGCTCTCTCTCAACGTAACCATCACCACTTTGCGTCCAAGGTTGGCGCGGCTTTTGGAGCCACGAGCTCCGCGCCCTGATTTGCGCGTCGCGGCGGTAAAACAATTGAGCGATGCGGGATTAGCAGTGGGAGTTTCTGCATCACCGTTAATTCCCGGAATAACCGATCGTCAGGGAGATTTGGAAGCAGTAGCTGCGGCGGTTCGTGCGGCCGGCGCGCAGTGGTTTTTCTCTAATGCTTTGTTTCTGATGCCCTCCTCGGCAAAACAGTTCATCCCGTTTGTGCAGCGCAAATTTCCTCGGCTGGCGAAGCAATATGAGCAGTGGTACGCGAAAAATGGTTATGCGCCGGAAGAGTACCGCCGCAAAGTCGCGGAGCGCGTGGCGAAAATTCGCAAGGAGCACGGATTTTCGACCCGGCCCTGGGAAGAGCGGACCAGAACAGGCGCTTGTTCGCAGATGTCGCTGTCGTGGAATGGCGGAGCCGCGAAACGCGGGCTGGAACAGATTCAGGCTTGTTCACTAAGCAAGGCGAGTTAGTTCGACGAGAAAAACCGCTCGTGAAGACGTGAAATGACACCTAAGCCATGATGACTTTGTTCTGGAAGCGCCGGGCCGCGATGATCAACAAAAATGTGCCCATGGCGAAAAGTGCCAGGCCGTCAATCCACAGGTGTTGAATCCCGGCGCCGCGAAGAATAATTCCGCGCGTGATATTAATGAAGTAGCTCGCCGGAACGAAATAGCTGATCAAGATCGCAATACTTTTACGATTCATATTGCGTCTCCTTCCGCGGCTACAGCTGCCACGCCCTCGCACGGGGATAAGCCCTTCCAAAGAACGTCAAGCGCGGTGCCTATCCGGCTGGCCAGCGAATCGTCTCCATACAATGACCACACCAGGAGAGTGCCAAAAATGGTTTGGCGAAAGACCTGAGCAATGTCTCCGGCTGGCAGATCGTTGCGCAACTCACCGCGCTCCTGGCCGATTTGTGCAAACTCGGTGAGCAATTTATGCCCTCGGGCCTGATTCGCGCGCATAGCTTCTCGCACCGGAGTGCTAGACAGATTGGCAAGCAGGAGGGCCCGGACGATCGAGGGATTGCGGCCAGGGTCTTCGGTCATACGCACCGCTAAGGTGCGAAAAAATTGCGGAACCGGCTCATCGGTGCTGCGGAGGTTCTCAATGATGGATTGCAACTTGGCCAACTGCATTTCGGCGAACGCCAATAGAAGGTGGTCTTTGCTCGGGAAGTAGTTGAAAAACGTGCCTTTGCCGACGTCCGCAGCGTTGGTGATGTCCTCTACCGTGGTGTCTGCGAAGCCGCGCTGCGCAAAGAGGTCCAGAGCAGCGCGAAACAGGCGCTCCCGGATTTGTGAAGAACGCCGCTGTCGACGGTCCGGCGACGACGTAACAGCTGTGGACGAGTGGGCCATATGACCATTAACCATTTATGACTATAAGTCATTTTGCCGTTAATCGCAAGCGCCTTCACCGCTAGCTTTCCATTCCTAACCGTAAAACGAAACGCCCAAGCCGTTGCCGACCAGGGCGTTCACTTTCATTATCGTGGCTTGCGCCAGACCCTTTAGTCCCGCTAGCGCAGTCAGTTACTAGTCGTCGCGCAAGGATCGCGGATCGGAAGTGTTCTTCGGCGTACGACGGTCCAGGTAAGCAATCATGCGCTGAGCTGCCTTCGGAGTTTTTGCGCCCTGGCCGAAAACGATGTTATGAGCCTCGATACCTCTTCCATAGAGCTCCTCGTTGGCATCGTTGTCCGGTCGCAGGCTCGCTCCTGCCAGCGAAACTCCGGCAAACAGCCCTCGTGAACGGGAGTAGCTCAGAACTTCCGCCCGCAGCGTTACGTCCGTGGAGGCTTCGGCCGTCCGTCCTTTTGGCCCCGCTGCCGCGGAGGCGTCCGCACCCAGCTTCACTTTGCTCTTGAGCATGGAGTGCGCGCCGCGGGGATTCATCACCAACAACACGAAGTCAGTAGCCTGTCCGCCAATCTGGAACCCTACGCTACCGGCTTCCATAACCATCATGGATGGCGCGCTCCAGGGGCCGCTGTAATGCTCGCCGGTGCGGCAAGTCATGGCGCCACGGCCATAGCTGCCGCCCACGACAAACGCAGCTTTGAGTACTGACGGAAATACGATTACACACTCGGCTTTGTCGATCAGATCTTGGGGAATGTCTTCGGGAATATCCATAATTTCCCGCAGCACGGTGCCGCAATTCTGGAGCCGCTGGGTCACTTTGCTATCTGCGCCAGACACCGGCAGCGCAAGTGTGACCAGAGCCAGCAACGAAAGCATTCGCTTCATTTTCAATTCACCTCGGTTTCGATTTTTGACGCAATAGTTGGAAAAACGGTTAACGTGGACGCGACCGGCGGACTTTGCGTTCTCATACCCGAGCGCGCATCGCCGATGTAAGCGAGCGCTCTAAAGGAAGTGATCCGCGGCGCTTCGACTATACTTTCGTTGACCGTAATTTACCAGCAGGGAGCGGCATGGGCATCAAGCGAGCAAGTTTCCAATGCGCGGCGGGAATCTCAGCACTGATGTTTTGTGCTCTCCTTTTAAGTGCACCCACATCGCTGGCGCAAAAGAAAAAAGAGCACCGCGCCGGAAGCGCCGCAAGTACGGCCGCTGCAAAGTCGCGCTTCGCGAAAAAGGTAGATGCGCTGCTCGGAGCCGAGCCAACCAGTAAGGGCGAGTGGGGCTTGTTGATCGCCGACGCAGAAACAGGCGAAATGCTGTACGAGCAGAATGCCGCAAAATATTTTGTTCCAGCATCAAATATGAAACTGTTTACCACCGCGCTGGCGCTGGACAAACTTGGCCCGGAGTTTCGCTTTCATACCACCTTGGAAAGCACCGGAGCTATTTCCCCAGAGGGAGAGTTGACCGCGGACCTGGTGCTGGTGGGCCGAGGCGATCCCAATCTTTCGAATCGCAAATTCCCATTTAATTTGAAAGAGGAATTCGATGGACCGCCAGAAACAGGTCTGGCGGAGCTTGCCGACGCTTTGGTGGCCAAGGGCGTAAAGAAAATGTCCGGCGACGTCATCGGGGATGACAGCTACTTTCCGAGAGAGCGCTATCCCAATGGTTGGGAAATTGACGACATGGTCTGGGAATACGGCGCGGCAATTTCGGCGATAGTCGTCAACGATAACACTGCCACGCTGACGCTTACACCGGGCCAAGCGGCGGGTGATGCTGTGCAAGCCGTGGTATCGCCGCGCACTCAGGATTTTACAGTCGATAACCAGGTAACGACCAGCGCAGCAAGTGTCAAAGCCGATTTGACGTTGACGCGCGAGCCTGGCGCGCACCTCGTGGTGGTGCGGGGAACGCTGCCGGAAAAAAGCGCGCCGCGAAAATTGGTGTTGGCGATCGAGGAACCCGCGTTGCACGCAGTCACGCTATTAAAGTCCTTGCTGGAACAACGCGGCGTGGAAATTAGCGGCGGCGTGCGAGCGCGGCACGAGGCCATAACGGCGGAAGGCGTCACACCAACGGTTTTGGCCGAACATGTATCAATTCCCTTGAGCGATTCGGTGAAGCTGGTAAACAAGATCAGTCAGAATTTGCACACCGAAGTTTTGCTGCGCACTGCCATGCGGCAAACAGGTACTTGGAATTCTTTCGACGACGTTGCGAAATTTACGGGCGGCTTTTACACCCAGGTCGGAATTGCTCCCGACGACATAATTCAGACTGACGGCTCAGGTTTATCCCGGCACGACATGGTCACTCCGCGAGCGATCCTGACCCTATTGCGTTATGCGCAAAAGCGGCCGTGGTTTGAGAGCTTTTTTGCATCGCTGCCGGTCGCTGGCGTCGACGGTACCCTGGAAGAGCGCATGGAAAATACGCCCGCAGCCGGACGCGTGCATGCCAAGACCGGATCAGTCGAGCATGTGAGGACCATGTCGGGATTCGCGGATACGGCGGGCGGGCGCCGGTTGATGTTTTCTTTTATGAGCAACAACGAATACGGAAAAAATCATGAGACTACCGACGCCATGAACGGACTTTGCCTGGCGATGATTGAAGAATTTAATTCTGTGCCTACCAAACGCTCCCGCGAACATAAGCAGCCGCAATAAGCAACAGGAAAAATGAAAAGAGAAATGATTGTCAGCGTGTTTGGAAGCTCGCGGCCGCGCGAAAATGATGCCGAGTACGCAGAGGCGCGCGAATTGGGCCGAGCGCTGGCGAAAAAAGGCTTTGCGATATGCACTGGCGCGTACGGCGGAACCATGGAAGCGGTCGCTCGCGGCGCCAAAGAAGCCGGCGGTAAGACTTACGGAGTGACTGCGGAATTTTTTACGGCATCGAAAGCCAATGAGTGGGTAGACGTTGAAGTTCGCGTGAAAACCTGGCAGGAAAGATTATTTGAGATCCTTCGTTTAGGGGATGCCTTCGTCGCTTGCAAAGGCGGCACAGGAACTTTGGCGGAACTGACCGTAGCCTGGGAAATGATGAACAAATCCGTAATGCCCACCAAACCGTTTGCAGTGCTCGGCGAATTCTGGCAACCGATTTTGCAGTGCGTGCGCGGAGTGGAAGTGGGGCAGGAAAATCCCTGGGCGGAAGGGAAGACCCAGATTTTGCGAACTGTGGCCACGCCACAACAAGCTGCGGAGTTTTTGTGGAATAGTTTAGAAAAGGAAATGTAAGCGAAAAATGTCGCGCACCGCGCTGGATGTATTGGAATTCGACAAGCTGCTGGAATTGCTGCGGCAGAGAACCACTTGCGCGCCGGGGCGAAGGTTTGTGGATGGCTTGCAACCCGGGATGGATCGCGTCGCGATTACCGCGGCATTTGCGTTGATTCGTGAAGCGCGGGACTGGCTGCGCGCCGCTCGCGAGTTGGGATTTGGAGCGCTGGCTGACCCGCAAAACTGGCTCGAACGTATTGCAGGGCCGAGGATGGTCCTGGAGGCGCGTGAATTTTTGGACGCCGCGACTTTGCTGGAGACCGCTGGATGGCTGCGCCAGCAGTTTCGCGAAGAAGAGACAAAATTCCCGCTGCTGGCGGCGCGCGCCGCGGCGTTAAGCGAGTTCAAAGATTTGCTGGCGGTTATTCGCAGGAGCGTGTTGCCCAATGGCGAGATCAGCGACGACGCTTCGCCGGCTCTTCGCAGAATTCGCGCAAGCATCACGCACACCCGCGACGCCATCCAGAAAACGCTCAAACATATCTTGCGCACTAAAAATGCCGAGGCCGGCGAAGACTACGTCACTTTGCGCAATGACCGCTTTGTGATTCCCTTGCGCGCCGAGAATCGCCGCAGCGTGCCCGGCGTGGTTCACGGCGCAAGCGCCACCGGGCAGACAATTTTCATGGAGCCGCTGGAAACCGTCGAGACCAATAACCAGTTGGTGCAACTGCGCGAAGATGAAGCTGCGGAGATTGTGCGCATATTGCGCGAGCTTACGGGAAGATTGCAGCGCGTACGCGAGCCTTTAATGCTGGCCTCGGAAACTATCGCGGAACTGGACAGCGTGTTTGCGCGGGCCCGCTTTGCTCAAGACTTCGATGCCGCAATCCCTGAATTTTCCGAAGCCAGCGAACTGCGACTAGAAGCCGCGCGCCACCCGGTGCTCGAAAACAAATTGCGCAAAGAAGGTCGCGCAGTCGTGCCGATGAGCCTGGAGCTCGGCGGTGAAGAGCGCGTGTTGGTAATCAGCGGACCGAACACCGGTGGAAAAACGGTAGCGCTGAAAACTACCGGCATCGCCGCGCTGTCCGCGCAATCTGGGATTCCGGTCGCGGCTCAACGCGCGGTGCTCCCGTTTTTTGACCGCGTGCTCGTTGACATTGGCGACGAGCAATCCATCGCCGCCGACCTTTCCACTTTTTCCGCGCACATGTTGAATCTGAAAGCCATGCTGGAAGCCGCCACGCCCGAATCTTTAGTATTAGTCGACGAAATGGGAACAGGTACTGCGCCGGAGGAAGGTGCCGCGCTGGCAGTTGCGCTGCTCGACGAATTTCGTGCGAAAAATTGTATTGTGCTGGCCACCACTCATCATGACCGCCTGAAAACGTACGCATCGACAACTCCAGGAGTGGTGAACGCCGCCGTGGAATTTGACGACGTGAATCTTCGCCCGACATACCGGCTGATGGTTGGAGTGCCCGGCGGGTCCAGCGGAATCGCGATTGCGCGCAGGCTGGGAATCGCCGAACCCATCATCGCCCGAGCCCGCTCGCTGATGGCACCGGAAGCGCTCGAAGCCGCCGACTTGATCGCCTACCTGCATCGCAGCCGCGATGAACTGGATCGCATGCAGCAGCAGATGACCGCGGAGCGCCATGCGCTCGACGAAGAACGCAAAAAATTACGCGATGAGTGGGTAGGACGCCAGCAAGGGCGCATTCGCGAGTTGGAGGAGAAATTCGCGGAAATGCAAAAGCGCTTCGACGAAAACGTCACACGCGTCGTGGAAGCGGTAAAGGAAAGGGAATTGCGCGGATCAGTCGAAAAGTTCGCGCGGCGAAAATCGCAGGATGTGCGAGGCGAGGCCCGGGACGACTTGAATGCGGCGGTAGTGCAAACTATTTCGGAGTCGCAACAGGATCTCGGTGCGCCCGCGGCCAGGAAAGAAAACGTCACTGCCGCGCAATTGCAGCCGGGCGCGAGAGTCCACGTTCGCGGTTTTAGCAAGCCGGTGGTGTTGCGACGCATCGATGGCAACTCAGCAGAGATTGAAGCCGGACCGTTGCGCATGAAAGTTGGGCTCGACGAAATCATTGGTGTAGAAGGGGCCGGCAATGCCGCTAGCCCGCGAGCCACAAAAGGCAGCATCACCGTGCGCTCTCAAGCCAGCGATGCAGGAACGGGCAACGAAATTAATTTGATCGGCTGCACCGTGGAAGAAGCCACCGAACGGGTTGACAAATTTTTGGACGAAGCAACGCTTGCCAATCGCTCGCGCGTGCGAATTATTCACGGACACGGCACCGGAGCATTGCGCAAAGGGCTAGCGCAATTTCTTTCGAAACATCCTTTAGTGGATAGCCAATCGTTTGAAACCGAAGAGCGCGGCGGCAAGGCCGTCACCGTAGTGGAGTTGCGAGCTTAAATGGCGCGGGCATAAGTGGCGGAAGCAGGATCATTCGCGGAGCGCGTGAAGCAGCAAGCGGACATCGTTCGCGTCATCGGCGAATACGTGCGGCTGAAAAAGAGCGGCCAGAATTTTACCGGGCTGTGTCCTTTCCACGCCGAGAAATCGCCGTCCTTTGCTGTCCATCCTGTTAAACAGATTTACCACTGCTTTGGCTGCGGAGTAGGCGGCGACGTTTTCAAATTTGTGATGGAGATGGACAAGGTAGCGTTTCCGGAAGCGATACGCGTGGTCGCTGAAAAATGTGGGATCGCCATTCCGCGCCCAAAGTCCAGTTCGCCGGAAGAGCGCAAAGAAAATCAGCAGCGCACTTTGTTGGTCGAAATGCATCGCGAAGCGCAAACATTTTTCGTCCAGCAACTGGGCGGAACCCTGGAAGGCAAAGCCGCGCGAGCGTACCTCGAAGATCGCGGCCTCGATAAAGATGCCATCGCCCGCTTTGGCATCGGCTACGCCCCGAGCGGCGGTGATGCGCTGCTGCGATTTCTCAAATCGAAATATAAAGAACCGCTGCTGATTGAATCGGGCCTCGTATCCCGGGACCAAAGCGGCGGCTCCAGGATGTACGACCGCTTTCGCAGAAGAATCACCTTCCCGATCGCCAATGAATCGGGGAAAATTGTGGCCTTTGGATGCCGCGCGCTGGGCGACGACCAGCCAAAATATTTGAACTCGCCTGAAACTCCAATTTATTCGAAGAGCAATGTTTTATATCACCTGGATCGCGCCAAGGAAGCCTTGCGACGGTCGGATTTCGCGGTGCTGGTGGAAGGCTACATGGACGCAATCGCCGTGGCGCGTGCAGGCATCAGCAATGTAGTGGCCAGCTGCGGCACCAGTTTAGCCGAGCCGCAGATCAAGCTTCTGTCGCGCTTCACCAAGCGCGTGATCGTCAACTACGATCCCGACACCGCGGGTCAGCTCGCCACCGAACGTTCCATTTCTTTACTTCTCGAAAATGATTTTGAAGTGCGCGTCCTGGCGCTTCCGGCCATGAATTTAACTGCCGGCGACGGCACCAAGTATTCGAAAAATGCCGATCCGGACCTTTATATCCGGGAAATGGGCGTCGAGGCCTACACCAAATTATTAAAGGATGCGCCGCCGTACGTGGACTATTTGATCGGCCGCGCGCGGCACATGGACCTTTCAACCGGCGAAGGAAAATTACGCGCGGTAAATTTTCTTTTGCCGTATGTGCAGAAAATTCCAAACCGCCTGTTAAGGTCCGAATGGGCCACACGCATCGCGCAACAACTGCGGCTCGAAGAGCCAGTGCTGCGTGCTGCCTTGAGCAAAGCCGCCGCGGAACGACGCAGCGGCTTAAAAGTAGCGCCCGAGCTGGTCGGCCGCGCAGCTAAGCCTGTGGAACGGCGCTTGATCCGTATACTCGCCGAAGCCGACAGTTTTCGCCGCGAACTCGCGGAGCGCCTCAGCGATGCGGGATTGTGCGCCGGCCTTGAAACAGAAAAAGTGTTCGCCGCGCTGATCGCGGCAAATCTAGCGGGTGGCACCATAGAAGCAACCGAGATTGCCGCCGGCTTGGAAGAACGCGACCGGCGCATGCTCTTCGAGATACTTTTCGAAGAATCCAGCGAACTCACCTGGGAAGAAGCAGAAAGCTGCATCGAATCACTAAAAAACCGCCAAACCGAGCGGGCTTTGGCGGAAGTGCAGCGCGGCATTGAGGCCAATCCGGCCCCTGCGGAGATGCGCACCCTGCTCGAAAAAAAGCAGGAATTGATGAGGCGCTTGGCCGCCGGGCGGTGACCAATTGAGGGCCTTTCCAGCAATATTCCTTGGAAGCGCAAGGGCCCAGAGATATTCTATGATTTCCAACGATTAATACATTGACGGGGCTGGAGTTAAATGTGTAGCGTAATAGGGCTTCGCGCGTAACTGTTTGGCTCTTAACTGCATCTTATATTTGTAGTTACAGGCGGTAGCAATTTTCATTGTGCGGAAGAGTGGGCAACGCACACGATTTGAGCGGCAAGCAAGTGTTACGGCGCGGTGGCATTCTCGAACAATTCGATTGAAATTCAGGGGCGTGCGCCGGAGCTTGTGTCCAGCTCTACCTCGCAGATTTTACAAAGAAATTACAAAATTTTTGGTTTCCGATACCGCGGGAGGTAATTCGTGGCTGTAGCAGGTCTTGAAGAAAAATATGATGCGGTACGCCAGCTCATTGCGGTAGGCAAAGAGCGCGGCTATTTGCTGTACGACGAAGTAAACGATTCGCTTCCGGCCGAAGTGCACTCCTCGGAAGAGATTGACGATCTTCTGACGACCTTCGAACGCAATGGCATCGAAATTTACGAAGATGCGGCTTCCGCCAAAGCGGCACGGGCCGTGGAAGTGTCAGCTGAACCTGGCGGCGACCACGATGTTGTGGTGGTGGAAAAAGAAGGCGGCCACAGCGAAGATGGTGACCTCGATCTAACTCCCGGCTCGCTTGAGAAGACCAACGACCCCGTGCGCATGTACCTGCGCGAAATGGGCACCGTGCCGCTGTTGACGCGCGAAGGCGAAGTCACCATTGCCAAGCGCATTGAGCGCGGTCAACTGGTGGTCATGAAGTCCATCACCCGTTCGCCGATCGTCATCAAGGAATTGATCGCAGTCGGAGAAGATCTGCGCAAAGGCGCACGCTCCATCAAAGAAATTGTTGTCTTCGACGACGAAGAGCTCACCGAAGAGAAAATCGCCAACAAGACCAAGCAGACCCTCAAGTACATCGACAAGATTGCCAAGTTGTATGAACAGGCGTTGAAACAAGCGGTGAAGCTGGACAACACCGCGAAGTCCAAAAAGAAACCCTATATTCGCGCCAAGTGGGAAGTGGCGCGCACGCGTGTGGAAATTTCCGTGGCCATTCGCGCCATTGTTTTTAATCCCTTTGAAAAGAAGCGGCTGATCGACAAGATGCGCGGCACGGTCGAGCGGCTGCAGTCCCTGGAACGAGAGGCCGGCCGGCTGGAGCGCCGCGCGGATGTCGCTAAAGGTGACGTCGCTTTCGAAGCGCGCAAGGAATTGCGCAACCGTCGGGGCGAGCTGAAGGATATTGAAGACGCCAGCGAAGTTGGGCTGACCGAACTAAAGCGCACCCTTACCTTCATCCATCGCGGAGAAGCGGAAGCTGACCAGGCAAAAAAAGAATTGATTGAAGCCAACCTCCGCTTGGTGGTTTCCATTGCTAAAAAATATACCAACCGCGGTCTGCAATTTCTCGACCTGATTCAGGAAGGCAACATCGGGTTGATGAAAGCCGTGGACAAGTTTGAATGGCGCCGCGGCTACAAATTCTCCACCTACGCGACGTGGTGGATTCGCCAGGCCATTACCCGAGCTATCGCCGACCAGGCGCGCACCATCCGCATTCCAGTGCACATGATCGAAACGATCAACAAACTGGTGCGTACCAGCAGGCAATTGGTGCAGGAACTCGGTCGCGAACCGACCAGCGAAGAAATCGCCAAGCGCATGGACATTCCGGTTTCCAAGGTGCGCAAGATTTTGAAGATTGCGCAGGAGCCCATTTCGCTGGAAACCCCCATCGGAGAAGAAGAGGATTCGCATCTCGGCGATTTCATCGAAGACAAGGCGGTAGTTTCTCCTTCGGATGCCGTCATCAACCTGAATTTGAAGGAACAAACCTCTTCGGTGTTGAAGACTCTGACGCCTCGCGAAGAAAAAGTCATCAAGATGCGCTTTGGGCTTGACGATGGCAGCGAGCACACCCTTGAAGAAGTCGGACAGTCCTTCGCCGTTACGCGCGAACGCATTCGCCAGATCGAGGCTAAGGCGTTGCGCAAGTTGCGGCACCCTTCTCGTTCGCGCAAGCTGCGAGCGTTTTTGGAAGGGCCATCGCGAGATTATCTATAGAAGCAGCGAATTGAATCGCTGAAATGAAACGCCTCCGGATAATCGGAGGCGGTTTTGTTTTGCGAGAACTTTAATCCGCTTGGCCGCCTGCGCGTACCTGTTCGGACGTCAAGCCGTAAAGCGGTGGCGTGGGCACGCCAAGTAAACCCAAGTACAGATAAATTTGTCCGCGGTGATGCACTTCATGTTCAACCATGGCGCGCAGCCATTTGGCAGTTTGAATGTCGACGCCGCCTGGCATTTTGCATTTACGCTTCAAATCTTCATCACTCAGCTTCGCAAAAATCGCTAACGATTCAGCATGCAGCCGCTTCATCAGTTCGATCACGCTGTCGTAATCGGCTGCTAACTCAGTTCCGTGGCTGGTGTAGCGGCTTTCGTGATTCTGCACATTCTCGGCGAACATATATCGCTCGGTCACCGCAATATGACGCAAAAGATCGCCCAGCGTAAATTTCCCGGGCGCGTAGCTCCAATCGATTTTGCCCGGCGGATGCAACTGGCGACGCGCATGGTACGTTCGCGCACATTGTCGAAATATTTCAGAAACGGGCTGATGGTGGTGATTTCCATAACGTCCTCAGTAAAATTACCGGCGCAACGCTAACCGCGAAAAATTTTAGGATTTCGCGGCAACTCTCAGTAATTGTCGCGCGTGAAACGCCGTCAGCGTAGCGCCCGTGTAAAGCAATGCCAGCAAAGTATAGCCCGCGATAATCCCCGCTCTTTCCGCGATCCATCCGAGCGCCACGCACATCGCCAGCTGTACCGCGGTGGTTACGATGGCCATGGACGACTGCGTGCGTCCCATAAAATGGCGCGGAACGATAGACATCAGCGCAGACTGTGCCACCACGCCGCCGAGCGCGCGGCAAAATCCGAACAAGCCTTGCAATAACGACGCCGCCACAAGAAAAGCAATGAACGGAGCGGCCATGTGTCCCAGTGCGAGCACTGCAAACGCCGTGACGTACAGCGCGAGGCGCACCTCCTGGCGCAATTGCGTAGCGATCAATCCGCCGACAATTGCGCCGGCCGCCCAGCCGGATTCAAGATAGCCCAGCCCGCGTGCCCCAGCATGAAGCACATCGCTGGTGAGCGCCACCAGCACCACGTTGGCGCTGACCACTCCGGCCATCAGGATGGAATGCGTGACTCCCAGCGCGCGCACGAGTGGCTGCTGCTTAAGGTATTGAAAGCCTTCGCGAAGGTCCGCGTACATCGCGAGTGAGATTCCGGCCTCAGCCACTTCCGGGTTTTCTCCCGTCGAAAGCGCTTCGGCGGTAGCTTCTGTGGCCTCCGAATATTCGCGATATTTTTGGTGGTCGCGCGGCGAAACATAGCCTCGACGAACTTTGTACAGACAATACGCGGAGACAAAATAAGTCAGCCCATCGATCGTTAGAATTCCAGCGATACCCGCACGATCGTAAGTGAAGCCCACGAAGGCTCCCGCGAGTAACAGGCCGCTCTGCACACCGATCAGCACGGCCGCATTGGCGGCGGTGAATTGGCTGGGCGGAATCACTTCCTGCACCAGAGCATTGACGGTGGCCCAGTACATGGCGGACGCTACGCCGGTAACCAAGGTCATCCCATACAAATGCCAAAGCGCCAGATGTCCGTGCCACGCGATGTAGGCCGTCGCCAATACCGTTACCCCACGGGCCAGATCGAGCGCCACGCCAAGGTAACGGCGGTCGAAGCGATCAATCAGAACGCCGCCGATGAATGGGATGAACAAGCCCGGCAACGTGACCACGATAACCTGCAGGCTGACTTTTACCGTGGAATGGGTTGCGGCCATGATGTACCAGCTCACGCCGGCAAAATTCATGCCGCCGCCAAAAAGCGAAATAAACATGGCGGTGAAGAAGTAGCGGAAGCCTCGCTGGGCCCAGATCAATGTCCAGTCGATGCGGTTTGTAACGGCGGTAGCCATGGAATTAATTAGTTTACTATTGCGGCCGAATCGGCAGCGTGAAAGCTGCGCGTCACGTGAATTAAAAATTGAAATATTGATCCTGGGCCGCTCTTGCGGATGCAAAGGAGGTTTTATGGGTAGCGAAGTTAAGTGCCGGGCGCGCTTTGCCAAACAGCAATCGGAAGGTAAAGCGTTGTTGGAAACGAACGAGATTATTTTCCGCGGTGATTTCCGGTTGAAGATCCCGTTCGCGACGATTCAATCCATGAAAATTGTTGGCGATGATTTACAGGTACGAACCCCCGAAGGACTGGCAACATTTGAATTAGGCGCCGCCACGGCTGCGAAATGGCGCGAAAAGATTCTGCATCCCAAAACCAGGATCGAAAAACTTGGTATCAAACCGGCTATGAAGGTTTTGTTGATCGGTTTTGAAAACCAGGACGACCAATTTGTGACAGAAATCCAAAACGCCAAAGCGGTAATAACATCCTCAAAAGATGAGCTGCCGAAGGATTGTAACTATCTCTTTTTGAGGGTCGACACGAAGAAGCAGCTTGCGCAGGTTGCCACAATCGCCAAACGGATGCTCGGTGTCGTGGCCCTATGGATCATTTATCCAAAAGGGCGCCAGGATATTACCGAAGGCGACGTTTTCGGGGCCGGTCACAAAGCCGGGCTAACCGATATTAAGGTCGTTGGTTTTTCGCCCACGCACACAGCGCTAAAATTCGTTATCCCGGTTAACAAGCGCTAGCCCGCATTGCATCGCAACCGATAATCTGAATGCTCAAAATAGTGGAAATGACGCGGCGTTTTTGTGTTCCGTGATTGGATTTTCGTGTCTATGATGGCGCGAGGGTGCCTGACTTCCAAATTATGAGCGAATTGCTCGATGTTCGCGGGCTTACTGTGGATTTGCCCACCGCGCGAGGTTGGGTGCGTCCCGTGAACGCGGTGTCTTTGCGCATCGGCGCGGGCGAATCGCTGGGTCTTGTTGGCGAATCGGGTAGCGGCAAGACCATGATGGCGCTGTCGCTGATGGGATTGTTGCCGCCGGGAGCGCGAGTAAGCGGGGAAGCCATGCTCGCACCCGCCAATTCCGCGCCGCAAAACCTGGCGACATTAGATGAAGCGCACTGGCGGCGATTGCGCGGCCTCGATGTGGCGATGATTTTTCAGGAACCCATGACCTCGCTGAATCCGGTGATGCGCGTGGGAGCCCAGATCGCCGAAGTCATTGCCGCACATTTTCCAGGCACAAATAAAGAACGCATTAATGATTGGGTGCTCGAAGCGCTGCGGCTTGCCGCGGTGCCGGAGCCCTCGGTGCGTGCCACGCAATTTCCCCACCAGCTATCCGGCGGCTTGCGGCAAAGAGTGATGATCGCCATGGCCATCGCCGCGGGCGTGAGCGATTCCGCAGAGGAAGGCACTCCGCTGGAATTTCGCAAGCCCGGCACGCCACTGAGCAAGCCGCGATTGCTGATCGCTGACGAGCCCACCACCGCGCTGGATGTAACCGTACAAAAACAAATTCTCGAATTGCTCGACGGACTGCGGCGCAGGCTTGGCCTGGGCCTGTTATTTATCACGCATGACTTGGGGGTAGTGGCGCGCGTGGCCGACCGCGTGGCGGTAATGTACGCGGGACGCATCGTGGAACAAGGCCGCGTCGGCGATGTGCTTCGCACGCCCCGTCACCCCTACACGCAAGGACTGATCGCCGCCTCGCCAACGCTAGAACGCGGGAAGCTCTCTCCCATTCCTGGAATTGTGCCGCAGCTTACCGATCTTCCGCCGGGATGTTCCTTCGAACCGCGTTGCCCAGTGCGCTTGCCGGAATGCCGCCTGGCCGTGCCGGAGTTGCGCGATTCCGGACACAAGCATTTAGCGCGCTGCATCCTGGTCGCAAAAGAAGTTGCCTTGAAGCAATGAAGTTGTACTGACGGAAGTGAAGTCGTACTGACGCAACAGCGTTAAGTTAAAACAAATCACTGGAGAATTTCATTTCCAACTTTCTAACCGTGCGCGATCTGTCGAAGAAGTATGGCCGCGGCGGAGGCCCATTCAAACGCGCTTCACAGCAAGAGCAGTTTGTCGCTGTCGATCACGTCAGCTTCGAAGTGACCCAAGGCGAAACCTTCGCAATAGTTGGCGAAAGCGGCTGCGGCAAGACCACCCTGGCACGCATGCTTTTGCGTTTGATAGAGCCGGATGCGGGCGAGATCGTCTTTGCCGATCGTAACCTTCTGGCGCTGTCGGCTTCGGACCTGCGCGCGCAACGCCGCGAAATGCAAATGATCTTTCAGGATCCCTTTGCTTCCCTTGATCCGCGCATGCGTGTCGGAGAAATAGTTGGCGAACCGCTGGCCATCCATGAGCCCAAACTTTCCAAAGCCGAACGAACTTCGCGCACGTTAGCAATTCTGGAGCGCGTCGGACTACGAGCGGACGCGTTGCGCCGCTATCCCCACGAGTTTTCCGGCGGCCAGCGCCAAAGAATAGGAATTGCGCGCGCGCTGATCCTGCGACCCAAGCTGATTGTGGCCGACGAGCCGGTCTCCGCGCTGGACGTTTCCGTGGGCGCGCAAGTCTTGCTGCTGCTACGAGAATTACAGTCGGAATTCAACCTTACTTATGTTTTCATATCGCACAGTCTGCCGGTCGTGGCACAGCTCGCAACGCGCATTGCGGTGATGCGAGTCGGAAAATTTGTTGAGGTAGGCGAAGCGGACCAGGTGTTGGGTCACCCGGTACACGAGTACACTCGCGAACTGCTATCTGCCGTTCCCGCCCTTCCAGTAGCATAAATGTTTCACTGGTAATTTATTGCCGTTTTCGGAGTAATCTCTACGTCGGCCGGTTTAAGCAGTTTCCAATGCGCGTTCGTCCACGCCCGGCGAACGCTGCATCGCACAAGGAGATTCATGTCCACCAACCCAATAGCAGTTCCTGAGAGCCAGCCTGAAACCGGCGCGCTAGGTCGAATGACCGGCGTGATCGTTAGTCCCGCGCGCACATTCGCGGAAATTGCGCGCCGTCCCACGTGGCTCGTGCCGTTCCTCACGGTTTGTGTGCTGAGCGGTGTTGTTTCCGGACTTATTGCCCAGAAAACCGACTGGCGCAGTTTTTTTGAGCGCCAGATGAGCAAGAATGCGCGGCTCGATCAAATGCCGCAGGACCAGAAAGACCGCATGCTGGAAAGTCAGGTGAAGTACGCACCAACGGTCGCGATCGTCTTTGGCGTGATCTTCACACCGATCTTTGTTCTGCTGGTGACATTGGTGTATTGGGGCGCCTTCAATCTTTTTACCGGAGCGGCGCTGGGCTTCAACACCACGTTCGGCGTCGTTTCGCACGCCTTTGTTCCGCTGATCGTCAGCAGCCTTTTGGCCATCCTCATTCTCCTCATCAAACCTCGCGGCGATGTGGACCCCGAGCATTTTCTGGCCAGTAACGTAGCGGCTTTCTTGCCGGACAACTCGCCCAAGTGGCTTGAGGCCTTGGGCCAGTCACTCGAACTGTTCTGGATATGGACCCTGGCGCTGGTGGCCATTGGTTTTTCCGCTGCAAACCCCAAGAAAATTAAACCAGCCGGCGCCTTCCTCACGACATTCGGCATCTGGTCCGTTTGGGTTCTGGGCAAGGTGGCTTGGAACATGTTTTAACAGCGGCTGCTGCTAAACTGCGTAAGTGAATTTTTCGTTTGAAGTAAATAAGACCGACGCGACCGGAGCTCGCCGCGGACGCCTGACCACTCCGCACGGTCAGATAGAAACTCCGGTTTTCATGGCGGTGGGCACGGCAGCCACAATTAAAGCCCTGACCCATGAAGCGCTCGAAGAACTGGGCGCAAGCATCATCCTCGCCAATACCTATCATCTATATTTGCGCCCGGGACACGAATTAATTCGCAAGCTGGGCGGTTTGCACCAATTTATGTCCTGGCCAAGAGCGATTCTTACCGACTCCGGCGGCTACCAGGTCTTCAGTCTTTCCGCGCTGCGAAAAATCACCGACGAAGGCGTCAGGTTTCGATCGCACCTGGACGGTTCCGAACATTTACTGACTCCAGAAAAGGCTGTCGAGGTTCAGCTCGCCTTGGGTTCGGACATCGCCATGGTGCTGGATGAATGCATCGAGACACCCGCACCGCGAGAAACAGCGGAAGCCGCGTTAGTTCGAACAACGCAGTGGGCCAAACGAGCGCGGCAACACTTTTTAAAGAATGAAAATTCCTATGAAGGCGTAAAGCAATGGCAATTCGGAATCGTCCAGGGCGCGACGTTTGCAGATCTAAGGCGCGACAGCGCGCGGCAGTTGTTGGAATTGGATTTTCCCGGATACGCAGTCGGCGGACTCGCTGTAGGCGAGCCTCATGCTATGACATGTGAAATGACCGCCGAGGTGACCGCCTTGCTGCCCGCGGATCGTTCACGCTATCTGATGGGCGTGGGTAAACCAGAGCAACTCGCTGATTACGTAGCGTTGGGCATCGACATGATGGACTGCGTGTTACCTACGCGGGCGGCGCGGCACGCCTGTTTGTACACCAGCGAAGGCCGCGTGCTGATCAAAAATGCGCGCTACGCCGCGGACACTCGGCCGGTCGACCCGCAGTGCACTTGCAGCGTTTGCAAACGTTACACCCGCGCATATCTACGTCACCTTTTTGCCGCCGGAGAAATCACCGCGTCGATCCTGGCCACCCACCACAATATCCACTTTTACCTTGACATCATGCGCCAAATCCGCGAGGCTATCGAGTTCGGGAACCTCGCAAAATTCTCAGCAGAGATGCAGGCCTGTTATGTGGCCGGTCCGGCCTGAGTGGTGAACCGAGGCGCTTAAGGGCAGCGCTTAATTCCGGCGCCGAAGATGACCGCGGGCAGTCGCATCGCGGCCGCTAATATCCAGGATAATGGCGGGGATGGATGCGGGGAACTTGCCCCAAGGGGTTTTTCTCTGCGCTTTTAGGTATGCTGGGCCTCGCTATCTAGGCTAGCTTAACTTGCATGTGGGTGGCCCATCCTTGCGGTTCTTGCAAGGGTGGGGCGCCAAAAGAAGGGATTGGTTTTACAGCTCATCATGATTTTGGCTACGTTTTTTCAGACGCCCCCGTCGTCGGGCTTCTCCAGTTTCCTGATCCCACTGGGATTGATGTTCGCGATCATGTATTTCATGGTCATCATGCCCCAGCAGCGGCAGCGCAAGAAGGTGCAGGAAATGCTTTCCGCCATCAAAGCCGGTGATCGGGTCATCACCAGTGGCGGCATCTATGGCACTATTAACGGCCTTGACGGTGACTCAGTAATTCTGAAGATCGCCACGGACCCGCAAGTTAAAATTCGCGTCGCCAGGTCTGCGATTGCGCAGGTGGAGACGCCGGAAGATGCCAAATAACGGATGCAAAATAATTTTCGCCGCCACCCGGCCATGTTCCTGATCTTTTAATCATGAATCCCAATCTGAAGTGGAAAGCGCTGTTCATCGTTGCTGTCATCCTCGTTTGTATTTTCGTGCTTATCGGCACGCCGAAATTCCCTACTTCAATACAAGATATAAAAGATAATTTCGGCCACCAGATCAAGCTGGGTCTGGACCTTCAGGGCGGCACACACTTGATTCTGCAGGTGCAGGTACAGGAAGCCATTGCTCAGGAGACCGACCAGACCGTCGACCGCCTTATCGGACAATTGCGCGCCAAAGATATTCACTACGACGAAATCCGCCGTGTCGACGACACTCACATTCTGGTGCGCAACGTCGATCCCGCGCAGCTTTCCACATTTCGCGACATCGTCACCGCCCAATACAGCAACGTCTGGGACATGGCTCCCGCTGCCGGCGATCCTTCCGCCTATCTGCTGACCTTGCGCGCTGCGGCAATTGCGCAGATCCAGGATCAGACCATGCAGCAATCGCTCGAAACCATCGAGCGACGTATCAATGCCCTGGGCTTGACCGAGCCAACCATCCAGTTGCACGGCCGCAAGGACAACGAAATCCTCGTGCAACTCCCCGGCGAAGGCGATCCAACCCGAGCCAAAGCCGTGATTCAAGCTGGCGGTCAGTTGGAATTGAGGTTGGTGGAGGATCCTACCCCATATACTTCGCAATCCGATGCCCTGGTCAAGCATGGCGGCATTCTGCCTCCCAACACCGAATTGGTCCCCGGCAACTCCGAACGACGCACACCGTCTGGCGCGCCTGAGACAGGCGAAAGCTGGTACCTGTTGAGCAGGGCGCCGGTGGTGACTGGACGCGATTTGCGCAGCGCGACGGAAAACCGCAATACCAATAATCCGGGGCAATTTGAAGTGAACTTCTCCTTGTCCCCCGATGCAGCGAAGCGATTTGGCCCTTTTACCGAACAAAACAAAGGCCGCCAGATGGCCATCGTGCTGGAACATCGTGTGTATTCTGCGCCAGTCATCAATGGTCGCATCGATGATTCCGGAATAATCGAGGGGAATTTCAGCCAGGAATCCGCACACGATCTCGCGTTGGTGCTTCGGGCCGGCGCTTTGCCGGCTTCCATCAAGTACCTCGAAGAGCGGACTGTAGGCCCATCCTTGGGCGCCGACTCTATACGGCACGGCGTGCAGGCCTCGATTCTCAGCCTTTTGGTAGTCATGATTTTCATGCTCTTCTATTACCGCTTATCCGGCGCCAACGCCGTTCTCGCCCTTATCTTGAACCTCATCATTTTGCTGGCAGTCTTGGCGCTTGCCGGAGCCGTTCTCACCTTGCCAGGCATCGCAGGCGTCATTTTGACCATCGGCATGGGCGTCGATTCGAACGTTCTGGTCTTCGAACGCATCCGCGAAGAGCTCCGCAACGGAAAATCCGCCGCTTCCGCCGTGGAGTCCGGTTTCACCAAAGCTTTCCTGACCATCATCGACACCCACGTCACCACGGTCGTCTCTGCTTTCTTCCTGTTCCTTTTCGGCACAGGCCCGATCCGAGGCTTCGCCATCACCCTCACCATCGGTTTGATCGCCAACGTTTTCACCGCGATCTACGTTTCCAAAACGATCTTTCAATATCACTTGTCAAAGATGGACCGGCAAGCGCAACTCAGCATTTAAGCGGGCTTTAGACTGTACAGGGACCTGTTAATACACGGTTCGCTGGATACAAAACACGACGGTTATAGTGAAGACTCCGTTCGGCGTTTGGTACCCTGCCTCACCGGGAACAAACAGGAACCCTTTGGAGTCTAAGGAAGGGAAGCCAAAACGGGCATGATAGAGCTTTTCAAACAGCCCAACATCGATTGGATGGGCAAGGCGAAGTACTTTTACGCGCTCAGCGGATTGCTGCTGCTGGCGGGTGTCATTTCGGTCGTTTCGCAAGGCGGAATTCGCTACGGTTTGGATTTTAAGGGTGGGACCAACGTGGACGTGCGTTTCGCACAGCCGCCCAACATCGACCGCTTGCGCTCCGGACTTGCCGCCCAGGGGCTCGGCAACAGTGAGATCCAGTCAATCAGCGATATCGCCAACCCTAACGCCAACGAGGTGGTGATCAGCCTGGAGCAAAAAGGCCAAGGCGATCAGGCACTGGACGTCAGCAAGACGCAAATCATCAACGCGCTCAACACTATTTACGGAGCCTCAAACGCGGGCAAGGCGGATTTCAATGCCGCGACTCCTGCTTCTCTTGCCGCATTTTTGACGCAACACGATCCGCTGCTGCTGACCACCAACGCCGGCGATCGTTACCCTCAATTGGCAAAGAAGATTCTGGATTACCGGGATCGCGACAAGAATGGCGTGCTCACCAACTTCGACGATCTTTCGAACGTCAATGGCGTAACGCCGGCAGTCACTTCCGCCCTGAAGCAAAATTACATTTTGGGCGCCTTTGCCATTCGCAACGTGGAGATCGTTGGACCCAAGGTCGGCAGCGAACTGCGCCGCCAGGCAATTTTAGTTACCCTCTATGCTTTAGCAGGCATGCTGGTATATATTGCTTTCCGCTTCGAATGGGTCTACGGGGCTGCGGCCGTCCTCGCTGTTTTTCACGACGTCTTAATTACGATCGGCTTTTTATCGCTGCTGCATTTTGAAATTTCCCTGACAGTGATCGCGGCATTGTTGACTTTGGTTGGATATTCGATGAATGACACCATCGTGATTTTCGATCGCATTCGTGAGAACAACCGTTTGCTGCGGCGTGAATCATTTGCCGACGTAGTGAATAAGTCCATCAACCAGACGCTTTCGCGGACGATTTTGACCAGCGGGCTAACCTTTCTTACCGTGCTGGTTTTGTTTCTGTTAGGCGGACAGGTACTCCGCGCTTTCTCCTTTGCCTTAGTAGTAGGGATTGTGGTAGGAACGTACTCCAGTTTTGGCATCGCCGCACCCATGGTGGTGGCCTGGAATCGCTGGCGAGGCCAAGGTCGTCTGGCAACAAGTACCGGATCTGCAGCCGGTAGTAAAACCCGCGCGAGTTCGGGCGCCCCAGGGCGTCTCGCGCCTGCCGGGAGGAGGTAGTAAACCATGTTTGACGAGATGGTGGTCTCGAGTCCCAATCCGACAAAAACGAACAAGCCCTGGACGGTCATTCTATCCATGATTTTCCAGGTGGCTTTTCTGGCGGTCTTAATCTTGATACCGCTAATCTATACGGAGGCGCTGCCGAAGACTATGATGGCAACTCTGCTTGTCGCGCCGCCACCGCCACCACCTCCACCGCCGCCTCCGATCGCGCAAATAGTTCACGTCAAGCCGCAAGTGCACTTGATGGATGCCGGCAAATTGGTCACGCCGAAGGTCATACCGAAGGACATCAAAATTATTAAGGAAGACGCCCCCGACATGTCCATGGGCATGCAGGGTGGAGTAGTGGGCGGCGTAGCCGGCGGCCAGATGGGCGGCGTTATCGGCGGCGTCATTGGCGGCGTCGGCGCAGCACCTCCGCCACCCAAGCCGGCTCAACAGCGCATCCGCCAAGGTGGCCAGGTGCAAGCGGCCAAGTTGGTGAACAAGGTCCAGCCTATGTACCCGCCGCTGGCTCGTCAGACGCGTATTTCCGGTACCGTCAGGTTGCATGCCATCATCGCCAAGAACGGTTCGGTCGAGCAGCTTGAAGTCATCTCCGGCCATCCGCTTCTGGTGCAGGCCGCACTGGATGCCGTGAGGCAATGGAAGTATCAGCCAACCACTTTGAACGGTGAAAGCGTCGAAGTGGATACCACCATCGATGTGATTTTCTCTCTCAATCAGTAACAGGTTTTACCGTTTCAGGTCTTTGCGGTGCGTGGCGCCCGTCATGGGGCAGGCGTTTCGAGCCGAGTAGAAAGGTATTTAGCGAAAGGTTTTAGCAAACACTCTTAAGGAGCATACGAATGGTAGCTACTTTGTACGTACATGCGGCCATATTGTTTCAGCAAACCACCACCAACACGTGGAGCTTGCAGAACATGTGGTCCACGATGAGCACTTTGCCCAGGGTTGTAGTTGGTATTTTGTTTGTTCTCTCCGTTTATTCTTTCGGTGTGATGATCGATCGCGCCTTAATGTACAGCGCGGCACGCAAGCAGTCGCGTGTGTTCGTTCAACAGGTTGCCGGCGCTTTGAAGGAAGGCAAACTGGATGAAGCGATCGCCATCGCGGAACGAAATAAGAAGAGCCATATCGCCAAGGTTGTGGCCACCGGCCTCTCCGAGTTTCAGTCCGCTTCGCAGCAAGTTTCCGACGCTGACGTGATTGAAGCTGCCAAGCGCGGCTTGGAGCGTTCCATCGCCATCGTGCACGCGGAGATGAAGCGCGGCCTTTCGGCGCTCGCGACCATCGGTTCCACGGCTCCATTCGTGGGACTGTTCGGCACGGTCGTCGGAATCTTGAACGCGTTTAAGGGCATCGAGAGCAGCAAGGCGACTGGTCTGTCGGCCGTAGCCGGCGGTATCGCGGAAGCCTTGGTAACCACTGCTTTCGGTTTGCTGGTTGCCGTGCCTGCAGTGTGGGCCTACAACTACTTCACCAATAAGGTTGAAGCCTTCGACGTGGAGATGGACAACTCCTCCATGGAGCTGATCAACTACTTCATTCTTCGCCGCGGCGCCAGGAAGTAACCGGCCATGGCGTATAAACCCACAGTCGGGGCGCAGATGTCCTCGCCAAACGTAATTCCCATGGCGGACATCATGTTGGTGTTACTGATCATTTTCATGGTCGTCACGCCCATGTTAACCAAGGGCGTCTCCGTGGATATGGTCACCGCCAATACCCCGCGCGACATGCAGGATGCGGACAAAGATGACGCGGTAATCGTAGCGGTAACTCGCGACGGCAAAATTTACTTGGGAAATACCAATATCCAAAAAGAAGACATCACGGGCCAAGTAAAAGATCGCCTCGCGAACCGCCTCGACAAAACCGTTTACGTTCGTAGTGACGCCCGCGCCAAATACGGCGACGTCGTCGGAGTAGTGGATGAGATTCGCTCCGCGGGAGTGGATCAACTTGGCTTGCTAACGGAGAGAAGGCAAACACGGGAAACTCCGCCTCCTCCTCCCAATGGCCAGCCGGCAACTTAACCAAAGTAATTTTGCGCTCCTGAACCTTGCCGATGAAGGTTCAGGTCGTGTCGGGCAACAAATAGGAGATCTGCAATGGCCATGAGCGTTGGTGAAAATAAGGGCGGTGCGATGGCGGAAATGAACGTCGTTCCGCTCATCGATATTTTGTTGGTGCTGTTAATCATTTTCATGGTAATCACACCTTTGACGCCGAAAGGGTTGGATGCGCTGGTTCCGCAGCCCAATCCCAACAAGGATCAAAATCAGGAACTCAATGACAAGACCGTGGTCGTGCAAGTGGCGCAAAACGGCAAGCTGAAGATTAATAGCGAGGATGTTACCTGGGACGGCTTGGGCCCTCGCATGGAGCAGATATTCAAAGATCGCGCTGAGAAAGTAGCTTTCGTCAAAGGCGAGAACGATGTACTGTTCATGGACGTCGCGCGGGCCATCGACATTATGCGTGGGTCCGGCATCGATAAAGTGGGACTGATTACCGCCAAGCTGGAAGCGGGTCAGTAAATTACCAGGTACAATGCCCCTCGCAGGGCGGACGTGAATCCTCGCGTGAACCTTTTTTCGGTCGCGCCTTACAGGGATGGTTGATTCGATGACTTATGCTTCATCGGTTCGAATCGCTCGCCGCGGTTTTTCGCTCGCGATGCTGGCGGTAGTGGTGGCGGCCGGTTCAGGCTGCAACAAACTCAAGGCTCGCGACCTGCTCAACAAGGGTGTCGCCAACTTCAAAAACGGGCAATACGATGCCGCCGTCGAGGACTTCAAGGAAGCCAAGGACCTCGACCCATCGCTGCTCAACGCCCGTTTGTATCTGGCCACCGCGTACGCCAGCCAGTACATACCTGGCGCGCCTTCCGACGAAAACGTCAAGCGTGGAACGGCTGCCATCGATGAATTCAAAGGCGTGCTGGATAAAGATCCCAACAACTTGAGTGCTGTCGACGGTATTGGCTCCATTCTGTTTCAGATGAGCGGCCAGCCTTTTAATCCTGAAAAGTTTCAAGAATCGAAGACCTTCCACCAGAAGCATATCGACCTGAAGCCCACCGATCCCGAGCCCTATTATTGGATCGGCGTAATCGATTGGACCCTGGCGTTTCGCGGCAACGCGGAGATGCGCACCGATTACAACAAAGACCATATCAATAAGCAGGTCAAAGAAAGCGATCCCCTGCCCGCTGCCGTCCGTACCCAGTTCGTACAGAAGTATGGACAACTGGTAGACGAAGGAATCGCGTCTCTGCAGAAGGCTATTCAACTCCGGCCAGATTACGACGATGCCATGGCTTATTTGAATTTGCTCTTCCGGCGCAAGGCCGACATGGTAGATAGTGCCGAGGAACGCGCCAGCTATCAGAAACAAGCTGACGACTTGGTCGAAAAGGTAAAGGAAATCAAGCAGAAGCGCGCGGAGCAACCGCAGCAGACCTCCTAGCTGTTACGAAAAAGTACTGGTCAGTGTCGGCAGCAAACATCCAAAGGGCATTCTCAACGAATGCCCTTTTTTATTGTCTGCGACGCTAAGCCCTACGCGATGGATGCTAATTCGTACAAAAACTCCACGTGCGATCTCGCCGCTCCATCCATGCCTTGTAATTTTGGATTGGTCGATTCGATCACATAATATTCGTCGGGGGCATGAGCGCCGTTACCGTGTCCAAGTCCAAAATGCCCGGCGGGTAGCCGAAGAGGATCGCCCGTAAACACGTAGCCCGGCCACGAACCGGCCAACCTCGGGAGCAGCACCGGATCGATTCCATTTTTGTGGTACACCGCTGTGGACGCGCGAATGATCTGGGCATCGCCAGCGGTGGAGGTCGGATCGTAACCTCCGCTCATGTGCACATCAATATCCGCGAAGCCGTGCTTGGCGAGGTGCGCCTTCAGCGAAGCGAGCGCTTCCGCAGCAGTCATGTCCGGCACCAACCGCAGATCCATCTTGGCGACGGCCTTGCCGGGCAAGATCGTCTTGCCGCCCGGACCCGTGTAGCCGCCGACCAACCCTTCAATGTTTACAGTCGGCCGAGCAGTGAGCAGCTCCAGCGCTTCCTGCCAATCGACATCGTGCACCCAGCGCTCAACTCCCAGAAGCTTTTTAGCCTCAGCCTCGTTTAAGCGTTTTGCCGCTTCCGCGACCATTTGCTTCTCCGCGGTGGAAAGCGGCCGCGCCTTCGCGGCGTAACCTTCAATCACTGGATCGTTTCCATCGGGAGACACAAGCGTGGCCAACGCCTCCACAAGATGCCACGCCGGGCTATCCACTCTGGCTTTATTGCTGGAGTGGATGTCTTTACGCGGGCCCCGGCCCCATTTCTCGCCGCTGGAAGTTAATTCCAGTTCCACCACGCCTTTGGCGCCAAGGAACATGGTTACGTCGCCACTCGGTCCCTGCGCTGCGTAGGGCATGAAGATCCCGGTGCATTTGCGCAGCGCCGCTTCCACCTCGGGACGTCGAACAATTTGCGGAAAATGTGGCGAGCCGATTTCTTCTTCGCCTTCCGCCACAAAAACAAAATTCACCGGGAGTTTTTTGCCTGCGCCACGAATCGCGTGCAAAGCTGCGAGGAACGTGGCTTCAGGGCCTTTCTGATTTACGGCCCCGCGGCCAACAATCGCTTTGCCCAAGCCGGGCTTGTCCACCAACGCCGCATCGAACGGCGGCGAAGACCATTCCGCAGGGTCCGCCTGCTTTACGTCATACATGAAATACAGGCCGACGGTTCGTGGCGCGCCTGCATCAAGCGTCGCAAAAATGCCGGGTTGCCCATCCGTCGAAACTCTGCTTACCTGTCCAAATCCCGCTTCCCGCAGCATGTTCATGGTCAGTTCGCAACCTTCGTTCATACCGCGATTTTCCGCGGCGATGGACGGCTGGCGAATCCAGGTCTGCAGGCGCTTCACGCTTTCATCGTGACGCTTGGTGATTTCGGCGTTGATAGCGTCGACATCAGCGGCGGCCGCGTACGAGCGGCGCGGCCACGCGAAACTCGCAGCGCCAGCTACAGCGGCCAGTGAGGAGGTTTGCAGGAATTTGCGGCGGCCCAGCGAGTCGCCTTCCGTTTCGGTGCATTGGCGGTTGACATCCGTTTCATGCTTGTCCGTCATTAGCTCTCCTTAACTAACGCCGCAAAGAATACCAGAGGAAAGGCGGCCGTATCGGCTATAAAATTTTCCGGCAAGCATTCCGAAGAATGCCATTTTTCATTTGCCGCGCCCTTTTCGGTAAACTTCTCTGATAGTCACCAGAGGTGCCCATGGCCATCAAAAATCCAAACAGTAACGAGACTGCGCATCCCACCCAGTTAAATATCGATGCCATTGTTAGGCTGGAGCACGAAGCACTGGGCCGCCGCACCTTTGCGGAGCGGGTCAGCGACGCGGTCGCCAAATTTATCGGCAGCATTTCCTTTCTGATGCTGCAGCTCCTACTGGTGCTGACCTGGAGCGCTATCAACCTCAAGGTAATTCCGGGAGTGAAGCCCTTCGACCCTTTTCCTTTTGGGATTTTGGCTCTGGTCATCTCCTCCGAAAGCGTGCTGCTGACCATCTTTGTGCTCATCAGCCAAAACCGCATGACCCGCCAGGCAGATCGGCGGTCCCATTTAGATCTCCAAGTAGGAATGTTGGCCGAGCAGGAGCTGACCGCCGTGCTGCAAATGCAGCACAAAATTTGTCAACGCTTAGGCATTGAATCGGGATCGACCCCTCACGAACTCAAGCACTTCGCCGATGCAACCGACGTCAGCAAATTGGCCAGCGAACTAGATGACAAACTGCCGGACCAATAGACCAGATCTTGAGAGATTGTTTTAGGCTCTATACCTTGCGCAGCACTCCAATGCTGGCGCTCTGCGCTATAATGTTGTAAAAGAACGATATTGTAACGGAACGATTCCGAGGTCATCCAACAGCCTATGCCGGCGCCCAACAATCTCCCGCTCCATTTCCACCGCGAGCGCACCGAGCGGCAGCTCGACGCGCGCCTCGAGGAGCTGCTGGCCAAGCTGCGGAAGAATCGGCCCTCCGAAGATCCCTGGGTAGTCCGCCGCGCCTACGAAATTGCCGCTGAACGCCACCGCGACCAGTTGCGAAGCTCCGGCGACCCCTATTTAACTCATCTTCTGGAAGTGGCCCACATCCTCGCGGACATGCGCCTGGATGCCACCACCTTAACCGCCGCGCTCTTGCATGACGTCGTGGAAGACACGGAATTCCCTCTATCGCGCATCGAAGAACGCTTCGGCTCGGAAGTCGCCCGCCTTGTTGAAGGCGTAACCAAGATCAGCCGCCTCAACATGATGGCCCCGGAAATTCGCCAGGTTGAAAACATCCGCAAAATGCTGCTGGCCATGGTCAACGACGTGCGTGTCGTGCTGGTCAAGCTGGCTGACCGGCTTCACAACATGCGCACTCTCGAATATCTGGAGCACTCCAAGCAGCAGCGTATATCTCGCGAAACGTTGGATATTTATGCCCCCATCGCCCACCGTTTGGGAATGGGCAACATCCGCAACGAACTCGAGGATTTGTCGTTCCGCTACCTGGAGCCGGAATCGTTCCTGAAGCTGCAGAAGGAAGTCGCCGACAAGGCCGACATCCATCGCAAATTCCTGGAAGAAGTGCAGCAAACCATCCAGACCAAATTAGTGGAGAGCGGAATTCCCGCGGAGCTGGAAGCTCGCGTGAAGGGCCTTTATTCGCTGCACCGCAAACTGGTGCGTCATGAACGCGAACTCGATCAGGTTTATGACTTGCTTGCGGTACGCGTAATTACCGACAGCGAGCGCAATTGCTACGCCGCTCTTGGCGTGGTCCATCACATCTGGCATCCGGTGCCTGGACGATTCAAGGATTACATCGCCATGGCGCGCCCAAATCTCTACCAATCGCTGCACACCACCGTGCTGCATGGCGGACAGCCGCTCGAAGTACAGATTCGAACCCAGGAAATGCATCGCATCGCCGAAGAAGGCGTGGCCGCGCATTGGAAATATAAAGGCGGCAAGCCTGGTTCCGAGGATGAGAACCAGCGCCTCACCTGGATGCGCCAGTTGATCGAGTGGTCGCAGGAATTGGAAGAGCCCGGTGATTTCTTATCCACCCTGAAAGTCGATTTCGCCCCGGTGGAAGTTTATGCCTTCACTCCCAAGGGCCGCGTGCTGGAGCTGCCGCGCGGAGCTACGCCGGTGGATTTCGCCTATGCCGTGCACACCGAAGTCGGCCATCAATGTACCGGAGCGAAGGTCAACGGCCAGATGGTCTCGCTGCGCCATGAAATCACTAGCGGCGACGTAGTGGAGATCCTGACTCAGAAGGGCCACCACCCCAACCGCGACTGGCTTAGCTTCGTAAAGAGCTCCCACGCCAAGAGCAAAATTCGCCATTGGATCAATCTCGAAGAGCGCGAGGAAGCCACCGAGATGGGCCGCAAGCTCCTTGAAAATGAAGCGCGCCATTTCGACCGCAGCCTCAAGAAAATTCCCGAAGCGGATATGTTAAAGGTGGCTACCGATCACGGCCTTTCGAAGATTGAGGATTTGTATGCCGCGGTAGGCTTTGGAAAATATTCTGCGCGTCAGATTCTCACCCGCGTGCTCGGTGAGCCGGTCAAGGCCGCGCAAGTTGAGGCGCCCGACGCCAAGCCCACGCTGGTTAAAACCGTCAAACGCATGCTGGGCTTTGGTGAAGCGCCGCTCATTGTCAAAGGGCATGACGATTTGTTGGTCTATCGCGCGAAGTGCTGCAACCCCATTCCCGGTGATGAAATTGTCGGCTACATAACACGCGGCCGCGGCGTCGCGGTGCACACTCGCACGTGCCCCAATGTGCAGAACCTGCTTTACCAGACGGAGCGTCGCATCGCCGTGGAATGGGGCGGCGAAAATGCCGCGACCTTCCCGGTGGAGCTGCAGATTCGCGCTCGCGACCGCGCCGGATTGCTCGCCGACATCACTGCCGTGATCAGCGGAGCCGGTTCGAACATCCGCAACCTGATCAGCCGCCCCGACGGCGTCAACGCGCGCATTGATGCCAGCCTGGAAATCGTGGACCGCCGCCAACTCGAAACCATCCTGGTCAATATTCGAAAAATTGCCGCGGTTTACGGCGTTGAGCGCGTTTATCAAACCAGCTGAAATCCCCAATTCGACGATGGTCCAAACGCACTAGCGCCTACCTGTCCTTTAGACGGGTATCTCCCACTACACAGCTATCCCTTGCGATCGATTGGCCCCAACGCGCCCCGATACAATTGACTCATGACTCTCCATGGCAACTTGCTCTCCCGGCGAGTACGCATTCGAACCACGCCGGCCAACCTCGGGCTGCTGGCGCTAGTCGCAGCGTTTACTGTGGCCATTTCAGGCGGTTGCGGGCGTCACATCTTGACCGATTATCGGCCACTGGTGAACGCCGGAATGTCCTCGACAAGCATCGAGCAATTGAAGAAATTGGATTTCTCCGATGCCGAAACACCGCAACTGGTGAGCGCCAAGCGATCGGGAGTCACGGATTACACCTGCGTCACACTGGTAACTGACGCCCACCAGCATCATCATCTTTTCGCCAGCGCCGACGCAGTGACCAGTCTTGCCGGTGCGGGTTTCAGCGAGCCGCAGATTCTGCAAATCGCCAGCGCCGACAAGCTCGATACGCTTAGCGGCGACGCCGTTACCTTGCGCCTGATTGGCCTGTCGGATTCCACGGTGCAAATCGTGATGCAACGCCGCCTTCAGGACCAGCCGACGCTTTCGAGCGCGGAGATTGCCCGTTTGAAAAATACCGGCCTGACGGAAACTCAAATCCTTCAACGCATCAACCGGGGAATGGACGACACTCAGGCGGATAAAGAGATACTGGCGCGCGAGACTGCTCGAAATCATGACAATACCGGTTTCGTTCGGATCCGCGGCCGCAGACGTTAAAGATTTTTCATCAGATTGAGCCAAAATGGCGCAACTCAGCTGCTCGTCTTCGCAGCCCCGCCTTTTGCCCAACTTGATTCCTCGCTACAATCGAAGCGTTGAAACTCCCCGCTAACCTCCGCGCATTGCCGTTTCTTTTTTTAGTCGTCAGCGTGAGCCTTGTCGCGGGATGCACCTCATCTTTCGGCCCCGGATACGTAATCAACAAACAAGACATCGACGTGCATTTCGATCCCGGCCCGCCTCCCCATATCGCCATCAAGTCCAGCTACGAACTCACCAATATCGGCACGGCGCCACTTTCCGTGTTGGAGCTGCGCTTACCTGGAAGACGCCGTTTCAAAACCTCGAACGTCGAGGTGACTTGGGACGGACAAGCCGTCAACAGCGAGCCATCTCCTGACTTTTCGCGCAATGCGGTTTTGAAATTGCCGGAGGCCTGGAAAGTGTCCGCTCAGCACAGCTTGCATATCATCATGAGCTTGGAAACACCCGGGCCAGACGAGGCGCCTTATTTAGGCTTCGCTCCCGATTCCTTCTTTTTGCCCGCCGAAGGGTGGGCTCCGGAACTTTTGCCTGCTAGAGGAATTTTTGCGACTGGCGGCACGCCGCCCGACAAATGGAATCTCACCCTCCACGTGCCCAAGGATTTTGTCGTCCATACCAGCGGCGACAAAACAAAAACTTCAAAGCACGGCGAAGAAACCACCATCCACGCCAGGCAGCGCATCGTTGACATTTATCCCTACGTGATTGCCGGCCGCTATGTGACCAAACAAATCGGCTCCAAGCGGCAAAAAATTTATTTATGGACTCGCAAACCGCAGGATCCCGGCGATATTCGCGCCGTTAGCGATTCGTTAGTCAAAACTCTGGCGAACTACAACTCGGTGTTTGGCGCGCGTTCCGTCGCCAATCCCCCAGCAGGTTTCTTTGGGCGTCATCCCACTCCTGGCAAAAACAGTTTGCCATTGTGGCTGGCGGAATGTCCGGTCACACCAGGATGCTTCACCGAACGAAATCCCTTGAACGCCCAAGTGCTCGGCACCAAGGACGAAGTCCGCAGCGGCGAAATGATATCCCTGGACAGCGCAATGATTGACCCAGCTCCAGGCCTGAAGAAAATGGCGTTGGCAACGGCCCCAGCGTTAGCCGCCAGTTGGCTAGGTTACGGCCAAAACCCCGGGTTTTATGAACAGGATCCGCCCCTTTCGGCTTTTCCCGCCTTCGCCGCGGCCGTCGGTGACGAGGCGCTGAACGGCGCGTCCGCGCGTACCGAAACGATTCGCCGCGCCTTGGCACTCATACCGAAAAATTCTCCGCCTTCAGGAAAAGAAGATGCCGCCACTTTGCACGCGAAAAGTTTTCTTTTCTTCTATGCGCTTCAGGACCGTTTCGGTCAAGAAACATTTCGCAAAGCCGTCAGGCATATGCTGGATGCCCGGCGCAACACCGGTTTCAATCTTGACGATTTGATCGCCGCTTTTGACCAAGAAGCCCACGGAAATACCGCTGCGTTCGTGCGTTTGTGGATGAAACATCCGGGAGTACCGGCAGAGTTTCGCGCGAAATATGAAAATACCTCCGCGAATAAAAACATTTTTTTGAGTCAGAGTAGGGATCATGATTGCTCACAACCCCCTCCACGGATCCGGACAAGCGGGATTCCCGCATCTGGCTCTTGCCTTAGGTGATGACGCCTATGCGTCGCAGGGGATAGGGATGACAGACGGTAGGCGGTGGCAGCCAGCGAGTGATGAGGCGCCGCATGCGATCCCAGAGGACGCGGCCATTCTGGC